>Ga0209815_1000709_pt1 | contig 24061 bp, 19 predicted proteins | sample CoawatmetaG00DNA_FD_187507 | JGI IMG/M metagenome (GOLD analysis project Ga0209815, IMG submission 187507) | Marine microbial communities from the West Antarctic Peninsula - Coastal water metaG002-DNA (SPAdes) (version 2) | ecosystem: Environmental > Aquatic > Marine > Coastal ...
AAGTAGATCAAATATACCGCCTTCGGCTTTCCGAGTTCTTTGTAGACTCCCTAGTACCTTGCCACCAGCAGCAGACCGCTCACGATCTTCTTCGTCCACAAAAGCCCCACCTGCTTGCATGTTATACGGCAGACCTGTCATCTTATCTATACGTTCATCAGGCTCTTCAGGAACTTGAGGTACGTCATATACTTCGCCGCCTTTGGCTAGTTTAAAATCTTTAAACTCCTGCTCTTCTGTTTGTTGAGCAGCACTTATTTCTGGACTAGTAGGGGGAGGACTTTCTTCTTCTTCTTCAAAGAATAAATTAGTGTTCAACATTTCTATACGTTTGTCAGTTAAAGCCTTGACTAATTTACTTACACTATTAATTTCAGATTCTGGATCAAAAGGAGTTTTTTCAAACATACTCATAAGTGAGGTTTCTGTCACTATATTATAAGGAGTAAAATATTTGCCTGCTAGTAAAGAACCTATTTCAAGATTGCCCATGTTTCTGTTTTTTAATACAACAAGTGTTTTACTAAGACCTATTAGTTCTTTTGTTGCTAAAATTTGCCTGTATATATCTTGCATACTTTCGTATCTTTTTCTTTCAAGGGCTACATATTCATCAACAATTTTTTCAGGTGTATTTTCATAGTTTATAATAGGTCTTGCAAGATCGTTTTTCCTACCATTATATTCTGAGACTCTGTAACCTAAAACTGTTTCAGGGTCTACTTTATTTAAACGCAAACCTGCAAAAGTAGCTGCTAGTTCTACACCTGTAGGTGTAACATACCCTGTATTACGATCAGGTGTGGCTAGGAAAGCCCCAGAACGTGCAATATCTTCTGCTGAAAAACCTGTTGTGGGTATAAAAGATTGGAATATATGCCAGATACCATTTTCTAATTTTTCTTGAGTTGAAAGAACATCATTAAAAAGATTATTACCTCTAGCTGTTCTTCCATCTGAAGACAAAGCAGCATACCCAACATCTGTAAGAGCCTGAGTTAAAATGGGTTGATCTGTATATGGCCCAAGCAAGTCACCTATTGCTGTTAAAGTACCGTTTACTATTCGCGTTTCTAATGCCTCACCTTTTAATTTACCAGTTCTAACCTCTTCAAACATAGCTGCAAAAGGAGCATTTATAGTTTCATAAGAATTTAAAAATTGTGTATCTATAAGATAAGTCTCACCATCTAATACAACAGGTATTCTTGGGGAAGATTTAGACCACGGTTTTTCATCTATTGTTTGAAGAGCTTTTAATTTTTCGCGTCCTAAACCAACTAATGCGCCCATACCTTCTGCCGCACCGTACCACACTCCCATCTGTGTTGTTCTACCTGCAAAACGCCGCATACCTCTTCTTTGTAGTACTTTATTACTAGAGCTTATTTCTCTAAAAGCTTCTCTATAAATATTAACACTAGTTCTCAATGACTCAGCAGGAAAAGAAACAAAACTACCAAAAGGCATTTGTCTTAATCGTTTAACATAGGGTGGAACAAAATCATAATTAGGAACAGTTGAACGAACTATTCTAGCTGCTTCAGCTTCTAGTAGACTTACATCAGCATCGGGCAGTGCTTTTTTAAGCGTGTCTAATTCTGCATTATGTATAACTATTTTATAAAAATCATCTACTGCTACATATGATTTTTCCATGCCTTTAAGAACAGGATCAACTGCTTTCGTTCCACGCTTAACTAATGGGTCTAAAGTTTCCCCAACTGCGCCTCTTACGCCACCGTAATTTGCTAAAGTTTCAGTAGCAGAGTCCAATATATTTTTGTCGGCATCTCTAAAACCTGATTCTAATAACGATCTAAATTCTGAAACATTAGTGTTAGTATTAACTACTCCTAGTCTTAAATATTTTTGATACAGTTCGTTTAGACCTTCATCGCCTTTATCTGTTGCGTTATTATATAAAGTTTTAAATGTATCCTTTACTGACTGAGATGCGGGGTTAACTATAATACCGTTAGCAGGGCCAAACTGCGCTCCTCCTATAACATTACGAACCTGAGTTGGTACACTGTAAACAGTTTTTGATTTTTGAGAAAGACCTTTTAATGATAAAAATCCTTTATAAAAAGAATTCATACTCCTAAGATCAAATGATCCCTGATCAGATTTTAGAGCAGATGCAATTTCTGGTGTGGTGTAATAAGTAAATTCATCTTTTACCCCATCAAGCATAGAACCAGTGCCTGTTATTTCAGTGCTGTATACATCTGTATCAAATATTACGTCATCTGTTTCTGTTCTAATAGTTGCTCTTGGTTCTACAGGTGATACTGCTTCTGTACCGGGCAATGTGTTAGATTGACCAAGATTACGAACTTTAAATATATACTTGCCATCTCCTAATCTTAAAAGGTTCTCATGGAACTCAGCATCATTATAAAATTTTGCCATTTTTTGAGCAGTAACAATGACAGACTCATCTACTGATTCTATCTCGCCCATTAGTTTTCTTATTTCTACAGGTATATCTTCATTTTTAGCTTTAAAAATTTTGTTATTTAATTTTTGTATTGAAGCCATATATTCTAAAGCACTTTTATCCCCTCTATTTAATATGTTATTTACATCTAGTCCAGCTTTTAATTTAGATGTATCAGGAAGTTCTCCTGCATTCATATATTTTTGAGCTATAAAATCTATAGCATCATTTTTTATTTCGTCAGAAGGTTTATAATTTTTATCTTCAAAAAGTCTAAATGATCTTCTAATATATGAACCTATATTATCTTGTATTATGTCTTTTAATTCAGGACTAACCATAGTTGAATCAGAAAGCCTTTCAGAAAGTTGATCAATAAATGCTCTGCCTTCTAAGACCTGTTCAGCTACTTCGTCTGGCAAATCAAATTGCCTAGCAACATTTTCAATTGGAGTTAAATACGGACTAGCTGAATCGTCTAGTGGTGTATTAAAAGCAGTCATAACTCTGTCATTTAATCGGGGGTCGTTGTCGTTAAAATTATTTATAACTTTATTTAATTTAGAACTAATTATTTCTGCTTCATGTATAGTAGTTCTTTGTGCGTACAAAGAATCATTAAAAGCATCAAAAGCTTTGGGAGTCCAAAAACCCCTAGATGTAAATGTAGAATTAAGAACTCTATTTAGAACGCTGCTTTGTTGTAGTTCTATTTGCGCTTGACCTTTTGGAGTTTCATCAAACCTTAGTTCTGGCTCTTCTCGCAAGTTTCTAATAGCAGCGGCATCTTGTAACTCAGCACTACTTGGTGTAACATAATCTTCTTTCCATTGGTCTACAGAACCGCCTTCTTTTGGTGTTGTTATTTTTTTCTTTTGTTCTTCAATAAAGTCAACAAACAATTCGCCTTTGTCTTCTGGAGATAATTGTCTTGGAGTTTTACTAAATTTATCACGAATTAATTTTCTAAATGTATTAACACCACCAACTACATCTATTAATGCACCCATTAAAGAGCCTTCTCCTAAAAGCTTTAATCTTTTTATAGCTTCAGAATCATCCTTGTCTGCTGCTAAAAACAAATAAGAATTCCATTCTCTTGCAGTTTCTTCACCCATAACATTTTCTATAACATTACTAATATTCTCATCAGGATTAGTTAGTAGTTGATCAATAGCTCCACCAGACGCAGTGCTTTTTAAAAACCCATTACGCCAAGTTTTACTTTTCATTAATAACTCAGGTATATTTTTATATATACCTATGCCACCAGCCAAGTATGTTCCTACTTCTGCCGCAGTGCCTATAGCAGTATCCATAGGAAATATTCTTCCAGTATCAGAATCGTATATTGTCATTACATCAACACCCGTAACTTTGGCTGTTGTTTCTGCTGCGTTTTCTGAAAGAGTACGATTGATTACGTTTTGCATTTCAGGAGATTCTATAACGTCTAAAGATTCTTGTATTTGTCTATTAGGTACAGCCTTTGCAATTTTAGTTGCAGCAAATATACCTAATTTTTCAAGGTCAACACGGGTATCAGTCCACAGTTTTGCAAAGTCTAAACCAACATCTTTAATATCTGGTTTAGTAGGATTAAAATCTGGGCCAAAGTCGTATCTAGGAACTCCGCTTTCTCTAGCTTCTGCATTTTTTCTTACAGTAGAATCAAGATAGTCTGCTGACAACCCAGCTTCAGTAAGATTTCTAGTTGTTTCTTCTTCTTTATTTACAGGCACTACAGGCTCTAGAGGCACTACAGGCTCTGGAGGTTTAGTAACGCTATCAATAATAGCCTGTTGTTCAGGAGTAAGAGTGCTTGCTCTAACTTCGGCTATTGCTGCTTTTTGATCTTCAGTTAATTGTTGTGGCATAGTAAACCTAATTTTTTGGTGGAAACTGAGCGCGTTGTGTTTCGTTCATCTTATCCCAATCTTCTTGAGTAAGGGTAGACCCGTAACCTTCAGGCATCGGCACATTATTCTTTCTTAATGGGCCATCACCACGAGCTAATGAATTAAGGTTTCTGGCTTGGTCAACATACTGTAACATTGATGCGTCTATTCTTGCCAACGCCGCTTCTACTTCAACAGGATCATCTGAAGTCTGAGCAATCATTGTTTCTATTTGAAGCATTGTAGTACCTTGCATTCTCATAAGTTCTAAAGTTGCTACATTTTCAAATTCATCTTTTATATATAATTGTGGGTTTCTGTTTAGTATTTCTTCACCCAATGCTTGAACCTGTCTATATTCTGGTATAGTTTTAGGATTCATATAACTTAACTTTAAGTTTCCTGCTTCAGCAACAAAAATTTCCAGTGCTTCTGGCGTACCAAATTTTTCCATTTGTTCAAGTGTATCTGCGTTGTCCATTAATACATCTAAAGCTTTTGCTGCTCTGTCATCAGCAGTATCTGTATTATTAAAAACAGTTACAAAGTCACCATATGACGTTATCATTTCGCCATTATTTACATTTTCTTTTACTGTCACTTCTTGCGTTGTTAATCTCTTGTCAGAACTTATTACATAATTTGTATCTGTTGATACTGGACGCAGAAGACCTGCAAGTTCTCCTTGTGTAAATTTTTTTAAATTAGCCATATCAAAAGCAGAAAAAATATCTTTGCTTTCATCGTATGCTTTTTTAAAGCCATTAAAATTTGCTACATTATTAGCTATTGGACTATTACTCAAAGCTTCTATAGCTGCTGCATCTAGCTCTTCTTGGCTCTTACGCCCAAAAAGACCTCTGGCTCTTTTTATTATATGGCCTGAAATTCTTCTAGGATTTATAGAAGAAGTTAAATCTGCAAGGAGGGCTGCTCTGTCTGCATCACTGCCTATAGTTCTTGAAGAAGCTAAAGCGGTCATATAGTCAGCAGCTAATTCATCAGTTAGGCTTCTTGTTTCTTCAGCTATAAGTTTATTAAATGGCCCTTTATCACCTATTGCTGCTGTTTGATAATCATTTCTAGATTCAATTTCAGCCTCGGCTCTAGTCCGAAAAGAATCTTTATGTTGGTTAAAAAAATATTCATTAGGTGTTATACCTGCTTTCGCTATAGCTGCTTCCGTAGCTAATAATTCTGCACTATTCCTTCCTGCTATTTTAAAGTTAGAAGCTACTTCCATTACTTCGGGATTAGAAAACAGAAGATCAGTATCTTTTCTTTTAGCATAAGCTTCTAGACCTGTAGTAAGGGCGGGAGCAGCAAGGCTAATAAAAGCTTGTCTCTTCTCCCACTTTTCGCGGTCTTTACGGAAGCTGTCATCTCTACGCTGTTTAGAGGCTAGTAGGCTGCTACCTAGTTCTGATGCTTTACTCATGACTAATTCCTTCCTAGTAGGCTACTATTATCTTCTTCAACAATTTGTTTTGGTTGTTCTAATAAACTTGGCAGTTCTGCATTTTCAATTTGAGCCATGACTTCTTCGGGCAAAGCACCAGAAGGTATTGGAGATTTTGAAAGACTTTTAATTTTATCCCTGTTGACATCAACATTAAATAATTGGTTGTCTGCTTCTGCGTCATCATCTTCTTCTTTATAAATGATAGGTTCTATATTTGCCCTTTCACAAAGAGCTAATAATATATAACATAAAGGCTCTGCTAATATCATCATTAAGTCAGGATTCCATTTACCCTCTGTAAAACCTTTAAATAGTATGCCCTGTGTCAAATCCATTAAAGGAGTTCCATCGGCTATCGTGTCCATTATAGGCCCATAGTTTTCTTCCTCTGCTAAAAGATTTACTAGATAAACACCAGCCTCACTTAAATCTGTAAACTCAGGAGGCTTTTCCCACGGATAAGGATCATCAGGGTCGTTTGTTAAACCTTGACCCGGAATTGATCTAGTTAAAGAAATCCTAGAATCTATAGGCGTGTCTTGTTCTATTGCCATCGTAAAGCTCCTTTAAGCTAGATTGTAATATGCTTTTAAAGATTCAGCATATGTATTTCTGCCATCGTATAAACCTGTTGCGGGACTTGAAGACTGTAAAGCAAAGCCCCCGCCTATTCCATAATCTACTGCTGCGCCTGCGCCCTGTACAAGTGTATCTCCTGCATTGATAACATAACCATATTCAGGAGCTTCAGGAGGATCACCAGCTATTGCGTTTCGTGCTGCATCTGTAAGTAGTGTTGTGCCTACGCTTGTAGCAACACCTTTTGCAGCCGAGCCTGTTGCTGAATCAAAAAATCCTTCGCCTAGTTCAGCAGCTAATCTATCTTTTGTTGCTGTTGCTGTTGCTGTACTGTAGTTTGTGTAATCTTGAAGAGTAGGCTCACTGCCAACTAAACCAAGTTTTTGTGCAGCAGGCAATTGATTTTGAAAACCCATTAAGCTGTCAGATGTAGGTATAGGTACTTTATCTTTTAATAACTGTGCTGCTCTATTTGGAGTAACATTACCTGTGACCGACTCAGGTAACATTCCATAATCTATAGCTGCACTAGTTTTTAAATCCCCAACAAAATCAGTACCTGTATATTGCGTTATATTATCCATATCTAAATTAATAGTTCGCCCATCAATGCTGCCCCAATCTTTTATTGTTGGATTCATTCTTTGAATGTCTTCTACAGAATGGAAGGCACTGTCTGAAATACTTTCTAATGTTGTGTTTGCGCCTGCTGTTATTTTAGACTTAAAGGGGTCTAGAATTTTACCTGCATTCTCAGTTATGTTTGTTGTAACTTTTCCCCAAGCTTCTCCAAAAGAATTACTACCAGACTGAACCCATGTGTCAAGACCGCCACCTGCTTTAAATCCAAACTTAGTAGCGTCAAAGCCTATCTTGTTTAAACCAGTTTTAGTGAACTCGCTAACAAATTTGCTTACTCCTTCAGTCACAGTACCAAAAGCATTCTTAGCTGTAGTAACAAATTTACCTGCCTTACCTATTACAAACTGTGCGCCTTTAAGTATTTGTGCGCCTATTGGCCCCATAGCTGTTAAAGCTCTTGCAGCTATACCGCCCACGCCTTTTAATAAGCCACCCAATATTGGCCCAAGCGGTATAAACATAAGAGCTATCTGACCGACAATACCTATCTTGTCCATGAACTTACCAACTTTCATAGCTACTTTTTTAATGCCCTTGCCAATCTTTTTAAAGACCTTTTTAACGCCCCTAAATATTTTTTTAAAAAAGCCCATTTAATTCTCCTGTGTACTTATGTAATAATAGTTTTAACAATATCAACTATAGGTTTTATACCTGTTGCGCCTGTACCAGCTACATCATTAGAGATAGCAGTAGCATATAACGTAGTGGCTCTTTGCTCATCATTTTCATAAGCCTGTCTTAAATATGCAGCTTCGTCTCTTAATTCTTGCCACATAAAATTCTGATCGGCTGCTGAAATCTGAAAAGCTTTAGCAGCATTTTCTTGGTTAGTAGCATTCTGAGCTGCTGTATTAATAGTATTTGCTTGTCTACGCCACTGTACATTTGATTGTTCTATAGCTTGAGCATTAGCAGTATTCCATTGATCTCTTTGTAAATCTTGTTGTTCGTTAAACGTATCAACTTGTACATCTATCTGGTTATTAAATTTATTTACATCTATAGCATTCCCAGCGTTTATAGCGGATACTCTATTTTTTTCAGCGGCATTAAACTGCGACATAGCATTACCTTGTGCAGCATTAAACTGTTCAATTTGAGAAGCTAGACTTTCATTAAACTGATTTACTTGGTTATCAGATGTTGCATTAAATTGTCTGGCTACATTTGTAGACGCTTGATTAGATAATAATCTTTGCTGTTCTACTTGTGTGTCTAGTATTAATGCTTGTTGTTGATTACTTAAATCAGTCATATCTCTTTGTAAAAAATTCTGAGCTTGAGTAACAGCTAACTTAGTTCTTTGGTCTGCTGCTGCCATATCTAATCCTGCAAGTGCAGTAGCGTCTTGCATTATGCCCTGTTGTCTAGCATTAAAATCAGCTAATGAAATACTTTGCATAAACTTACTGTTTGCTATTTCTACTTGTTGAGCATCAGAAAATTTATTTAAATCTATACGAGCCACCATAGCAGCATTCTCTACGGCCTTTTGTTGATCTGCACTTAATAATGCTGTGCCTAGTTGTGCTGCAATATTACCAGATGTCAAATTTGTTTGCATCCTAGCGTTCAGGTTAGCTAACTCTGTTTGCTGGGCTGTAGTTAGATTTTCTGAACCTGCTTGATTCCGCGAAGTTAAATTTGCCAACCTCATTTGCTGTTCATTACTAAGATTAGCTGTCTTCATTTGCTGATCAAAAGCAGCATTCTTAGATATAAAATCAGCAGCTACTTGCATCTCAGCAAGACGCTCTTGGTTTACAGCCGTCATGTTTTGTTGTGCAGACTGATTCTGTATTTCTAAATTAGCTAATTCTATTTGCTGTCTATTGCCTAAATTCTGAGCTACAGAAGCATTTTCATTTTGTGCATTAAGTTCAGCAGTTCTTTGTTGGTTTTGTAAATTAGTTAATCTTTGTTCTTGTTGCTGTTGGAAAGATAAAGTATCTCTCTCTTGTGTGAATTGACTTTGAAGAACTTTTAAATTCTGCGAGAACTGAGCAGTCTGCGATTCAGCAGTTTGCCTGTTAGCCAGATTGTTTAACCTTCTATTAGCTTCTGTTTGCGCTCTTTGAAGATTAGCCTGTTGCTCATTAGATAAGTTTTGGGCAGCTCTAGCCTGTAATGCTTGTGCATTGCTTTGTGCAATAGGTAAAGCACTTTGTATAACAGCATTAAAAAGCGCATCTCTTCCTACTGTAGAAACATCCATGCCTCTTTGAGCAAGTCTTTGATTAATAGAATCAACAGCAGGTTTAGCCCATGTGGGTATAGTGCCTGACTCCATCCCCGCTAATAGTGTTTCCATTTGTGAGGATACTAGAGCCTCTGGAGGAAGCGCGGCTATTGCTGCAATTACTTCAGGCGGCTCATTGTCTATTTGAGCAGTAACTTTTGCAGGGTCTTGAACTATAGATTGAGCAAGGCTAGAATTAATACCTGCTGTTTCAGCCGTAAATTTAATTGCAGCATCTTGCGCTTCTATACCTGTGATTGCTCTACGTTGATAAGCATCATAGCCTATAGTATCTGTAATCTTAGCAGCTTCACTATCTGCAGCAACGCTTGTAAGTTCTGATCTAGTTTGTTTTTCAGCATCTGGTGTGGCTGACAAATTAACATCTTCTCTAAGATTTACTTTGTCTATAAAAGAACTATCGCTTATAACTACATCAGTAGTTCTTTTAGCAAGACCGCTTTTAGCTTGGTTAAGACTAAATTGTGCGGCTTTTGTATTCGCAGTTAGTGCGCGTATTTCGTCTACTGTAACTGGTGGACGATTTAAGTCTGTAGCAAATTGAGGACTGTTAAGAATATCTGCTAAGAAAGCATTATAATTAGCAGGAGACACTACACCTGCTTTTGCGGCTTTTGAAAGAGCTGCTTTTGCGGCTCTAAATGTAGGTGCGGGTACGGCTGTAGGAGGTGTAATATCTACATAAGCATCTAGTACTTCTACATCGCTATCTGGCGTAACTGTCCCTGTAGCTGAATCATCTATATCTACACTTGCTCTATCATCAAATAATAAAGCAGGGTCTACGCGATCATAGTCTTGAATAAACGCACCCGCAGCTTGTGATTCATCTACTGTTGTAGCGGGGTTATCTGTTACCCAAGGTTTAGTTGCAACATCTACGTTAGATAGTTGTACATCATCAGCAGCATTTAATGTAGCTGTATTTTCAGCAGAAGTAACTTCAGTAGCAGTATTAGCAGCATCAGCAGCGGCTTTAGCAGCGGCAGCGCGGGCAGCGGCTTCGGCAGCAGCGGCTTCAGCGGCAGCTTTTTCTGCGTCCATGTTACGGAATTCATAAGGAGTTTTAGTTGTTTCTCCAGTAACAGGATCAGTAGTTGTAGTGGCAGCATAAGGATCACGAGCTAATGAATCTGCATATGTATACTGCATATCTTGAACTTGTCCGGGTTCAAGAGGAGTTCTTCCGATTGGTTGTCCTGTCTGTACCGCTTCTCGTCTTCTTATTTCCTGCGTTACTTGGTCTGCTCTGACTCCAAATTGTGCGGCTGCTTGATCTGCTGTTACTGCTCCTGAAGCAATAGCATCTTGAACTTGTTGTGTTTCAGCTTCGCTATAGTCACCATCAGCGGGTATAGCAGCAATAGAGGCACTAGTGTCTGCATTTATTGTTTTTAAATTAGTATTTACATAGTCTTCAGTTACGCCATATTGAGTTGCAAGGTCGGCAGCACTTATAGTACCTGCATTAAGACCAGCTACAGCAGTATCAAGATCAGATTGAGTGTAAGCTTGATTTGGGACGTTTGCTGCTGGTGGAGTAGTTGTTGCTGGTGGAGCAGTTGTCACTGGTGGCACATCAGGCTCTATTGTTCCTACTGTGCCTCCAATACCCTCTACCCCATTATAGCCAACACGACCACCCTTACGATAGTCTTTTCTTTTCTTTTGCGCCCTTGCTCTTTTCTTAGCCATAATAATTCCTATTTATTCCTTTCTACTTTACGGATTTTTTCTACTGTTCTCATGGAACCTAAGCCGAGCATACCAAGCAATACTGGCATCATAGTTGAGACATCAATCAATGGTATAAGTACATCTGATCCTGCTAAAGTCATTACAAAATTACCCATAGGAATTAAAATAAAATTCCCCGCAAGCCCCAGACAACAAGTCCATCCCACGGCCGGGCGCCATCCAGATACAAAAAGACTATTATTTTTTGCTTCTTCTTGGTTGACTGCAATCTGTGCCATGACCTGTTCTTGACCGTGTCTCTCAGCCATAGTTGCAATTTCGTGACTAAGCTTCTCACGCAGGTCTTTATCCGCTATGCTTTTATCCAGCAAAGTTGAGATTGGCCCTACTAAACTATTAATAAAATTTAACATCATAATATGTAAGCTATAGCCAATAAGATTATAAGACCAATACCTATAGATATAAGTTCACGCCTTGGTGCGGTTACAGGCTCTCTAAGTTTTTCTTTAGTTTTAATAACAAGTGCTTTTAGTTTATCTAAAAAGTTTAACATTATTTTTCCCATCCCATGTAAATACCTATAGCTAGTGCAGTTAAAATTGCTGTTGTAACGGCTCTGGCTATTGTATGGCCTACTGTTTGTTTAGTAGCTCTCCAAGTATCTAGTAAGCTTCTTAATTCTCTGACATCGTTAGGCGCGTCTATATCTGAAAGACCTACTTCTTTCAGTGCTTGTTTTGCACCTTCTTTAGCGGCCTGCTGTATAACTAATTTTATTTCTGCTTCAGTCATTTTAATTACCATTTAACCTTATCAGCCCAATAAGCAGCACTCATCTTACCCTTAGAAATATTTTTACCATGCCGAGCTTTAAAACTCTTTCTCTTTGCTTTCATCTTTGCAGACTCACCTGCTTTTGGTTTGCCTGCTGTGCTTGCTCCTTGCTCTCCAAAACGTATTACTTTTTGTTTACCGTTTGCACATGCTTTAACCACATGGGATTTTTTAGCGTGGCTAGGTGTACGCTTGGGTTTATTACAAGCCATTTTCTTTTTGTCTATCTTTTTAGTTGCCATGTTAGTCCTCTTCTGGGTTTATTAATTCAAGAGTCAGGCTAGTTTTAAAAATGTCTAAAAGACCTATTAGGGACTCTAGAGGTAGTCCATCTTCTGAACATTTTATAACACATGCACTTAGTTCTTCTGATGCATTCGCTAATAGAAGATCAGAATTTTTAATCGGCAATGTTATTACATTATTATCATCCATAGTCATCCTAAAGATCGTCTAGTTCATCATGAGTAGTGCAATTATTTATGGCTGTAATACTTGCATCTTTTACATCTTTAGCTGTGCTAATTAGTGATGGATTACCAGACCCATCTTTTAATTCAAGTTTAGTTTGTGCTATAACTACTTCTTGGTAAATTCCTTTAGCTTCTAAAATTGCATCTATTTTTCTATCGTCTACAGAAATGTTTTCAATATTATAAACAATTTGAACGGGATCAGTAGTGAGGTCAAATGTATGCCCTGTATATACCTGTCGTTTATCTGTAATATCAGGATGTACTTCAACAGCATCTCTCCAGCCTTCTTCTCCAGAAGGGGGTTGTGTGTCCCAAACTTGGGTTACTGCATCATTTACAACCCGTACAAAATGACTCATACAACTCTCCTTAATACTGTTTTTTTATGTAGACGCTCTTTAATAGTGTTAAAAGGTTCTTCCCAATTATTAAACTTTTTCTGTCTAAACAATTTCATTGTATCATAGTAGGGACAAGTATCGCCCTCCTGTGCATAAAAAAAGTAAGGCATGATCGGAATAATCGTCCAAGTCTCAACGCCCATTGCAGCCGCTAAGTGGCTGACTGAAGTGCAGGAGGATATGACCAAATCACACGAGGCCGCAGCCTGTCGGGTATCTTCCCAAGAATCTAATGGCACTTGCTTAACCCAGCTAGGACAAGCCTCTGCACCTTCATCGCGCTGTAATGAGATAAACTCCGCATCAACGTCTTTCAGGGCATCAAACATAAGGTCATGCGGAAACTTTCTGTGATGTACATCTTCAAACTCTAGACTCCCTAGCCATCTAAGACCAATGCGTTTACGGAAACCTTTAATAGTTTTAGGTTTAGTAATATAGGCTTCACCCGTTAGGTCTTCTAACTCAAACCCAAGTGGCACAATAACCGACATACCTTGCACATAGAAATTGTGGTAAACGCCGTGGCAGGCAAAATCCTGAACAACTGCGCTTACGCCTTCTACGTCTATGAATAGTGTTGTCAAAGGAGCCGAGCAAGACACAATAACCTTACAGCCTCTAGCAGCAATGTGTTTGGCATAGCGTACTTGGTGTATCTGATCGCCAAGACCGCCTTCTAAATGAAGTAGCACTGTGCCTTTAGATTTTCCGTCCCACGGAGGTGCAGGTGAGTTAGGAAGTGGCGCTCCAAATATTCCTTCAATACGTCCACGATCCATTAACTGATAACCTTCCTGTATCTTTCCTTGACGTAGTACATACCATCCACGATTAAAAGCTGCTCGGTGATTGTTTGGTTCTTCTTTTTTAATCTTCTGAGCTAACCGCCACCCCTCTGCAAAGTTACCCATCTTAGACGCGGATAACTGAAAGTCTAGGTCGCGTAGCTCAGGCACTGTGCGAGGCGTGTCTAGCCAGAACTCAGGCTGACAGAACATGCTGTAGTGGTGCTTTAATACGTCTCGTGGGTCTTCGTTGTGTTGTTTGGCAAGGAAAGGCTGGATGTCATGCATTCCAGCATAACCATGTACTTCTTTATCATTTTCTTGAAGACTAGTACCATCAATATTAGTCAAGTCGTATTCAAAATCATCTAACTCAAGAAAAGCATGTATGCGGTCAAGCTGTAATTTTGGATTAGCAATTAAATCTTCGTACTCAATCAAACAAAAACAATCAGGATTAGAATTATAACCTGCTTGTAAAGAAAGATATGACCTTTTTAAATAACCTGATAACCTGTCAGAATATATAAAATCATCAAGATTTTCAGGCTTTGCAATTCTTACAAAAGAAGCCATGCAGTCAGGTACTGAGCGTACAGTAGCAATAATCTTAGGCTTATTCCCTAAAACTTTTTCCATAATTTCCATAATTAATGGTATAGGCCAACCACGACTTTTATCTATAATAATTGAATGATCATAATCTGCGTAAAACTCATTAACAACAGCGGTCATAGATTTAACTAATAATTCATAATTTTTCTCATTTGACGAAAGCAAACCTGTAGTGTTCCATGTAGTAGCCATTCCATTTAATGCAAATATTAAACCTGATGTAGCAGAAACATGGGTTTGTTTATTTTGATTAAGAATAGCAGACAACACAGTAGAACCTGAACGTGGTACACCTGATAAAAAATGTAATTGTTTATTCATATTAACTACTTTTTATCCCATGTAATGAGTAACCATAACTGTTGTTTACTATTCCTGTCCAAGTAGTAAGTGAGCCTACTTGTACTGGTGCGCTTTGATCTGAAGTGTTGCCTTGTCCATTACCTCCCAAACCTCCATATCCCCACGCATACATTTTACCGCTTTCAATAGCTTGACTATTAAACGCATATGCTGCTATCTTTTCCCACGTAGTTGCTGAACCTATTTGTACTGGAGATGATCTATTAGTATTACTTCCATCACCTAAACGATAGGAACTGTTGGCCCCCCATGCCCAGAGCGTACCATCAGTTTTAAGAGCAATCGTATGTGCGTTACTTGATGATACTCTAAGCCAATTAGTAAGAGAGCCTACTTGTACTGGAGAAAACCTATTAGTAGTATTACCAGTACCTAATTTTCCATTAGCACCAAATCCCCATGCCCATAAAGTATTATCAGTTTTAACAGCTATACAAAAAGCATCAGTGCTGGCGCCACCTCCTGATACTTGCGCCCAATTAGTTAAATCTCCTACTATTGCCGGAGCAGTTCTATCTGAGCCTTCGCCATCGCCATTTCCAAGACCCCCAGCAACACCCCAAGTGTAAAGTTGCCCATCAGTATTAATAGCAGCATTGTGGAATCCACCTGCTTGCATTTGCGCCCAATTAGTTGCTGAACCTATTTGTACTGGAACAGATTTCTGAGTGGTAGTACCATTGCCTACTTGCCCATTATCGTTTTGTCCCCATGCCCAGAGCGTACCATCAGTTTTAATAGCCGCTGAAAAGTAATAACCCGCTGTAACTTGTAACCACGTAGTTAATGATCCTATTTGTGTTGGGTTTGATTTATGATTATTATGCCCTAGTCCTAACTGACGATTTGCATTTCTACCAAAAGAATACATTTTACCAAGACTATTTGGAAATATTCCATGATATACCCCACCTGCTCCTTCAAGCCAATCTTCATCCGATCCTACTTGTACTGGAGATGATTTACTAGCAGTAGACCCAATACCTGATCTTCCATCAGTACCCGGCCCCCAGCTCCATAATTGGCCCTCAATTGAAGCTGCGCCAAACGAACGCATGTTTGCAAAAAGTGATTGTAAAATACCACTCATGTTAAACCGCTCCCAGAGATTAACCATGAAGTTGCTATTATTTTTACTGCTGTTGCGGAACCAAACTGGGCTAGTGTACGTGAACCAGTTGTTCCAGCAGAAGATAAATACATTGTATCACTTGTAATTGCAATAGTCACATCAGCTACTGCCATGTTAATAAATGTAATAGCTGTTCCAACAGGGTAAGCAACTGAACCGTTTGCTGGTATAGTAAAAGTTCTAGCGTTATTATCACCTACGGGGTGAAATATATGTTTACCGGAGTCTGCAAGAACTAACGTATAAGCAGCACTTTTACTATTCTGAGGTATGTTTTTAAAACCTACATCAGTAAGCCCATCAAGAATATTAAGCTCTGCTGCGGTACTAGTAACTCCATCAAGAATATTAAGTTCTGCTGTAGTGCTTGTCACACCATCAAGAAGATTAAGTTCTGTTGCAGTGCTTGTAACACCATCAAGGATATTTAACTCTGCTGCAGTGCTTGTAACACCATCAAGAATATTTAACTCTGCTGTAGTGCTTGTAACACCATCTATTAAATTTAACTCTGTTGCTGTTGCTGTGACACCATCAAGAATATTTAACTCAGCAGCCGTACTTGTAACAGCAGTGCTACCCAATATTAAATCACCATCAGGAACTATAACATCACCTGCAAAAGTAACACCATTTGTACCTGTTGGTACATGGGCAACTAATGCATCAGCATCGTTTCTAATAGTTATATCGCCTGTACTACCCTGCCCTGTAAGAACAAGACCGTCAGCAGCAGCGTAACCTATTGCAGCATTATCACCTGCAGAAGTATCACCATCTGGTTCAAAGGTAGCGGCTGTAGCTACACCTGTAACATCAACAGAAGCTAAAACAGAATTACCTGCAACGTCTATTGCTCCACTAATGTCTAAGGTAGCTGCATCTAGTTCGCCAGAAATAGTAAAGTTGCGTATACCTGTGTAGTCTTTATTAGAATCTAAAATAACTGCTTTAGAAGCTACTGCCGTTCCTACTGCAGTTGAGCCAATATCAAGAGCGTTGAGTTCTCCTACAACTGCTGTAATTCCGTCTAAAGCATTAAGTTCTGCTGCGGTACTTGTAACACCGTCAAGAATATTAAGTTCTGCTGCGGTGCTTGTAACACCATCAAGAATATTTAATTCGGCAGCAGTACTTGTTACACCGTCAAGAATGTTAAGTTCAGCAGTAGTACTTGTAACACCATCAAGAAGATTAATTTCGGTAGCTGTTGAAGTAACTGCTACATTTTCATTAATTTTAGGAGATGTTAAAGTTTTATTTGTCAACGTGTCTACAGATACACGAGATAGTAATGTTGAATTAGCACCTGCGGGTAACATTAAAGTGTTGGTAACACTTGCAGAGTGTGGTTGCCCAAATACTTTTTGACCATGACTATTACTTTCACAATTAAATACTACTGCACCTGAGTTAGTATTTCCTCTAACTACAACTGTACCTGTTCCATTAGGAGCTAGATCAAGAGTTGCATTTGAAGTAGTAACAATATCTGCACCGTTCATGTCTAAGTTACCGCCCAATTGAGGACTAGTATCTTCTACTACATTAGATAAGTCTCCACTTGAACCAGTACCTGCAATGATAGCTGATCTAGTAACTCTTTTAAGACCGCCACCAGATGTATCAACTGCTAACAAAACATCATCATCCGCAGCAGTACTAATTTCTGTTAAATCTCCTACAGCAACAGGATTAAAATTAGTGCCATCTGCTACTAAAATATGGCCTGCTGTGTTTGTTGCCATTACTAGATCGTCACCACTAATAGTAAGATCGCCTGCTATAGTAAGATTTCTTATTCCAGTATAATCTTTGTTAGCGTCTAAGATAACTGCTTTAGAAGCTACGGCGGTTCCTATTGCTGTTGAACCAATATCAAGAGCGTTTAGCTCTCCTACAACTGCTGTAATACCATCTAAAGCGTTAAGCTCCGCTGCTGTGCTTGTAACACCATCTAAAATATTAAGTTCTGCTGCGGTACTAGTTACACCATCAAGAATATTAAGTTCTGCTGCGGTGCTTGTTACGCCATCTAAGATATTAAGTTCTGCTGCGGTACTTGTGACACCATCAAGAATATTAAGTTCTGCTGCGGTGCTTGTTACGCCATCTAGGATGTTAAGTTCAGCAGCCGTAGAAGTAATAGCTGTACCTGCTAAATCTAAAACATCTGCAAACACTGTACCGTCAACATATACATTACGCCATTGTTGGCTTGCAGAACCTAAGTCAAAAGTATCGTCATCGTCAGGTATAATATGTGAATCAACATTAGCTCCAAAAACTACATTATCAGCAGCGGCATCACCCAGTGTAATTGTTCCACCATTAAATGTAGTTGTCCCTGTTACAGTAAGATTTCCACCTACTCCAACATTACCTGTAGTTGTAATACTATCTATAAAGGCATTTTTAAAATATTTACTACTTGTTCCTAAGTCTAAATCGCTGTCAGCGTTAGGTACTAGTGCGCCATCTTGCAAGACCATTTGTTTTGCAGCGGCACTAGAAACTTCTACATAGAACTCCCAAGTATTACCTGTGGTCAATATTTTATTTAAAAAATCTTGATCACCTATAGTGTGAATATTACCGCCTTCTCCTGATGTGCCATCGTGCCTATGACCTGTAGTTCCACTAGACGCATATGAAAAAGCAGTTAGGAGACGGTTAAATTCTTCATTAAATAACGCAGCAGTAATTGTATCGCCATCTGCGAAACTGCTTTGTCTTACATAACTTGTAGCCATTTTTGTTATCTCCTACCGGAAGGTCTATAATCTACATAGAAACCGTTTATTGAATAAGGTGCTTTAGTATCCTGACTGAATATTTTAAAAGCAATATTATGTCCACTGCCTTGAACGGCTGTTCTAACCATTGGATCACCTGATGAACCAAATACAGAACTTCCAAAAAGAGAAGCAACACTTCCAAATACTGCTGGAGTTGGTATTTCATCTAAGGCATACAAAGGCGGTTGTAGCCTATCTAAAGAATCAAAATCATATGAAACTTTTAAATTAGGTTGTATTGCCCCTTCAGGTGTAAAAGATATTTTTGCGTAGTGTAAAGATTTAAGTGTACCCGCATCTCCAAAATCTAAATTAGGTGTTTTATATCTAGCATCTACATTTGTAGTCACACCTGCGGGATTAAAAGAGTTACCTTTATTATGGTTATAAACATAACCTGCACTATCACCATGATATATTTGTTCTATATTTGAAAAATCAAATCCTGATGCAAAACCTTGTGCTTGTATACCTATAGTTTCAGACCACTCAAAACCATTAGGAGTTATAGTTCCAATTATACCTTTAGATGTAGAAGTAGTTCCTGTTGGTGCGCTATAAAAAAATCTATACTGTGATTTACTTCTTAGTACTGCACTACTAATAGTAAATGAGCCTATAGATTTTGCTACTGTAGATACTACAGATTGAATTTGCCGTGACACAGAGCCTAACTCTACGTCACCAATTCTATCTGTACCTGCAACTAAACGAAAACCATCAGGACTCAAGAATAATAGATCGCCGCCTATCTCTTGGATACTGTGTCCGTCTAAGCAACCTACGTTCTTTGTTATAGGTGTAATAGCTATAGTATCAGCATCATTTATATTTGATAACTTATAAATACTATTTTTACAAAATATAATTAAATCAGCGCGGAAACTTTTTATCCCTACTACTTGATCATCTAACGCAATACTTCCTGAACCACTACTAGTAAAACTATTTATGTCACTTGTACCGCTATAAAATATTGTGTTAAGTGCTGTGTCTGCACCAGCGACTACTAAATGTTTATCATGCACAACACAGAATTTAGGAAAGACAGTACCTGAGACTGTAATCTCTTCATAAAAATAAGTTCTATTAGTTAATGCTCCTGTACCTGTCATTTTGAAAAGAGCAGGTTTAGCACCTGAACCTTTATCAGTAATAATTAATTCACCATATACACTGTTTCCTTCAAATACAGCAAAAGTAGCTTGGGCTTGGGATGTTCTTGCTGCCGTACTACGTCCATTAAATGTACTGTAATTGTCACCACCGCCAGCTACACTAGCTTTATTTATTTGTAACCAACTTTCTCCATCTAAACTAAAATAAATATTAGTTCCTGAACAAGCAATTAGGCCATCCGCATACACAAAAAGCCCTAATATACCATTAGAGCCATTGGGATTTACAGCGTCACTACCACCAAATTGCGTATAGCCATTTATTCTTCTATACCCACCATCAGGATCAACTTCAAAGTTTTCTAGTTCGGTAGCAAAACCGGGCTGCTCTAACATTTGAAACTGATTTAGATTAGTATTTAAGCCACCTTGACAGGATAAACCAAATGCTTGCATAATTAAATAAACCTAATTCTATCATCAGACATAACTGTGGGCGTTGGATGCAGTAGATTTTCTCTCATGCTTTTTAATCCTTTCTTATAATCATCTAAAGCAAAGACTGCCATTTGAGGATTATCTTTAAATTGATGTGTGTAATATCTAGCCTTAGATAATACAACAGTTTTATACACATCAGGGAAAACAATTGCGTCACCATGAGCATCTAACTGTGTAGGTAAGTCATAAGCAAAGAACCAAACTTTATATACTTTATCTGGTATTGGGCTTAATCCAAATTTTCTAGAATCAGGACTTCTAATAACAAATTGAGGTGTCCCACCTACTGCTTGATCAGCATCATCAGCATTTTCTTGTGTACGTCTAAAGTCTTTCCACTTTTCTGTGCTTATAAAATTTAAATTTCTAGACACATAAGGTGCTGTTTCGCCACTAACACCTACAGTTGTAATATAAAAATTATTCCAATCTATAGCACCATAATCATTTACTATACTGGAACTTGCTGCTTTTAATTCATACCACCTAGTTGCTGCTGTAGTTTGAACAACAACATTTCCAAACATTGGATCAGTAGCCCCACTTTCTCCTGTAGATAAGAAGGGCCATTTTGGTTCTTCATTTACTATATCTAAGTATGCTCTATTTATACAATCTTTAGCGTGTGCTTGTATTCCTACAGCACTAGAGAAATTTGAAGCCGTAACAACAATTTCATTCAGCTCACGCAACAGTTCATTTGTTAACTCTAAGAAGGTAGTAGCCATAATTATTTATCTTTCTTTTTAAAAATTCTGTCGTAGTTTTCATCATACTTTTTCTTTCGTTCACGCTCAAAGAAAGAACCTGCAAGACCTAAAGTTTTGCCTCTCTTTTTACTATTAAGCATTACTGGCTGGGCATCTGTTCCGATTTGAGGCATTCTTTGCTCCTTTAAAACAAAAAAAGTAAGGAGGCTTTTTACAGCCCCCAAACTTAAACTAACTAGTCAACGCCATAGAAGGCAGAAACTAACGCATCAGGACGTAGTACTTTGGAACCATATACATGGAGTCCTCGTACAATGTCACCGAAGCTATCAGGATCACGCAACACTTCAGTACTAGTAATAGTCTGAGCTGTCGCTGTAGCAGACATGTGACCAGCAAGAACACGACCAGCAGCGTTTGATGCTGCAGCAATGTTGTTAGTCTTATACATGTCAAAGCCACGCAACTTACCAGATGAAACTAGTCCGTTACGAATTGACCCTTGACCTGCATTGTAATCCACTGAAAGAAGTTTAGAAGAACTTTGAACAAGTATCTCATAAAATTCAGGATTAGCTAGGAACCAACGGCCCTCTTCTGGAACATTAGATTCATCCAGTAGGCGAGACATATGGGATAGTACATCAATAGGATCATGCTCTGAGCTGCCAAAGCCAATATCCAAATTACCTGTACCGTCAAAAGTTCCTGCTGCAAGGTCAGTTGCACTATCAGAACCAAGAATATGATTGGGGCTAGATGCTGATACACCCGCAAGCATAGTCGCAATAACACCTTCATCAAAAGCATCTTTCAGTGCATAAGCAGCGGCAGATGTTGCAGCTTCTCTGAAATTAACATGAGACATGTTAGATTCAATATCGTCTACAATGAATTTGAAAGCATTAGCTGTGTCAACGACAAGATTTACTTCTTGGTCAGTCAACTTAGTTTGCGTAATGTCTGCACCCCTTTCGTAAGTGTAGACAGTAATTTCTGGTTCTTTGATGATCCTTACAGAATCACCGTATGCTGCAATTTCACCAGCATAGTCAGTATTCGTAATTGCTTCCGCAACTGAAGACTTCCTAAAAAAGTTTAGAACTTGTTTAGAATAGACTGCTGGTAAAAAGTATGAGTTAGTTTGTCCAGCTACTGAGTTACCAAAGTTACCATTGGTGTCAGTACTCTGTTCAAAAAACTGGTCTGATGCATTATAAGCCATGATTATATCTCCAAATAAAAAACAATTTTACCGGATTCTGCCCTCTTCTAATGCTTGATTAATCTCGTCTGAGTATTTATCAAAATCATTGAGGGACATCCTCTGGATTTCCCGTTGTGTCCAGATTTTAGGAGCTTTAGCATCTACAGCCGTTGTTTTGGTTGACACCATATCAGCGGCGTTGCCAGCTTCTTTCTGTCTAGACTTTTGTTGTTTCGGCTGATTAGCACCCTTTTCCATTTTATAAAGATCAATAGCACGACTAGCTAAACTAGCATCATTATTATTAGCATAAACCCACTGTTGTATTGCTTCTGGTTGTTCTTTCGCCCAGTTGTGAAAATCATCATCACCCCTTATATCTTCAAAATCAGGATGCTTTCTCTTGAGTTCGGACTCCGCTTCTCGTTTTAAGAGATCAGTTTCACGCTGTTGGATAACCGATAGTTGTTCGCGTAACTCTTGAGTTTGACTTTCACTTTGCATATGAGCGACAGATTCTACAGTTTCATACAAATCTGGATTTGATGCCTTGAACTTCTCTAATTCTTCTAAAGACTTTGGAGCTTTATATGCAGGAGCTTTAGAGGCTGCGTCTGCTAAAAGTTCTTGTTCCTTTTGTTTGAATTGAGAAACTCTTTGGTCATAATGCTTTTTTAAATCGTCATATCTTTTTTTATAATTTGCACCTTTAGGCTTAGTGTCAGGGGTTCCATCTGATTCTTCATCAGTAGAAGTGGCCTGCACTGATTGTTGGGTTTCATAAAACAAACCATCTGCGTCACCTTTTGATGGTTTATCTGGTGTGTGCCAACTTTTCTTTGCGTTATAAAGGTTAGGTACTTGTTCTTCCATTTGTTGATCAGCCATACTTTTCTCCACGGGGCTTGTTGTTTAAAAGGTAGCCATAACAATAAATTACTTGCAAATAATTCAGTACGGGGCTTTTACGTCAAGGTCGCCGTTATCGTTTACTTATATTTAAACTCGGCATTTGATTAGAAGATAACATTGATTCTTTTATATTATCTTCTTCATCTGCTTTGTTTTTCTTCATTAAACCACCATCATAGGCACGTTCAGCTTCGTCCATCATACTTTGAAGCGACCCCGCACCTATTTGATCAGTGGCTTTTTTAGTGACTACAAATTCACCTGCAGATAATCTAGCAGGTATTGAATCTGAAGTACCATCTCCGGGGCCGTCAACTGGCCCGTCTCCCGAAAATTCTGCTGCTGTATCAACAACCTTATCAAATATCATACTAAGTTGTGGATCAGACTCTAAAGCATTCATTAAATAAGATTGCTCTTCTTGTTCTAAAGCTTCAGTCATTACAAAATCTATATAATTATCTTCCACTTCTGCATCTGGAAGTTGTGAAGCTTCTACTGCTGCCATTTCTTCTGGCGGTATATTTGGGTATGTATCTACTGGCATATCTGTCATTTCAGGAGGTACTAACATAGAGCCACCTTCTTGATAAGCATCTCTTTTCATAGAGCCACCTTCAGCTTTTTTAGTAACAGGTAAATCTGCTAAATATGTTCTACCTTCAAATTCAAAAGTATCTGCTCTTGCTTCTCTAGCTTCTCCAAAAGCATTTTGAAAAGCAGAAGCAGAATCAGTATTTTTTTGATAAGTAGGAAAATCGTTAGGGTTAATTCTTTCATCCGGTTCTTTTATTTCAGCATCTATTTCGCCAGCATCAGCAGCTTCTAAAAGTGCCATACCCTCATCTGAATTAGCAAGATAACCTAAACCCCCAGCAACAACAATTCCTGTTGCTACATCTTTATTATGGACTGCTTGCCCTCTAGTACCAGCTTGACTTTGTTTTTGGCCTGCTTTAAGTGGTTTAAGAATTGCTATAAGTTTTTTTACTAACGATCCTTTTCCATACATTTCTCTTTCAGGAGTAGATAGCATAGAACCACCCATCATTTTTTCTTCGCGATTTGGTTTATCCATTATTTACTACCTTTTATTTAGCTTTCTTTTTTGCCGTAGCAGACAAGTCTTTTAAATGAAATAACTTTACACTAGTTTTAGTATGACTTTTTCCAGTGTGCAAAGTACCGTCAGCCATCTTGTGTGAATTACCTGTAAAC
>Ga0209815_1000710_pt1 | contig 24009 bp, 26 predicted proteins | sample CoawatmetaG00DNA_FD_187507 | JGI IMG/M metagenome (GOLD analysis project Ga0209815, IMG submission 187507) | Marine microbial communities from the West Antarctic Peninsula - Coastal water metaG002-DNA (SPAdes) (version 2) | ecosystem: Environmental > Aquatic > Marine > Coastal ...
GTGGGGCGGAGTGGGCGGGCGAAGTTGACTGACGTGGGTCCTGGGGTGCCCTGACAGGGGTGCCCTGACAGGGGTGCCCTGACAGGGGTGCCCTGACAGAGCTTGAGTGGGACAGATTTGAGCGATTTTGCTGCGAAGTGGACCGCTCTAGACCAGAGTATAGTTTGACTTGTCTTGTTTTTTCCTGGGCTTTCTATTCCGGCCATGTCCTGTCGATGCTATTGTAACGGCGAGTGCGTCAAGTGGCGTAGCCGGCAGCGTGCCTGCTCTAAAATCTGTTGTTATTCCCGCGGCCGATTGTTCCCGCGCAATTTCTTTAAAACTTGAATTAGAGCACGAGCCTTGATTGTACTCATTTAAAACCCCCTTCTGGATTGCACCTGACAAATTTAAAACCCACAAACCATCCGAGCGCGTGTGGACTAAGTCGTCTTCTTTGACGCTTTTACAGTTTGACTTGCAGTGCAGAAAAATAGGTTCGAAGTGCGAATGTTTTATCCAGGCAATCATTGCAAGCCTCCCGTGACCGTTCGGAATATGAAAGTGATGATCCCAGTTGTCAACGCACTTCTTGCATTTGTCCGTGTCCACGCTGACACCGCAGTAGGGGGCGCCTTGCATTTCCATGTCGTAGAAGATAATGTTTATATTAGCACGGTGGAACGCCCATACGCACATGAACAATTCGGCCCACACGCTTACGTTGGACAGTTTTTTGCGTAAAGTATCCGGTGATGGCACCTCAGACATTTTTAACCCCTTACCTTCCCAGAACGAGTAGTATTCGTCCGATTTAGTCACCGAATTCATGATGGCTTGGCGAAGATCGCGTCCGCTGTGGACGGCTTTGTGGCTTGTAGGTTTGGTGAACTTGTCCTGGTAATTCAGGACTTCAGCGAGGGTGTGGAAGAAACAGCTGCCCTCGTCGTGCTCACCGTATCGAACAAGCGCCCAGTTGTGCTGTTTAAGCTTCTCGAACAACACGTTCCCCAAAATTTTGATCTGAATGTTCTCCGGAAGTTCCTCGTACTCAGCGGTAGGTAAATTATTCATCGTCGCCATCGTAATTACCTGACCGCAGATTTTTTGCCGCACGTGTCGCAGAAGAACAGGACCACGCGCTTACGGCTGCTGATTTGAACGGTTCTCGGCTCCATAGTGCCCAGTTCGTGTTGCTCTGTGCACTCACTGCATGAGAGCACGACGTTCGAGGGCAGCATCCTTGGAATCGCTGAGAAATCAGATATTTTGACGTGCAGCCGCTTCCCATCACCCGCATCGCCCACAAGTGTGTACTTCTGCATTGTAACTTCTGCGTAAATAATTTACTTTCATCTTGCCAACACTTTCATCTTGCCAACACTTTCATCTTGCCAACAAGTGTGTACTAGGTTTGGTGCCGGACGGTCCCCTGTCAGGGCACCGGATCTTTATAGGTAGATATCGGAGATTCCATCATAACTTCATCCAGGTTCGGTGCGCCGCCGGCCCGTCTGCCGCCCTGGCGCCGCCTCCCCGCCGTTCGGCCCTGCCGCCCTGCCGCCGCATTGCCCCGCCGCCCTACCGCCGCCCGGATGCCGTGCCCGGACAGAGATGGACGGCTGTCGCGTGCGGACGTTTGCGCGAACGCCACGCATACCAGGTTACTTAACTTAGATCATTATTTGACGCAGATGTGCCTCGCCGCACGTCAAGACATCATCTATATTGGTGAGTGGAAAGACGAGGACGGCAAGATGCACGGTCATGGCAAGAAGACAATTACGGACGGCAGCGCGTACGACGGTGGGTGGAAAGACGGCAAGAAGCACGGCCGTGGCGTGTCCACGTCTTCAAGCGGCGACAAGTACGACGGCGATTACATGAACGACAAGAAGCGCAGCTGGGATGTGTTCACGTGGGCGGACGGCGACAAGTGCTACGGGGAGCGGAAAGACGGCGACTTATGCAACATTACGGCGCGTGGAAAGGCGAAGACAAAGGCGAAGACAAAGGCGAATACAAAGGCGAAGACAAAGGCGAAGACAAAGACGAAGACAAAGGCAAAGACAAAGGAGGACGAGGCAGCTGAGGCAGCTACCGAGCGCGTGGCAACTGAACGAATGAATGGCAAGCGGCACGGGCGTGGCGTACACCTGTATGCCAGCGGCAACAAGTACGACGGTGAGTGGAAAGGCGACGAGAAGCACCTGAAGCACGGCCGTGGCGTTTTCACGTGGGCGGACGGCGGCAAATACGACGGCGAGTACGAGAATGACAGGCGCCATGGCCGTGGCGTGTACCTGTATGCCAGCGGCGACAAGCACGACGGCGAGTACGAGAATGACAAGCGCCATGGCCATGGCGTGTACCTGTATGCCAGCGGCAACAAGTACGACGGCGAGTGGAAAGACGGCAAGAAGCACGGCAGTGGCGTGTACCTGTATGCCAGCGGCGACAAGCACGACGGCGAGTGGAAAGACGGCAAGCAGAACGGCCGTGGCGTGTACCTGTATGCCAGCGGCGACAAGTACGACGGCGAGTGGAAAGACGGCAAGCAGAACGGCCGTGGTGTGTACCTGTATGCCAGCGGCGACAAGTACGACGGCGAGTACGAGAACGACAAGATGCACGGTCGTGGCGTACACCTGTATGCCAGCGGTGGCAAGTACGACGGCGAGTACGAGAATGACAAGCGCCATGGCCGTGGCGTCTACCTGTATCCCAGCGGCAACAAGTACGACGGCGAGTGGAAAGACGCCAAGAAGCACGGTCGTGGCGTTTTCGAGTGGGCGGACGGCGGTAAGTACGACGGCGAGTGGAAAGACGACTATGTACACGGTCGTGGCGTGTACCTGTATGCCAGCGGCACCAAGTACGACGGCGAGTACGAGAATGACAAGTATCCCAGCGGCAACAAGTACGACGGCGAGTGGAAAGACGGCAAGCAGAACGGCCGTGGCGTTTTCACGTGGGCGGACGGTAGCAAGTACGACGGCGAGTGGAAAGACGACGAGAAGCACGATCGTGGCGTGTACACGTCTGTAAGCGGCGACAAGTACGACGGCGAGTACAAGAACGACAAGAAGCACGGTAGTGGCGTTTTCACGTGGGCGGACGGTAGCAAGTACGACGGCGAGTGGAAAGACGACGAGAAGCACGATCGTGGCGTGTACACGTCTGCAAGCGGCGACAAGTACGACGGCGAGTACAAGTACGACGGCGAGTACAAGTACGACGGCGAGTACAAGAACGGCAAGATGCACGGTCATGGCGTGTACCTGTATGCCAGCGGCGACAAGTACGACGGCGATTACATGAACGACAAGAAGCACGGCCGTGGCGTGTTTACGTGGGCGGACGGCAAAAAGTGCTACGGCGAGTGGAAAGACGGCGACTTATGCAACATTACGGCGCGTGGAAAGGCGAAGACAAAGGCGAAGACAAAGGCAAAGACAAAGGAAGACGAGGCAGCTGCCGAGCGCATGGCAACTGAACTGCTCGCGGATGAAGACGCGTCAAAACAAAAGATGCACGATCAAGCGAAAACCCTCACAAAAAAGCAGAAGAAGCACAAGAAGCTCGAGCAGGAAAGAAACAGGTTAATGAGCGAAGCCAAACTCTTCGAGTACGCACCGTGGTGCTAAGCGAGAAGGGTCGAATGTGGCGGCGCTTTTCGGGCGGTCTATGTGAGAGGAGCTGGGGAGCCCGTGGTTTGTGGTAGGCAATAAAGCAACGAAATGAATTGAAAACGCTTGGTTATCCCCGTCGGCCCAACCCCGTTTCGGCGCCCCGGCTTGCGAGTTTGCGAGTTTGGCATGAGGCGGTCCGGTTGTATTGAAAGAACGTGTGCGATTGGAATGGGTGGTCAACGCGGACAGGGTCCCCACTCTAGCTCAAGTCAACTAAGTCCCGCCCGACTGTGTTTAAGCATCTCCCGTATACACCTCGTGAAACCCAATAATCCCTATGCCCCTAATGCACAGCGATCTCCAGCAGGACCATGAATAAAAATGAAACGTCTTGTCCGCAAATTCCAAATCGACTCTTGTCAGCAGACGGTCGATTAAGTCAAAGTACATTCACGGGAAACAGAGGCATCAAGGGCATATTCTTAATTGCTCATTTCCTCAAGCTCTCAAAGGTAACGACATTACAAGTCGGATTTGACACAGTACCAAGCGTGTTAGACTTTATGCTATTCAATTACACCGACCCAAAGTGCGATTTACTAAGAAATAAAAAGCCAGGCGCTCTGTCAAATTTATTTTTACTCGCCCAGAGGCCGAGGCAGTAGGGCTTTCTAGGACTAGAACCCGGCGAGTGGAAAGACGACGAGAAGCACGGTCGTGGCGTGTACCTGTATTCCAGCGGCGACAAGCACGACGGCGAGTGAAAAGATGGCAAGCAGAACGGCCGTGGCCGGGATGTTACTTGAACTCCAGATTACCTCTACGCGACTCTACTCATTTGAAGTATTATTTTGTCTGCCTCTGCTTCGGTCCAATTCACTTTCCTCTTCGGTATTAAATTGTGGTGGAGAGCGATTGCAGTTAAAACAAAAACGGCGCTGGCCATGCGAATACACTCACGTCCTATCCTCACGTTAATTACAAGATTTCGGAGGTGTGAACCGCCAGTCATGTAAGGTGCTTGATTGTTTTGGTAGCCCAAATGTGCAACTAGCGCCGTATGTCGTGCGTTAGGGTTACTGAGTTGATTTCTCTTTTGTGTCCTACGCATGAAAGTCAATTGGTCTATGGGTTTAGATTCCATGCCGAGTATTGTGGAGACGGGGAAGAGTAACCAGTCTCTAATGTTATTGTTATTTAAGATGTCCATATGTCCCAACACTAGATCCAAATGGTAATTTATCATATTGTCAAGCCGCCCTTCATTTATTAGGTCTGCGGGCATTGTATTATCCAGTACGGCATTACGCAGCTGGACAGATAACGACTGAGGCGTGATACGTATCGTAGTATCCTGTTCCGATATGGGGTATGGTGTACCAGGCCCGGCCCATCTTCTACAGTACATTCCACACGCAAACAAGTTAATGCATATGTTTTTCAAAGCACGCCTTCCCCTTTCATTCAAGCGTGTGCGAATTTTTTCTAAGATTTCATATCTCTCTCTCGCTAATATGATCGCATTGTTAAATACCGTGTACAACCTGCGCAGCACTACCCATTCCTGTTTTCTCCGTGTAACATTAATGAGATCAGAAACTCTTTTTGTTATTGTGGTTAAATTCTCTACTGAGGGGATGTATCCTATTGCTCGCATTTTATCGTAGAGTCGTCGTTGGTCGTTTTTGTTCAAATAAGAGGAAAAAATTAATAGTTTGCTCTTACTTCTAGTCACCTCATCATTATAGTTGATAGCTATATCGCTTTGTATCACGTATTCTAACTCACGACATTTAAACCCGTATTCTAGATGACCTGATAGGTATTGTGGAGGATGCGAAGCTGCGTGAGTGTCAATCTTTCTAATTACGGGTCCTATGTACATGAAGCCGCTTACGCCCAAATTAGCATGATGCTTTGCATATGCAGTATTATCGAGATCGTCTGGAGGGTTGCGTAGGAGCGCATTTTTCGTGGCGTTCCTAAGAAAGGTGGCGTTATTCTTAATTTTATTCGGAGTATATGAGTCGCCTGTCGAATCTAGGGTTAGACAAGGTGGCGTTTGACCCATCATGAGAAGGTCAATTGGCAGATAGATCGAAGGCGGAATCGTTATCGATTCAGAAGGACCTAAAATTTCGCACGACTTTATCTTGTTCTTCGGATACTTGATCTTTGCCGTCGGGTCAAATTCATCTGGTGTTTTAAGGCAGCGAGAATTGCGGCCTTGTCTCACCACATTATCAGAGGGTCTGATCTCCGTACAAACCTTGCTACTAGGTAGACTGTCGGGCGTCGTGTGCAAAACACCGCCCACATGATTCGAATCAGGCGCATTTGTTGGAATGGAATATCTAGTTTTTTGTGCGCCGCACGCAGAAAGTTGACGCGGTGGCATTGTGTATTATGATCATAGATTTTTACCCACAGGTGGTTACCCACAGGTGGTTCGATGGTCATTTTCTTCTGCCTTGCCTTCCAGTTGCCTTTGAACCTTCGAAACTTCGGGCAGGCGCGGGCGGCCGCGGCGAGCGAATGTGGCGAACGGTTTTCGAAAAGGAATCGCAAAAAAAAACGAGGCCAGGCGCAGTCGCTCTGTCAAATTTCTTTTTACTCGCCCCCCTACACTCGACCAAAGGCCGAGCCAGTAGGGCTTTCTAGGACTCGAACCCGAGTCTCAAATCAGATCAGCAAGGCGCGCGTCGGGATGCCTTGTAGGTGTTCATTCGCGCTGGCGCGCAAAAAGCCACCCCGCTGTCACTACGATCAGAAGTCGTCCTCGGCATACGACGAGTCAGACGTGTCCTCGTCAGACGACGAATCAGACGACGAATCAGACGACGAATCAGACGACGAATCAGACGACGAATCAGACGACGAGTCAGACGTGTCGATAACGCGTCCGCAAGCACTCTCTCCCGGCTCTTGAGCGCCCGATGGTGCGTCCTTGTCAGACGACGAGTCAGACGTGTCAATAACGGGTCCGCAAGCACTCTCTTCCGGCTCTTGAGCGCCCGATGGTGAATCCTTGTCAGACGACGAGTCAGGTACGCAAGCACTCTTTTTCGGCTCTTGAGCGCACGATGCGTCCTTGTCAGACGACATCTGCTCGAAGACAGGTCCGCAAGCACTCTTCTTCGGCTCTTGAGCGCCCGATGGTGCGGCACGATCATCGTTCGCCATCATCGCGTCAAAATTACGCTTGCCTTTAATAACGGTCGTGCCGTTTTCGTTAGTGTACTCATAGTGACTCTTCTTATTCTTCTCTGTCCATCCGCCAGGCATGGTACGTTCATTCTGAGAATCGGGCAAGAGGAAAGCATTGATCAATTGTGGTATTGAGCGCATTATTTCCCCATTGGGCATGCTGTAACAAGCATCATATGTGTCCTCTCTACACTTGAAAACTTTCCCGATCACGTAGCAGTGTTCCGCCGGCTTGTGCAGTTTGATCGTACCCACTGCCTCGGTGACTTTACGACCGTTTTCGAACCAGACCATCAATTCAACATGATTTGTTAATCTGCTTAACCGTGCCTTCCAGTCGTCGTCAGTAACATTGGGAGGCTTTGGCGTGTCAAACATCTTCTTCTTCACTTCGCTCTTGTAGACAGAGACGTCTTTGACAGGCTTGTTCAAGGGCTTGTCGTAAGGTTTCCCGTCGTGGCGAACCTTCACGTACTGTCGGCATGCCGTCCGAGCATCTTTGGCGTCCTGAGCTGTTGCGTTGCAATCAAACACTTCGGCAAGCTTCTTGAAAACGTCGTCATTGGGGCGCAATGCCATGAACGCCTCACTGTCCTCGCGGTGATTGCGCATGTATTCGAAAATCGGTTCTTCGCCGATCATGATGGCCGGGCGATGATTCATGACGCGCTTCACCATGAGAGTATATATATTTGGATTCTGTATACTTCCTTCGTTGCTGAGCGATTCGGAGAACTTTTCGAGCTGCTCGAGCTCTTCGCTTGTCAGGTTTGGGAAATCCATGCTGGTGCCGTCCATTGCATGCGCCGTTTCACACAGGTTCAATCGTTTACGTCCGAAGACCATGGCACTGGACTCTTTCCACGCAGATAAAAAATCGCACAGAGGCTTCTGGTCCTCATCCTCCCGGTCCTCATCCAAGGTGTTTGCGGCCACTTGTTCGACGAAGCGCTTCTCTGTTTTTTTGTAATCGAGAATGAGATTATAGTCTTCGATGGGCATGGAGAGCACAACAGAGAAATCCTTGTGCTCCGCACGGTCCAGCATCTGCGACCCTCGGTTGGCACGTTGCGAAGCATGATCAAGCTGTTGACCTTGGTCTTTGTTTGTTGGGCGCCAGGTGCAGACCTCGTAGCCAATAGCGCAGAGTCTGCCACTTGGGCTTGTAAACGCGAACGTGACTGAACGACCTGCACATATAGGAGATGCAACAATTGCAATGTGCTTGATGTCATCGATGCTGCTTACGCCAGCGACTTGTTCGGGACGACCGGAGCACATAATGTCTTCAAATGTCGCTACCCCGGTAATCGGCTTCAAGTCATGCTCTTTGGATCCACATATGAGTTTTTGGCCAGTCATTTGCACGACGATCCAGGGTTCGTTCGTTTTGCTGTAATTTTTGCGGAGCAACTCTGCCATATGTGTCGCTTGCTGTAAAAGGTGACTATTGTGAGCCCTTATCGCATTGACCTCCGTGAACCCAAGAAAGACGCCGAGCATCTTGGTCACTGTCGAATTGTTGGTGTCGTGGCTCAGAAATCGCTTGACGGCTTCCGTTGTGCCCAAGTCAGCCGCTTTGAGGTTGCTGTCTACATCAAAGTGCTGCATGTCGGAAAGGCCGACATAGTTCTCCTTTTTGTAACCAATTTCGTAGAAATTGGCCGGCTTCTTAAAATCATACCAACCGAGGTCATTCTCATTGCTAGTGAGCATTGCCTACAGATGAAACGCAAAACAATCAGATTAACAATCAGATTAACAATCAATAAAAACTTGTTTTCGAACTTACCGCAACTGTTGCTGTGACGAACACAGGCATTCCGCGACGAGTGATCTGGTACATAATAGTTTCTGATTGTGCGAGCCCAGTAACATCATTACCGTGCGAATTCTCTGTCTTGCATCGACCCTTGCCACGAATGACGTCGTCCACCTCGTCGATGATGAAAGTTACATGCGTATGGCCGTGCTCGTTTAACAGCCGTTGAAGGATCTTAAGAGTAGGAGCGTGGCTGTTAGGGGCTAATGTAATGCGATTGAGCTTCTTCATCTTCTCCTGAAGAGTACCAATGTCCTGCGACATGAAGAACCGTTCGAACACCTCCTTCATTTCTTTCCTTGGTGTGTTGACGTTCGGGCCATAAAGAACGACGACTGGCGTTTCATTCATGCCATTATAGTCGAGCAGTGAACGTGCCATAACAGCAGCGAAAACGATTGCGGCGGTTTTCCCGCTTCGCTCGGGCCCGTAGAACGTGATCGGATTGGTCACTATTCCGCTTTCGTTAGTGAAGATATATTCACCCATCTGTTTGAGCAAGCTGAACTGTTCTGCCGGCCCAAACGCGCACAAGAAGTTCTTGCGAAGCTTTTTCGGTGCCGTTTCCCGGTTGAGATTTAACAACCAATGGTTCTCGATGTCTCGCTTGAGGCTCTTAATGATTTGTGCATTCGCATCGTTCTCATCTGAGTCTGAGGCAATACCGTCAAAGTAGTCTTCTGCCTTGTAACCCGCGATTTTTTCAAACACTTCAATCTCACTTTGCGACAGCAGCGGCTTAGATCGCTTTGCCTTCCAGTTGCCTTTGAACCTTCCAAGCTTCGGGCCAGTGGAGGCTTTGAAAGAGCCGGCTTTATCTGCAGCGGCAGGCTCGCTGTTGGGCGCGGCCTTGGACGACGCGCCCTCGTCCATCACGTGGACAGCAAGCTCTCGGGACTCTCGGGGATGTCTGACACGGAAGGGTGAGGGCGAGCGTCGAGCGTCGGGCGATCGGGGGCGTGTCCAGGGGCGAGCCGGCCTCGCAAGTCACCCGTACCTGTGGTTCTCGTAGCTTATTTTGGTTTTCTGTGCGCCGAGAGCCACCAAAAAACGGAATTCTGGAACGAAGTGGCCTCGCTGGGCAGACTTTTACCACCTTTCTCAAAAGTTACAATTAATTTCTCAAAAGTTACAATTAAAAAAAAGATGAACTGGAAAATAAAAAAAGATGAACTGGAAAATAAAAAAAAGATGAACTGGAAAATAAAAAAAGATGAACTGGAAAATAAAAAAAAGATGAACTGGTTTTGGTTTTCAAAATTCGTGTCAAAAAATGTTTTAATAAATTTGTGTGGAATAAAAAGTTGCGAAATTGAAAAGAACAAAAAGTTGCGAAAGTTGCGAAATTGAAATGAACAAAAAGTTGAATCTGTTGTCTGTCGAGCAAATCGATCTCATTGTGAAGCAACAGAAGGAACTCGATGAGAAAAACGAATTGATTTGTGCAGTCACGGAAGAATTATCTGTATTAAAAGTGATGACCAAGAATCACGAAGAGGAACTTGCGAGCAACCGCATGTACTCGGTCGCGTTGCTTGAAAAATACCAAAAGAAACTCGATGAGAAAAAAACATCATTGCGAAACAACATAAGCACTCTCGGCATATCCACGTTCTCATTACGAAGCAACAGAAGGAACTGGATGAGAAAAACGAATTGATTTGCGCAATCAGAAAGCGATTATGTCCAGTCACGGAAGAATTTTCTACCAGTAACTCGGATATGCCATCCAAGAAGCACGTCACGTTTGAACTTCAGACCGAACAGCTCATCGACGGCACAACTGGTCTCACGACCGCACAGGTCTGCCGCGAATACGACGAACTTGATTACGATCCCGGACTTACCGAGTTTATCGCATACATTAAAATACTGTAATTGGCGAAATTATATTCAATTATCGCTAAATCATTCGACGGTGAACTCGTAGTCGTCTGACTAATCGTCTGACTCGGAGCCGTCGCCTGTTTTCAGACGCTTCGTCGCAGTAGCCGTGTCGTCCTCCTTTTTGCGCTGGCGCGCCTTCTTCATTTTCTCCTTCTCCTTTGCTTCCATTGTGGCAGCTGCTGCCTTCCCTGCCGCCGCGAACTGTTGCATACGACAGCGTTCCTCGCGCGACTCTCGTGCAAAAGGATTAATCTGCGGGCGGGGTGGGGAAGTGAAGGTGGGACAACGTGAATCGCTCTGTTTGATCGAGTGGTCATCAACTCTATGCGTTTTTACAGTACAATCGTCGCACATTGTCGTCATTGCACGCCGCGTTATTGTCCTCCTCGTTGTCGCCCGAAGTCACCGCCGGAGCCGCCGCAATTGCCGCGTTATTGTCCTCCTCGTTGTCGCCCGAAGTCACCGCCGGAGCCGCCGCAATTGCCGCGTTATTGTCCTCATCGTTGTCGCCCGAAGTCACCGCCGGAGCCGCCGCAATCGCCGCATCTGCCTCCTTTAGGCGATTGGACTGACAAGCGCGCGTATGAGCTAGATCGACGTAAGCTGGGGGCTCGTTCGTGGTAGACTGGACGAAGGGCAAACTAAACTTGACTTTCTTAGCAACGTGATCATCTGCTGACATGATGTGCATCGAGTCCCAGTTCTTCTGAACCTCTGCCAGCGGATCCCCGCGGTACTTTTTGACTCGGTATGTCGATCGGGCTTTGACATCCACAGGCGAGTTATCGGCATTATCGGCCTTCCTGATGGCGACGCCACCGCAAAGCTTGAGAGACGGCATCGACGCAAAAGGTACACCACCCGAACTTGATGCCGCGCTCAAACTTGACGCCGCGCCGCGATAAATGTCGTGCGTTTGACCGTTCGGGTGTTTGACACGAACCGGATAGGTTGAATCGCTGCGATCAAGTGTGCACGGGCGCCTGTAATAACAAAAGTAGTTAGATCTTCGAATCAATCGCAATACGATTATCATATGTGACAATCATATGTGACAATCATATGTGACAATCATAGATCTTATAGTGCTCACCGATACAAGTGAACGCGTCGTGTATGGTTTCTCGGACCAATGCCTTTTGTACCGGCGTGGATCAGCAACGGATGCGCCCTTTTGGTATGCGAATGTGCTTGCCATTTGCCATTGGCACCGTGAATGTGTGGTTGGTCGAATTGGTTGTAGGGAACTTTTGAGCATCATGACTACCGGGAACGACATCCAAAGAGACATCGTCGCCGTGCGAGATAATGACGAACCCGATCTCGACAGCTGCGTATACAGAACCTATAGGGGGGTGGTCGTAGTGGAAGAGTTGCGAGTCGGTCTTTTCATCTGTCTCTAATACGTTCGGCTGTACCAATTCTCCGTCGACCTGCGACACTTCGTCCACGTCTTTGACCAATAATGGCATGGTAGCGTTTGTGTTGCACTTGAACGGTCCCTGCCAACGCATTGGGCCTTTTCGCACATTCTTGAAATCCTTGTTAAATATGGCGCGCCAGCCAGGCTCCTCCTCGTCCCTGTTGCGATGCACCTTGAATCTAGGGTCATTATATCGCGAGTCAATATGTTCAACGAAATGTTGGTGTTCGCGGTCATCAAGCTTGTAGAGCACATAGCCGACAGTCGAAATCATGGCGCTCATGGTCTCGATCAAAACTTTGCGGCGCATCGAGCAATGTCGCCGCCCCCGCTCGTGCTCATGCATTGGTTGCGCATACAGCTCAGCAGGCACAACCTTCTCTTCCTCTTCCATTTCCCAGTAGTCAGAACCGTAATCCCACAGCACCTCCGTCGTGTTAAAAATGGTTTTCCAGACGACCATGAACCCTTGTCTGTTCGAAAAAGTGTTCACCGGCGATGTTGTGTCGTTCGAGTCGTACTTTGAGTAATTCGATTTTTGAAGTTTGCCAGTAAGGCCGTCGCTTAAATCTACATAAACCGGTCCCTTTGTGCGCCACCGGTGGCTCATGTTCTGCACCGGCACAAGGTCCCATTCCAACGGCCGAAACTTTTCGTTTGGTAGCTGAATCACCTGTTCGACCAAAAAGGTTAATGACAGCAGAATTCGGATGAAGGATAGGTCACACCACCTTGTCATTGTGCGTATTATAGAAGTCGTTACGCTTATCCCACGCCGATGTGGGACCGATCTGCCGCCCGGAGAAGTAACCGAGCAGCTGCCCATGCTCGGCGGCGGTGTCACCGATGTAGAAAAGACCTTCGCCAACTTCGCGAGACGAGTTGTCCTTTTTGGTAGCCATTGACCTTTGGATCATAAACCAGTCAATGAACTTGTCCGTCGTTGGGTCTCGGAGCTGCACGATGGACGTAGTTCGATTCTTCCAGTTATGCGGGTTTTTTAACCATTTGCGGTTCTTCTGAGTGTCATCCATAGCGCTGTAGTGCGCGCGACAAGAGATGCGCAATAAGCACATGCAACAGGTTTACGTGTGCGCTAAGCCGGGTGTTCGTGAACACGAGGGTACATGATGGGTGCGGGGGCGACGTGAGAGCACCGGGTGCGCTTGAGGGGGTTTGCTGCGAGGGAGGCTGCGGTCGCGTGGTCAAACCAGCGACAACGCGTGGCAGTGGCTTGCGGGGAGGACGCACGGGTCACGGGTGGTAGAGCGGGCTGCGGTCGGGAAATGTCGTGAAGGGGGGCGGGCGGTGGTGATGACGCAAGGCGTGCATGTCTGTTTGCTTCCGCGTCGATCGACTTTTTACCGCGCTGATCGACAATGAACAGCCTGGGCAATGCGCCGGGCTCACCTTCTCAGTGCTTTAGCACGACCACGGAGGCTTACGGCGCCCGGCGGCCTGACAAGCAAGACGGAAACAAGAGGTTGCCAGCGTGGAGCATACGAAAGTGAAAGTGTGCCGAGTGTGCCGGACTCCCACAGAAGATATGGCAGCTGTCCGCTGACAGAGCACTTTTTCGTTTTATTCGACTATTCTATTCGGGGGAAAATTCGAACTTACGAACACGAACTTACGAACACGGTTAAGCCCTAAGAGACTTGCAAGTAGCCGTAATACGAATCCCACGGTATGTCGGCGTAACGCCCCCCTGCGCCCAGAAAGTTTTCAAGATTTGTAGCGGTCTTGTAGCTCTCGTAAAGTGCGTGCGATTTTGAATTCAAGCGTTTTGGGTTGCTCTGGTCGAAGACAAACAGTTTGTTTTTTGTCTGCGCAATGACTTCGTGTTTGCCAAGAGTACGTTTCTTGCCAAGCATACTGTCTTCAGGTACACGGGTCGGGAACACTTGTTTTGTTGTTTCGTCCAAGAGAGTTTGCACCCCGGCGCCGCGAGTGTTGTCAAGTTTCAAAGATGTGAGTGCAATCTTCAGGTCGGCTGTTGGTATCAGGAGGCCGAAAAAAGCGGCGCGCTTGATCATATCGAGGGCGTATGCCAGGTCGACATTCTTTCTCAAACCGTTCACCGCCACACAAGCGACTTCGTCAAAAAAGTACTTCTGGTCCCGAAACGCTACTGCGCACGTACGCTTACCAAGCGCAGTGTGCAAAACACGTAAGCCGTTCTGTGCGGAGAAGCTGCTGACGTCGTCATGAATGTAGCCCGCGCATGTTGTGACAAGAGGCATGAATTCTTCGTTTGGCGCAAAAGTCAGGTTCTGGATGAGATCTTGCAGAATCTTTCGAGCCAGTACCGCCCCGAACTCGCTCTTGGTGCCGATGAGCCCGCCGAGTCGAACGTAGGGCGGCTTCACGGCATCATACACGGCGGGTACGCGCAGCGTCTTGCGAAGGGTATTAAAAAGCATATCTGCCCGTAGTTTGTGTTGCGAGGCAAGCGCCGTCCCTGCCAAGTTGAGCAGGTAATCAACGCCGTTGTCGTGCACAAAATCGCGGGCGTTGATGTCGTGCGCCTTGACCCACGCAATCAGTCTAGTGGCATTCGCGTCAAGCGGTGCCGGCTGGTTCATAATAGCCTCGTGTGCGGTGCGGTAGAACTCGCACTGTTTCACCACGGGCGCGGATGTGTCACCGGGTGTGCCACAGCCATCGGCCTCCTTTCCGGACGCCTCCGCCATGACGGATCGTTCCGAGCGGTGTGGTTCACCTTAGTGCTGTGGACGTGGAGCTCTGTAAGGGCACAAAAATTAAGTTTGTGTATTTCGTTTGTATTTGGTTCGATGTATCATGTTTTTTGGACTCGATAAGACAAAGATTAGATGAAGTGCCAGTACCAACTGATGCTGCTGTTCATTTGCCTGACTCTGCTCCTTGTCGGCGTGACCAAGTTCCTCTTATGCGGCGACTACACGTGGTCTTCTGAAGACTTGGACGGTTTCCCGGTGTTCTCGAAGGGCTGGTATTCGCATGCGCCGCACATCCTGACTACGCATCAGTACCATTCTGATGAAACGGAAGGCGTATTTAAATCGTTCGAGAAATACGTGCGTTCAGTGCTAGGCATGTTTTCGGTTGATCAACGACTGTGCGACCGGCGGCTTTGGGTACGGCTCAAATCGACGCAGACTATCAACTCTGACATTTCGCACCTTGCGTTCCTGTTGGGCCTCGGTAACGACCATCCGATTCCAATCCCTGCTCCATTCGTCTTAATTACTACCGACGGCGACAACACGCCGCAGTCGGCGAGTTTGCGCAAGGAATTTGATTACCTCTTAAAAATCCCAGAGTTGATTAAATGGTACTCGCAGAATTGTGAGTCAGATCACCCAAAGATGTGGCCGATTCCGATTGGTTTGGATTTGCATACATACGCAATAAAGCGTTCGCAGCTGGCAACGCTGCGACAACCGTGGACGCTACTGCTGACCAAATCGCACGAGTTGACGAATGAAATGAACAGGATTAAGTTGAGCGGTCCGATCACGAGAGAGCAAACAATACTCTATGATCTGGGATCGTCGACGCATCCAGAGCGCAAGCAGGTGCGGGAGATGCTTGCAAGTCGCAATACGGACGTAACGGTGCTACGTCGGCGGCAATCCTTCGTAGACTTGTGGAAGCAATACAGTCAGTGCGAGGCGGGTGTATCTGTGCGCGGCAATGGGCTTGATTGCCACCGTACTTGGGAGATGTTATACCTGGGGATGATACCAATCGTTCGCAGACAACACAGCCCATTTGATCGCCTCTTCGAGGGGCTTCCGGTCGTTGTAGTCGACGACTGGAAAGAGCTCCTGCGCGAGGACATCATGCAGCGCATTCGTGCCGTGCGCACTGCGTACCCCAGTTCAGCGCCGTGGTTGTACGAAGAGTACTGGCTCAGGGCGCTCGTGACTGTTCATTAGCAGAATCGCCGATCGCTGGAGCTTTCAAAAAAAAGTGGTGTATGCCAAAGATATTGGTTTAGTATACGACTTACACGACTTACTTAAACACATAAAAATGTATATCATTCAAAACAATGAAAAAAGTTAACTCCATATTCGTTGAAACCGGTACTCACAATTGCAAAAATGCCAGAGGCAAAGTTGGAGAGTACACGGAGGTGCACACTATTGACATCAACAAAAAAAGGTCTGAAAATTGTGGAACACCCGTAAATGCGCACACTGGTCAAAGCCCCGATGTACTGAAACAAATTCTAGTTGACGTTAATAAACCAGCCGATTTTTACTTAGATGCACATGCTGACATCATTCCTGGAAATCAAGCGGACGGTTACGATCGTGCGGCACCTGGCTCAAGCGTGATTCAGGGGAAAACCAGCATGGACGAACTTATGCCGTTGTTGCCTGAGTTGCATGTAATTCGGGAACACAACAAGCAAATACCGGGAAATTACGTTTGCATTGACGACCTTCGTTGCTGGGACGCAGAGGCCAGTTCGCACAAGGCAAAATGTCCGGCCACGCAATTGTGGCATGATGCAGGCATATCAACGAAGAGCATTATTGCGACTCTTGGGGATCAAGTCAACGATTACAATATAGTTGGCGACCGTTTATGTGTCAGACTTGTTTAATAAGGATGTCATCTTTTGAGCATTTGATTGGATGTATCGCGTTTCGGAAAGTCAATCGGTACGATCAGAAGATCGTCCAGAGCCCATTGGTCTCCATGGTTGGTTTCCATGTGCATCTAAATCTCGACCAGTCGTCGAGTTTGATACGTTTTATGCCTCTTTTTAGAGCTTCATACGTATCGTGCCTCTTGGTTGGGAACGTCGGCAAATTATTTTTGCGCAGGAGCTCTTCGGCAACGTCGTCTACCACGGTTGTAAACCATCGAACACATCCAAGCAGTTCGCCGAAAATCACCTCATGTGTTCTGCGTTCTCTCACTGCTCGGAAATAGTTAGACTCGTATCTGTCAACAAACTTCATCAGATCACCATACTTGTTTCCAAAGGGCCTGAGCTGCTCATGCAGCGCAGACGCGACGCGTCGGCGCTTGAGTACCGCTGAGAGGTAGACCTTGCAGTAGATCTCGATTGCCGCCAGGGCGAGCTCACCCGCTTTTGCGACCTTTGTATTCCGAACACTCGACCCGGCCTCATCCTGCGAAAATCTGCGAGGTCGCTCCATTGTACGCGCCAAGCTTGTTGTCAGAGGCGAAGAGCGCCGGGCGAGCGGTTGGGCGAGCGGTCAGACGAGCGGTCGGGCGAGCGGTCGGGCGAGCGGTCGGGCGAGCGGTCGGGCGAGCCCCCGCACCCCCTGTGCTGAGTGCGGATCGTTGGCAAAGCGCTTACCAGCTCAATCGCCGCAATTTTTGGGAAACGCAAAGTGCCATGAAAGGCCAGTTCTCCAGTTTTCCAGCGACCCCCGCAACCAAACAGACGCTTCCGACAACGAATCAAGGGCATCATTCGAGATGTATATGTAGAGGGAACTGATACTTTCTCGAAACTTGTTGTATTTATACAACACCCAACTACCGAATTCGAGATGCCAAGAAGTAGAGGGCGGCGTCCACCGGCGACGAGGAGCAGTCTGCTTGTGCGACAATGGCCTGGCGTGTGATAGTCAAGGGCGTTGGAACGACGCCGCTGTTCATTACGTCGCATAAGGGTCACGCGGAGTCGGTTGCGGCGTTGCTTGACGCGGGCGCGGCCGTGAATAAGGCGCAAAAAAACGGACCTGAACTAACGCAGCATAGTATGGACTAGGCGTGACCGTGAGCGCCGTGAGATGTGTGTTCATGGCCGTGCGGGCGCTCGCGTAACACGTTATGGTTAGTAATATATGAAGGCATTTTACCCTTCAAGTGAATCATAATGTATGGATATTGATCACCAGTCGAAAAGTACGCCTTCTTTACTATGTCTGTGTCTTCTATTGTGAACTTAAAAAAGCCCATATTGAATTCGTCGAGTGTTCCATGATTTGTAGAGTATTCGTATGATGTATGATAAATATTCACTGCATTCATATTTTTAATTCGATAACTGGACGTTGCGGAGTCATAGACAGAATCGCAATTTTCATTGGTGCACTGCTCCGACCCATATCCCACGATTGCATGACCGTCATAGGCATACCCAATTATCTTGTTTTTGCACGGAGTATCTGAGTCAAAATCCCATGCAACCGGAGCGTGGTAGTGGTACAGGCCGTCTTGTTGGCCATCGGGCTGCACGTGTGCGCCATAGTCATCCGTATTTAAGCCGCCAACCTGTTCACCATCAGAATATAACACGGTGTTACCGAGATTAATATGGTTGACTAAGGACGGCAAATCAAATCGTGTTTTATTTTCATACTCAGTTGGACCACATGAGTTCTTTTCTACATTAAAACACTCGGCTGCGACGGGCGCATAAACAACCATGTCGTTAGGAAGATTGTTTTCATACCAGGGCACTCTTTCTAATGAGCTATCGCTTGGTTGACCAAGCACGCCATAGTCTCCCATACAAGTAGGAGTATAACTAGATTGGGTTGCGGGTTGACAATCATTGATACTGCCATTATTGGCATACACAAATCGATCGTTGCATATTACAGGTTCCTTCGTAATTTTTATTTTGGTCTTTGCGACGTTGAGTTCGTATGACGTTGGACACCTGACGTAGGGTTCATTCGGTTGATTTTGGTTATGTACGCCTGCGACTTGATGTGCCGGGAACAAGTTAGTCTTATAAATTGCAAATGAAGTGGTATTAGATTCAAGTGTGACATTGGCTTCTTGCTGAGCGCAGTTTTGAACCGTATCGTCCGTTCCAGTATTTGGTTTGTCCGTTCCAGTATTTGGTTTGTCCGTTCCAGTATTTGGTTCGTCGTCTGTATTTTTCGGTGTTCGAAGGACGAAAAACAGTACAAGACAAACTGTCAAAATGACACATATGGCCGCGGAAATTAAAATTTTCGTTTTAGTTTCCATTTCTATGGTAAATTATTCTTGTAAATGTGTAACGCAAAATCTATACGGAGCCCAACGATAATGCGGGTAAATGCTTTAGAATGCTGGAAAAATGGCGATTGAACGCACACCAGGCAACAGCTCGGTACGAACAACTAAAACAGGTAGTTATTTGCGTGGCGAACAGAGAAGCACGAACTCACGGCCGTCGCTCGCTGAGACAGGCAGGCGCGTCAGCAAAGTCTTGCAGGCGGGAACCAATGGTGTGATCGATTGGACAGTCGCGGTCCCAGTCTGCACAAAGCTTCTCGCCATATATGGCATGCCAAACCGTTTCGAGCGCAAAGCATTGTTCGACGTGGTTGGGATTGTCCAAAAGCGTCTGCAGCATTGTCTCGTACGTCGACTTTGGGTATCTATGGATCAATTGCTTCGTTATGACAAACTGCGCACAGCAGTCGCCCCAAGCGCTGCAGCAGCTCGTCGTCGGCCATGCGTCCTGGAGCTTCGGGGCAATCAGGTCATCCCAGTACGGCATCACATTCTTACGCTTCTTCTCGTCGCACATAAGGTTTTGCCGCCGTGGGCACCCACGCCATAAGCACAATGTCATGTCGTTGAGACTAGTGTACCGATCTTCGCTGATCATAGACGGGTGCGTCGCCGCCAGCTGCAAGACCTGCGCCAGTGAAGCGTGTTGCTGATGCCATGCGGTTTCGTGGCCGTGGATAAAGGCAATGCGGTCTGCGGGGATATTGTCGTAGTGATTGACAATCCATTGCAAGTACGCGCTACACTCCCTGCCGGCGTTCTTCGGAACGTCGCAGTCTCCCGTGCCCTTGTAATTCGGGTTACCCTGCTTGTCGCAGATGCTGTAAGAGATCCCTAGACGCGACAGCCAGCTGACGTCTTCGTTCCAGTGTGAGCTCACGATGTGAAATGCCTTGGAGCTATTGACTTTATTAACTTGCGCGGCCAACAACTGCGTCGGATTGCTCGTTTCGGATGGCAACTTCCACAGGTACCACGCCACGGCCAGTAGAACCAAGACAGTTAAGAATACAACAAGCATTCTGATCAATAACCTGTTTCTAATTACGAGTCAAGATTATTCGAAACGAATTAGAACGATGTCGAAACATTGAATTATTGGGGGGGGAAAAGGAAGAAGCCTGCGACCTTTGCGCTTAAATTGAAACGCAACATACGACGGCTAACGTAATCAGCACATAAGCGCTAAGCAATAATCCTTTGTAGGCGTAGCCGCGGTGCCTTTTTCAAATCCGTAGCCGCAGCAAAGACTCGGCGGTGCTCGACCCACAAGATTACGCGCACAAACTGGAGTGAAGCACTTTAATTGCGTGACATTTGCAAAGGCGACCGAGTGACATAAAATGTAGTATGCGTCTTCATGTGAAAGCAGATGCATAACATTGAGAATTTTGTTTGATGACGTTGAAAAGCATGCGGTTCTCTATCAAGAGCGGTCACTTCCAAAAAATAATCGAACAGATCGCAGATGTTCATACTCGACAGTACATCCAACGAGTCCGCTGAATTCACTATGAGTGTGTATATCCAGCTTGCCGCGATGAGCTCGCACCAGTGCCTCAGTTCGTTGTAGTTGAGTTTGTTTCTATCGCTGGCTACAATTGCCGAGTAACAGGTCAAAAGTTGTAGGCTTTCTTCTGTCGAGACACGACCGAAACTGTCATAGTGCACATTGATAATTGTGCTCATCGCGCACAATTCATCAGGTGAACAATGGCGACTATTCACGGCGACTATGGGTGACTCAAGAGCAACATTGTTGTTCCCGTATAGTGCAGTCGCATGCACGCAGTCGACGACGACAGATGTTGTTGTGTCCGATACTGGCTGCGGAGTACCGAGTCCAAAAGAGGCCATCTGGTTGCCCGATGTTGCCCGACAAGTGACCCGACATAGCACCTTTAACTACTTAAGACCAGTGGCCCGACATAGCACCTCCTCAAAGCCAGTGGCCCGACATAGCACCTTCGGCGAGCCATGAGCAGCAGCGAGCTGACCAACTACTTAAAGCCAACGGCGGCAAATATTCAGGAGAAGAACCGCCAACAGGCCACGACAATCCGGCAGCGTAAGCAAGACTCGATCAACTTGCTCCTGCGTGTGTCACACGAGATCCAGGGCATGCGTGCAGAGGTGAACAATGTGCGCCGCGAAGTAGAACAGCTGAAGGGGGAAGTAGTTCAGCTAAAGGAGGAAAACTGTGCGGTACGCATGGAGCTGGAAAGAAGCACAGAGGCACTGAACAGGGCGGCGAACGACCAGTTTCAGAGCATCAACTTGATTCGGGCCGACGTGAACTTTTTAATTTACCACGCGCTGCCAGATGTGTGAAAGTTTGTATTGGTAGGAATATACGATGCGCCTGAACCTGACGCAGACCGTAGGGGCGCTGCTATTCGTGCTTTTGCTTGCAATATTGGTCTTCTCATTTGTTTGGTTCAAGTGGTACGACCCGTTTCTTGAGTGACCGGTGCGCTTGCTGGTCACGTTTAGTCCGTGGGTGCCGGGGGGTCAAAAACCGATCTTAGCTTCGCATAACGTTGTGTTACGTATTTATAGAAGCGCTCGGTGGGGTAAAGGTCGCGCTCTCTGAGGGCGCGACTGTAGGCCGCACTCCACTTAATTAGCCGCAGGTCGCTGTGTGCGTCGTAGTACTCGTCATACCCGCCAGGCTTTACGGCACGATAAAAACCAAGGCGGTTGGCAACCATGGCCCGCTCTATCACGTGCAGCATGGTCAGGAACCTTTCACGGTCCTCCCAAAAACCGTACTCCGGCAGCGATGTGTGCTCGGCCCAGCCATCTGGCGCCCCATGGCTGAACACGGCGACTGGGGCTAGCGCTACAAAGCAATTGTTTTTTTGTTTAGCCACATATACGTTGCGGCGATAGCAGACGTTCTTGTGCAGGGGCTCACCCATCGCACCAATCACGTCGGGTTCCCAGGCGGCTCGTTCTGTGTCGTACACGAACACGCACACCTCAAAGATCAATGCAAGAACCGCTACCACATCTCGGGTTGCGTCCCCATTTGCAAGTTGTTCGCGTAAGCTGTCCAGGCGCACGCCAAGCGCCGGGTCAACTTTGAAGTCGACTAACGCTTCGGTACTTGTCTGCATAGGAGCCGTGTCACCGAGCGCACTCCTCACGAACAACAAATAGCCTTTATAATCCCACCCTTCTTGATGCTTGCCGCGGAATGGCATGAAGCGTAACAGTTGTCGCCGCAGCACGGCTGGTTGTAAGTCCTCGACAGTTTTGATGTTAAACCAATGGGTTACTTGTGGGAAGTGCTCGCCAATTAACGACAGGCGTGCCACGTTTGACGAAAATGCCACGTAGAACGAGTCCTGCGAATTGACCTGCGTACCCACCGTGAAGTTTTTTTGTTTAGGATACCCACGGGTCATATCAGTGGTAATTGTGGTGCCAGATTCAAGCATACGGTTTACCGGTAGGCTACGAAATTTTACCGCATGTACTAACAAACAATGAAGTTTTGGTGGGTCTTTATTATCGGGATAGCGGCAACAGCAATCATTTTGCGGCTTGTTGTAACCCGACGCAATATAATAGACCCAGGCGCATCACTATTGTTGCGAAAAGAACTTTTATGTGTCACTTGCTGGTACGGTGAGGAGACGACAGTTTACGGCGCACCACACACTTCTGCGCGTAAACTTTTCTTTACGAACAACTCGGCTATGATCCAAACGATTGTTGCGGCCGGATGGGAGCCCGTCGTAACCCGTGATAAAATATTTGCGCACGATGCGTCACCGATCGACCCGCACGGATTACACTCTACAAAGAGGCCGCCGGGAATTGGAGCATCGTCGCTGCAAAGCAAGCAGATCAAATTTCTTCAGTTCCCGCCCGGATACCAACATCTGGTCCACGAGCACCACACAATTGTATATATGGATCATAAGCGAATTGTCGCGGATTTGTCTCAGCTCATGATGTCACATACGGGAGACATACTCATGCGCCTCGACAAAAATATGGAAAGCATCGATCACGAGATCCGCATGACCAGCTTCCAGTCACGATACAGTCGCAAGATGAAGGAAACGATTGCGTGGGTCACAGAACAGGTCCCCAATTCGAAAGTCAGGATCATGAATACGGGCGTAATTGTGTACAACACGACAGAAACCGTGCGCAACTTATGTCGCCGAGTATTCGAAACGTGTCTTACACTACAACAGCCCGCGTGCCAAATTGTGTGGGCAGTGCTGGCGCCGAAGTACGAGACACCGCCACACAACCTGCGGATCAAGCTGCTCAAGTACCGTGACGTACTGACCAGGCCAGTGTTCCTGTAGTGGGCATACAGTATCCAACCATCTCGTTCGACCTCCACATTTCGTAACTAATTCTTAAATGATTCCGCTTCCTCGTCCCATTCAAACTTCTCGCCAACTGTACCCTGAGACCAGCGTGCATTGCGTGCATTGGGTGTTTTGTCTCCGCGAAAACGACCCCCGAAAGGTATCCACATTTTTTTTGCCGCCTCAGCCTCCTTCTCGGCCTTCTCCGCTATCAGATTGTTATTTTTCTCAATAGTTGCTTTTATTTTTTTTACATCCTCCTGATATTTTACGTTTCTGTCGTACTCAGCCACCCGTTTTGCCTCCTTTGCCTCCTCGGCATTCTTTTCAGCCGCCCGTTTTGCCTCCTCGGCATTATTTTCAGCCACCCGTTTTGCCTCCTCGGCATTCTTTTCAGCCACCCGTTTTGCCTCCTCGGCATTCTTTTGGCTGGCTTTCTTCGCAGGGGCAACCACGGCGTTATAAAAGTTTTCCTCAGCCTCCGCTTCAGCAAGCTCCGCCGCCGCCCGAGCGTCCTCTGCTACCTTGGCTGCCGCCGCCGCCTCGGCTACCGCCGCCGTCTCCGCCGCCGCCGCCGCCTCGGCTGCCGCCGCCTTGCCTGCCGCCGCCTCGGCTGCCGCCGCCTCGGCTGCCGCTGCCGCCGCCTCGGCTACCGCCGCCGTCTCCGCCGCCGCCGCCGCCTCGGCCGCCGCCGCCTTGCCTGCCGCCGCCTCGGCTGCCGCCGCCTCGGCTGCCGCC
>Ga0209815_1000712_pt1 | contig 23931 bp, 23 predicted proteins | sample CoawatmetaG00DNA_FD_187507 | JGI IMG/M metagenome (GOLD analysis project Ga0209815, IMG submission 187507) | Marine microbial communities from the West Antarctic Peninsula - Coastal water metaG002-DNA (SPAdes) (version 2) | ecosystem: Environmental > Aquatic > Marine > Coastal ...
TGCTGAGCTCAACGCTGACAATGACAGAAGTCTTGGGGCAGTAATCTGACGACGAGTTCTCCATGTAGCGTTCTCCGTGAGGTTTGACGGAACAACGGCATAGCCGATCCGGCCTGCATAGGATCTATTACGACACCGAACTGGCATTCGGGTCCGAGGATCCGGCCAATCCAGCGATGACACAGCGCGTCATCACGCTGATGCGGCCAGCGGACTACTGATGAGTTCAGGGGCTGACATGTCAGTGCGCCGCGGGGCATCGGCCCAGTTAAGGGTGGGGAGGTAACGAGCGCATGAGCAGGCACAAAGTACCGCTTCGTGACGGGATTGCTGCTGCCAGTGCCTATGTCGGATGGGACCGACCGCTTCAGACCTATTTCGCGCAGGTTCTGAGCGCTCCTGACGAAGACGGGGAGGAAATCGAACTCGTATGGGTCGGAACCGCTTTCGGAGAGCTGCCCCGCGCGGTTGACGCAATCCGCGCGCTCGAGCCCTATTGCCATATCGAGGCAAGTCTTGCCGCACAGCTCGAGATCGACAGGATGGCCTGCCTCGCCACGCGCGATGGACCCAATCAGCTCGAAGCCAAGGCGTTCATGGCGCGCCTCAACCAGATCAAGGACGGGTCCGAGCCCGAAGCTTAGGTCGGTACAGACCGGGCCTGGCTCGTAGCAGGGCCGGTTCAGCTCCAATCCAACTATCGAGACTCCTCAGCCCTCTGGGCTGGACAGGATGACGCGCGCCTGCGGTGGCTGGCGCACGGGCCGGGCCAGGGGCCCGGAGGAGAGGGGGGATGGGAGAAGGTGTTCCGGACAAGGGGTTCGGACGGCATCAGGAGAACTTCGACATGAACATCGGCACCCTCAAGGCCAACGCAGAAGGCGTTCACATCGGCCGCATCACCACCCTGACCTTCAGCGCGACGGTTGCGCTGCGGGCCTTCGAATCCACCAACGAGCGGGCACCCAAGTTCGACCTCATGGCGCTCTCGGCGGACCGCCGCAGCTGGGTCAAGATCGGCGCGCTCTGGGAATACTCGTCGAACGAGACCGGCGAGTGCTTCCTCTCGGGCCAGATCGACGATCCCAGCCTCTCGGCGCCGATCCCGGTCGCCATGTTCCAGCAGAACGATGGCAGCTACAACGTCGCCTGGCGCCGCTCGAAGCCCAAGGCCTCGCTCGACGGCTTCGGCAGCGAGAGTGAAGGCGCCCTGCCGCCGCTGACTGCCACCGGCGACGAACCGGCCAGCGACCGCAGCGTTGACAGCGGTGCTGCCACCGGCGACGGTCTGGGCGACAGCACCGCTCCGGCACCCAAGGGCAAGACGCGCGCGAGCGTCGACGCCTGACCGGGACAAGCCCCCCGTGACCGGTGCCGCGACCCGCGCCGGTCACATCGGGAAGGCCCGTCCGCGCATTCGTCGCGGGCGGGCCTTTTCTTTGCCCGGTGCTTGCAAGCCGAGCCGACCTGCAGCGGAAACTCTGCCTGCGAAAGAGAAGGGGGAGGTGCCGTTCAAGCAAAGGAGGCTTGAATGGCACAGACAAACTGGACTCTCGATCTTGGCGGGGCTCCGTGGAACGAAGACTGCGCGCAGATCGGCCACACCCCGAACTTCGACCTCGTGAATACCGCAGAAGTCACGCTCTACAGGGCTGCGCTGATCGCGGTCGCCGGGCCTTCGCCCGCCGGGATCACCCTGCGGATCAAGGCTAACGCCCATGATTTCGGGACCTACCGGACGGTCGAGGCGAGCGTCGACGACGAACAGGACGATGGTAGCCATGCCAGCTATATCGAGACCCTCGAGACCGGCTTCGCCTTTTGGCATCAAGCCGGGTTTGCACCGCCTGAATTCGGCAAACTGACAGCGAGCAATCAGCTTGCGGGTTTCGTCGTGGATGCCGTCGCAAGCGCGCTGCGGATCACACGGCCGAGCAGCACCGGCGCATTCTTCCCAGCGTCCTCCGGACCGCTTCACCGGAACCTCACCGCAGCCTTTCCGGAGGCGGCGCAGCGCGCCTTTTCCGAAGCGAGCCTGCCATGCTGACCGACAGCGAGCGCTTCGCCTTCAGCGTCTGGCGGATCCATGCGTTCGCCTCGACGGGCAATGCCTACGACGCCGTGCAGACCGACGAGAGCATCGCAGCCGGTGACACCCTGCTTGTTCTCGATGAACGGGTTGTCGGTGTCGCGATGACTTGGCCTTTTGCCATCACGGCACAGCCGGGCAAGCTTCACGCGGTCTGTGCGCCTGGCGCTGGCGAAACCCTTGGGCACATTGAAAGGGCGCTCGATGTTCCAGACGGGTCAATCGCTCGAGCCTGCCGCCTCGCAAGGACACTGGGCATTGCGATTGATGCGGGCCTCGTCCCGTGGCTGTCTGAGCCGCTGGCGAGAGATGGGGACGACTAGCGCGGCGAGTGGCGCCACAGAAATCTTGCTATTTTGGCAATAATTGCTATTTTAAGGCCAAGAGGAGATACCACCATGCCAGCGGCGGCGAATGAGCACCCCAGGGTTCCCCTAACCCAGTTTCACAACAACACCGGCGAGTTCCTCGATCTGGCAACCAAGCAGCCGGTCGTCCTGACCAGCCATGGCCGCGAGCGGCATGTAATCGCAGATAGCGAGTATTTCCGCCATCTTGAACAGGCGGCACGCGGTGTGATCGCCGGCCACATGAATATCGAAGCTGTCGCTTCGTCCGACATGACCGGAGCCGACCGCAAGGCTTTTGCCAATGCACGGCCTTCGGCCAGTGAACTTGCCAATGACCGCTGGGAAGACTGACCGACCCGCCGCAGGCCATATCCTCCGTTACGTCTATCTCTTCGAGGAAGAGCAGAGACGAGGCCGCGACGAAGGCGTCAAGGAACGCTTCGTCGTCGTCGTGGGTGTGGACGGCTCGCGCTATCTGGTTGCCGCGATCACGACCAAGGGCGAGGGGCGCAAGAACGCCATCCCCATCCCCGATGAGATCGCACGCACAGCCGGGCTCGTTCCGGGTAGCGCGATTGTCGTTTCGGAATTCAACCGGTTCACCTGGCCCGGGTTCGACATCAGACCCCTGATGAAGCAGCCCGGGTACATTGCCGGACGACTCCCACCGCGGTTCACAGCAAAGATCATCGATGCCATCGGAGCCTGGGGCGCCGCTGCCGTCGATCGCGATTGATTTCCGGAACGCCGAGGCAGCCTGCTCCTTGGAGCCTTGTCTGATCGTGCATCAACGTCAGGCCAGTCACGCCGGCGTTGTGGATTGGCGCCGGAGGTGGCCGAGGTCGGGTATTCCGGATCAGTGCCGCAGAGGGACCTCTCGCTCACCGGGATCGGCAAGGGCGGGCGAATTATCCCGTGATCATCATCGTCAATAACAAGCCGGTACGCGGCGAAGTTGATGTCCAGGCGTGCGATAAGCTCCTGTGCCAACAGCACGTCCGCCGACCAGTGCCCATGCCTCTTTGGTCGAGCTTAGGGCCAACCTGCAGAAATGCGAGCCGTGTTGCCCGGCAAGCCGGGCTGCCCGCACCACCTCGATTTACGAGGTTCCCCGCGCGCGGAAGCGCGCGGTGTCCCAGCTCTCCCGCCGAGGCTCGACAAGGGCACCGGCGGACGAGCCGTCGGTACCAAGGAGGCTCTTGCAATGAACATCGTCAACCTCGTCGGCCGTCTCGCCAAGGATCCCGTTGCCCGCGACCGCAGCGACACCCGCATCACCGAACTGATCCTCGTGACTGAACGTCCGGTGATCCGCGACGGCAAGGTCCAGAAGGATCCGGAAACCGGCTACCCGGTCAAGGATGCCGAATTCCACAAGATCACCGTCTTCAACGGCCTCGGGCTCCCGCTGCGCCAGCACAAGGCCAAGGGTGACCAGCTCGCCGTGACGGGCCGCATCCACTACTCGCGCTGGCAGGACGCCGAAGGCAACGACCGCTATGGCTGCGAGATCATCGCCGAGAACGTCGAGTTTCTGTGATCATCAGGAGGGCGGCGCTTCGGTGCCGCCCTTCGCCGCGTTATTGATGGTGCGCACCCGAGTGCGGAGCGCAGGCCGGTTAGTTGCCGGTGGGATTTATCCTGGCACCACGATGACCACAGCTGCAGCGCAAGTGCCGGGCTACCATGTCCAGTTTGAGGGGGATCGACCTGGTGAAGCACTGATCGCGCAGCCGGGCCGCCGGCATGATGACTACACGCCTGCAGCGGCCGCACTCGATCTGCGCATTGAGGCCATGACGAACGAGATCGGCGACAGAATCGAGGCGTTTGGTTCCCATACGCCACCGAGAACATATAAAGAACTTTATCGTCAAGGGATGCCGAAGGGGAGGTTGGCGCCTGCCGGCCTATGGCCGGCATCGCACTTTATTCCGCCGGGCTGCCGGCAGCACACAAGCCTTGCTCGTGTGCTGCGTCTGCGACCGGCGTCACCGAGTCCCTGCCGGGTCTCGGCCCGTTCGGGTGGCGATCGCTGGCGCGGTGAGCTTTGCCCAAGCCATGCGTTGCTTTCGGTTCCGCAGGGTATGCTCTTATGTCCGGTTTAGGGAAGCAGTTTGATCGCGCCGGATGACCGGAAGTGGGTGGAAAGGCGAATGGCAGCATCTGGACGACCTGTCGCGTAAGATCAAAACTCGATGTGCACACCAAAGCCCGGGCGCGGGGCAATGGTGGCGCTGCCAGAATGGGCGGCAACGATTGCCGCAACCATGGCCAGCCCCAGACCATGGCCGGGTGTGGATCGGCTGCGGTCTACCCGTGCAAACCGATTAAAGAGGTCTGGCGCCTCATTCTCGCTCACGCCCGGACCATCATCAGTGACGGCGAGGCTGATGCCATTATGGGTGCTTTCGAGGACGATGTGGACGGTCGTTCCCTGCGGCGTGTGCTGCGCGGCATTGTCGAGCAGGTTCGTGAGCATCTGTTGCAGCAGTCTGCGATCGCCGCGCATAGTCAGGGCGGGCGCAATGCTGGTTACAAGCTGGTGGCCGCTGCTCTCCATTGAGGGTCGGAACGCCTCCGCCACATCGGCCACCACCGCGGTGAGATCCACCGTCTGGAAGTGCGCGCGGGCGGCCATACCTTCGACCTCCGCAATCCGCAGCAGGGCGGAAAAGACCTCCAGCAACTCACCTGCTTCCCCGGCGGCAGCCTCGATGGCCTCGCGTTGAAGCACGGCGTCGTGCTCGTGCAGGGCCTCGTCGAGCCGGTTTTGCAAGCGTGTCAGCGGCGTGCGCAGGTCGTGGGCAACATCGCTTGAGACCTGGCGCAGGTTCTCCATCAGGCCGGCGATCCGGTCGAGCATCCGGTTGAGCGTCGTAGCCACGCCGTCGAACTCGTCGCCGGCCCCGGCTAAGGGAACCCGCCGCGACAGATCGCCAGCAATGATCGCAGCCGCAGTCTGATCGATGCGGGCAAGGCGGCGGCGTGTGACGATACCCACCAGCCAAGCCGCACCGATGCCGAGTAGCAGCATCGCGCCGAATGCGCCGAGAAACAGCTGGATGAAGCGGATGTCCATCTCGTCGATTGCGGCGCGATCCGCTCCGACAAGCAGCCGGTAGCCACCCGGGAGGGCGGTGGTCAGCGTTTGCGCGATCCGCTCCTCGCCGCCCAACTTGTAAGGCAGCAGCTCGACATAGCCGGGCTTTGACGGGACAATCGTATCGAGCGATCCCGCTACGGGTCTGTTTTGAGCATCGACGAGCCGATAGCCGAGGCTTGCCGTGCTGCTCGCCGCCTCACGTCGACGGATGGCGGCAGCCACGCCCTCATGTCCGTCCTGCCCTTCGTCGATCAGCGCCTGCGTCTCGATGGCAATGCGGTGATCGAGTTGCAGTTCGAGCGCCTCATGGGTGGTTTCGAATGCCACCGCGCCGATCACGAGTGTCGCCAGCGCAAAACCCATGGCGACGGCGGCCACCAGACCGAAAGTGCCGCGCCACCAGCGCTTCATCCGCCGTCCCTGATGAGATAGCCCGCGCCGCGCACGGTCTCGATCGGATCGCTGTCGAACCCGGCATTGAGCTTGGACCGCAACCGGCTGAGATGGGTCTCGACGATGTTGGTCTTGGGATCGAAGTCGAAATCCCACACCCGTTCGAGCAGCATGGTGCGGGTCATGATCCGCCCGGGGTGCCGCATCAGCTCGGCCAGAAGCGTGAACTCGCGGGGTTGGAGCGCGATCCTGCGTCCTGCACGCAAAACCGTGCGGCGATGCAGATCGAGCTCGATGTCGCCTGCGATCAGCCGGGCGGGCTCCGCTGCGGTCGAAGGACGACGACCGAGCGCATGGATGCGTGCCGCCAACTCGGTAAAGGCGAACGGCTTGACCAGATAATCGTCAGCTCCGCCTTCCAGCCCTTCGACCCGATCGGCAATTCCGCTGACTGCTGTTAGCATCAGCACCGGGGTGGTGTTCCCGGCAGCGCGCAAAGCCTTGACGAGCGCCAGCCCATCCAGCCCCGGCAGCATCCGATCGACCACCATGGCATCGAAGCCGCCATCGGTCGCCTGGAACAGCCCGTCGCGGCCGTCGCCGCTGGTCACCACCTGATGTCCCAGCTCGGCAAGGCCGCGGGCAATGAACTGGCTGGTTTCGGTATCGTCCTCGACGATCAGGATTCTCATGGGGTCATTCTAACGGCTTGGCACCGCTGCGCCAGCCACCGCCAAGCGCGCGGAACAGCGCCACCTGCGCCTGTGCAACCGCGAGTTCGGACTGCGCGAGCGACAGCTCGGCCTGCGCCAATGTCCGGTCGGCGTCGATCCGCAGGAGTGGTGCCGCATCGCCAAGCCTGACGCGCGCCTCGGCGCTGCGAGCGTAGAGACGCCCTTCGTCGCGGGCTTCGGTCAGCGCGCGGTTGCGGCGCACTTCGCCATCATAGGCCGCAAGAGCCGTCTCGACATCGCGCAGCGCCCGGAGGACCGCCACATCCCATCCAGCCAGCGCTGCCCGCTCGGTCGCTTCAGCCTGTTCGATACGTGCGCGGGCCGGGGCCTGATTGGGAAAGGCCCAGCTCACCAGCGGCGACCCGGTCGCGACCAGCCCTCCGCTCAGCAGGCCGAGCGCCCCGCCAAGGTTGATACGGGGGTAGAGATCGGCACGAGCAACACCGATCCGCGCGGTGGCGGCAACAAGGCGCCGCTCGGCCTCGCGGATGTCCGGGCGGCGCAGCAGCAAAGCCGTGCCATCGCCGACCGGAGCCGCATTGCGCAGTTTGGGCGGCGCGCTGCAAGTCACGGGATTGCTGCGGGCCTCTCCTGCCGGACGACCTGCGAGAGTGGCGAGGCGGTAGCGCGCATTGGCCTGCGCGGCTTCCAACGGTGCGATGGTTGCCTTGGTCGAGGCGACAAGGTTGGCGGCCTGCGACACTTCCAGCGGGGAGACCTCGCCTGCCGCCAGCTGGCTGCGGATGATTGTCAGCGCGCGGTCCTGAAGCGCGACCTGCTCTTGCACGACGGCAAGGCTGCGGGTTGCGCCGCACAGATCGACATAGGCCAGAACCGTATCGGCGACGACCGCGACCTTTACCCCATCGAGAGCAGCGGCCTGCGCTTCGGCATCGGCGCGGGCAGCGAGTGCGCCTGAACGGAGCCGTCCGAACAGGTCTGCGTCCCAGCTGGCGGTCACCCCCAGATCGTAGTCGGTCGTCGGCACGTTGCCCGAGGCGCTGGGCTGATTGGCGGGCTTGTCGACGCCGAGACTGCTCTCGATCGTGGTCTGGGGAAGCCGGGCGGCTTGCGCCTGACGCAACGCCGCGCGCGCACCATCAAGATTGGCATAGGCCACTCTGAGATCGGCATTCGCCGCAAGGCTGGCCTCCACCAAGCGGTCAAGCACCGGATCATCATAGAGCCGCCACCAATCATCGGGCACAGGCTCGATAGAAGCGACCGGCAGGCTCGCGAACGGCCCGGCAGCGATCGTGGGATCGACCTTGGTTGCCGCAGGCGGGGCCGTTGTCGCACAAGCGGTCACCATCAGCGCCGCGACGGGGACTAGCCGCTTCATGCCACCGCCTCCGCAAGGTCCGGCTCGGGTGCCGGACGCTCCTTGCCAAAGCGGGCATAAAGCGCGGGCATCAGGAACAGGTTGAGCGCGGTCGATGAGATCAGGCCGCCGAGGATGACGATTGCCATGGGATGCTCGATCTCGTGGCCTGGCTTGTCGCCCGCGACCACGAGCGGCACCAGCGCAAGCCCGGCGCACAGGGCGGTCATCAGGATCGGCACCAGACGTTCCTGAGCGCCGCGAAGGATCAGGGCCGGGCCGAACTCCTCGCCCTCGAACCGTCGCAGATGATCGTAGTGCGAGAGCAGCATGATGCCATTGCGCGCGGAAATCCCGATTACGGTGACAAAGCCGACCAGCGATCCCAGCGACAGAACCCCGCCGGTGAGCGCGACCCCGATCACCCCACCGACCAGCGCGAAGGGCAGGCTGAGGCCGACCAGCGCGGTGATCCGCGTCGAGCGGAACTCCAGCCACACGAGCAGCAGGATACCGACAAGGCAGGCAAGGCCAACCGTCCACAGCCGCGAACGCGAATCCTTGAGCGCTGCATATTCGCCGAGAACCTCGGGGTGATAGCCAGTGGCGAAGGGCACCTCGCTCACTGCCGCCTCGACCCCGCGCGCTACGGCTCCGAGATCGGCATCGCTGGCAATGTTGAGCGTGACATCGAGACGGCGCTGGCCATCCTCGCGCTTGATCTCGTTGGGCGCGGGCACGATCACTACATCCGCGACATCGCGCAGGCGCACCGGCGCGCCGACTGGAGTCTGGATCATCAGATCGGCAAGCGCGTGCTGATCGCCGCGAATGGCTGGCTCGCCCCATAAGGCGACGTCGAAAGCCTTTTGGTCGCGGTAGATCTCGCCCAGCTTCGCGCCAGCGACGAGGGTCTGTGCCTGCCGCCGCACTTCTCCCGGCGTAAGGCCCAGTGTCACCAGATCGGCCGAGCGAGGACGGATCTGGATCTGCGGCACGAGCACCTGCTGTTCGACCTTGAGGTCGGTCACACCGGAAATGCTGGCGACCTTGCCGCGCACCCGCTCGGCTGCGGCGCGCAGCTCGTCCTGATCGGGGCCGTAGATTCGCACCACCACGGTCGCGCCTGCGCCCGAGAGCACCTCCTTGATGCGCTCGCGCAGATAGGTGAGCACGTCGCGGTAAAGGCCGGGATAGCCGTCAACCACTTCCTTGATCCGGGCAACGCTGGCGTCGTAGTCCGCCTCATCGTCAAGGCTGATCCACAGCTCGGTGAAGTTCGGGCCAACCACTTCGTCCGCAGCCTCGGCACGCCCGATATGCGCACCGAAATTGCGCACACCGGGGATCGCGCGCAGCTCCTTCGAGGCGCGGATCGTAATGCGGTCCATCGCATCGATACCGACGCCCGGCTTCTCGACGAAGTGCATCAGAAAGTCTGTCTCGCGGAAGTCGGGCAGGAACTGGTCCTTGAATCCCAGATAGCCCACGCCGGAAAGCAGCAAGCCGCCGGCGACGATGCCCATGGCAAGCCGTGGCCGATCGATGAGCCGGGGAAGGACGCCGAGGTAGCGCTGCTTCAGCGAGGCGACAAAGCGCGTGTCGCGATGCTCCTTCATCGGCGCATTGGGGAGCAGCATCAGGCACATCGCAGGGGTCACCACCAGCGCGACCAGCAACGATGCGGCAATCGCCAGCACATAGGCAATCGCCAATGGCCGGAAGAATGTCCCCGCCACCCCGCCGAGGAAGAAGATCGGCAAGAATACCAGCATCACGATCAGCGAGGCGAAGACCACCGCCGTGCGCACTTCGAGCGAAGCCGACAGAACTACGGCAAAGGCCGAGCGCGGTTTGCCCGCCTCGCGGTTCAGGCGAAGACGGCGGGCGATGTTCTCGACATCGATGATAGCATCGTCGACCACCTCGCCGAGCGCGATCACCAGTCCGGCGATCACCATTGTGTTGATCGTCGCCCCGCTCCACAGCAGCACGAGCCCGGCTGCGAGCAGCGACAGCGGGATCGCCACAAGGCTGATCGTCGCCTGCCGCCAGTCACGGGTAAAGGCGAACAGCACAATTGCGACCAGCACGCAGCCGATCATCAGCGCACGGGTCAGATTGTCGATCGACTTCTCGATGAAGGTTGCCGGGCGGAAGATCGTGGTATCGATCTTCACATCCTTGAGGCCCGGGCGCAGCTCTGCGACCGCCGCCTCGACATCGCGGGTCAGCTGGAGCGTATTGCCGGTCGGCTGCTTCTCGACGATCAGCATGAGGCCGGGGCCATCGTCGATGATCGCATTGCCGATGGGAGCGGCAAAGCCATCGGTCACCCGCGCGACATCGCCGACCCGAACTGGCGCATCGCCTGCAATCTTGATAACCGTGTTGGCGAGATCCTCGGAGGTTTGGATGGCGCTGGCCTGTTGCACCGGCAGCCGCTGGTTGGGCGTATCGACAAAGCCGCCGCCGCCGACCAGCACGGCATCCCCGGTTGCTGCGCGCAGCTCGGCGAGCGTCACGCCCGAGGCTTGCAGCCGGTCGGGGTCGGCAAGAACCTGAAGCTGGCGATCACGATAGCCCCACACCGCGACGTTGGCGACGCCCGGCACCGACATAAGCTTGGGCCGGATCGTCCAGCGCACCAGCTCAGACAGCTGCATCTGATCGAGCTTCTTGGAGGAGATGCCTATCTTCATGGCCCGGCTCGTGGACGATAGCGGCGGCAGTATAACAGGCGGGCGAGCAGCGGCAGGCAGTCGCGCCTGCACCTGTGCCACGCGCTCCTGCACCAGTTGGCGGGCGCGGATCACATCGGTGCCGCGCTCGAACAGGATCGTCACCGACGACAGCCCCAGCACCGACTTCGACCGCAGGGTTGCCAGATCAGGCACGCCATTGACCGCGGTTTCGATCGGCACCGTGATCAGACTTTCGACCTCCTCGGTCGACAGGCCCGGCGCCTCGGTCTGGATCTCGACAATGGGCGGAGCGAACTCCGGGAAAACATCAAGCGGCACATCGGCCGACGCGCGCAGGCCGAGCACCACCAGCAGCGCCGCCATGGCGAGCACCAGCACGCGCTGCTTCAGCGCGGAGCGAACCAGCCAGGCCAGCATCAGTGCGCGACCCCGAACTCGGTGCCGAACAGCTCGGCAGCGCCTGCGGTGACCACCAGCGTGCCAGGACGCAGGCCCCGCGAAAGGATCGCGCGGCCACCTTCCGTTGCTGCCACCTCGATGCGCTGGCGCACATAGGTGTCGGCTTCGGTCTTGGCATAGACCCATTCACCGCCATAGATGTCGCTCAGAATCGCAGAGGTCGGCACGGACAGCCCTTCGCTCCTTCCACCAGCAAGCGGGAGCGCGACGCTGACCCTCTGGCCGACGCGGTATGCCCGATCACGATTATCGAGCGCGAAATAGAGATCGACGGTGCCGGCCACTGCATTGGCAGATGGCGGCGCATCGACGGGCCGCGCCGATCGCTTGGCACCTTCCTGTCCAAGCGGCGAGACCAGCGCCGACTGTCCTTGTTGCAGCCCGGCAAGGTCACTCCCGAAAACCGGGACCCGCACCCAGACGTGGCGCTGGGTTCCAAGGCTCGCCACCGCAGGCCCGAGCAGGCGGCGCTGGGCAGCCGCAGCGTCGGCAGCAGCCTTTGCCGCACCAAGTGCTGCCGTCGCTTCATCGCGCGCGCGGATGCTTCCCGCTTCCTCGTCAACCAATGTCGAGGCGCGATCGTAGGCGACGCGCGCCAAGGCCAGTTGCGCCCTTGCCCGCGCAAGTTCACCATCGGCGGCCACCTGTTGTGCGGCGAGTTGTTGCAGGTTGCTGGCGGAGTTGATTGGCGCGCCGCCGACGCCCGCCGGGATGACGATCTCGCCGCTGGTCATGCGCACGGCCGATGCGGTGCCCGTCCCGATCCGCTCGGTTACAATCCCGAGCCGCTTCTGCGCTTCCGGCGTAAGCTTCAGGCGGACAAGTTCGGTCTCGTGGGCGATCGCCTCGCTGTGAACAGGTGGCTTGCCAGGCGCAGCGGGTTCGCTTCCGCAGGCGGTCAGGAGAATGGAAGGGACGAAAGCGACAAGGGCGAAGCGGTTTGGCATTCCTGCCGCATAAAGCGCCTACATTGGGGCAGTGTTGGCAAAGCTATACAATATCCCAATGTTGCAGCGTGATCCGCTGAAGTCTTGGGGTTACCATGCTTAGGGCAGCTATGGGGTCGCTTTCAGAATGTCGGCTTTCGGTAGCGACGTGAACGAAACTGCCGGGCCGCTTCAAGTACGGGTCATGCTCCTCGCGGAATGTAGCCGGGCACTGCCAAAGGACCCTATCGGTCCTTCCGATCCAGACGGACCGCCTTTCCGATAAAGCCCGGAGGATCTTGCACGAAATGCGCTGCGTCCGATTGGAGAACCGTCCTGATCACAGCTTCCCTGCTTGGCTGGATCATCGCACCTTCCGGCGTTGCAAAGACGCAGTCGAAATACTGCGCGAGCTCGCAGACCCCGCCGATCAATGGCAGCGAGATATCTGCCACGTCGAAGCGGACCTGGATTTCTTCGATGTATTGCTCATCGAAGCTCACCTGGATGTCGTCGTTCGGCTCGTCACCCCACACCCGGAGACCGGTGTAGGATCGCGGCTTCTCGGGCAACAGCGCGTCGAGTTTCGTGAACAGCACGTCCGCCTCTGCGATTGGCAGCGCCAGAACAGCCTCCTCGAGCTGCGTGCGGCTCATCCGTGCAGCGTCGACCCCTGCGATACGCGCCGCAGAGGCAGGGATCAGGTTGATGACGAACTGCCAGACGGCCATCACTCGAACATAGCGCCATTGCGGGGGCCGACAATGGGCTCATTACATGAACGCGGGAGCTGCTTTGCCGCACCCCGGCGCCGCCGCCCGTCCGGGCAGGGCAGCGCCCCTTACCCGCGAACGCGCCCTTCCTTGTCAGGAAGGCGTTCGCGGTCGGAGCTTTCCGACCGTAATGCGCGCAGCGGCGCGCAGGCGGGTCATTCGGCATCCTCCGTCCGGCCAAGTATCGGCTCAGGCTGTCGCTGCGCTTGACTTCGCCGCCCGCGCGGCGGCGCTGCCGGCCTTGCGGCATCGTCCCTGGCAGTCCGTCGCCTGCCGACCAACCCCGCCAAAGGGCCTCTCAAGATTGGTGGTGTTCCCGCTGTAACCCCTGCGCGGGGCCGAAGGGGCGGCCCGGCGTGGCGCTGATGCGCCTGACCGGGCCTGCCTTCGTCTCTCTTGCTCGGGGGCGGGAACGTCTCTTCCACACACAGGAACACCTGCCGAAACATATCGGTCTCCGGCGCTCGTCAAGGATCGCGGTTCCCCCAATTTTCCACACACGTGCCTGCTGCGCTGCGCTTGCGGCAAGTGCGCAGAAAATCGGCACCCCCACGCCCGCCATGGCGGCGGCGAGCATGGCTCGCCGTCCCTGACTGCACGCCTCCCAACCGATGGGTTGTCGGCCGTTCCCGATGTGGGGACGATTTCAACAATCGGAGGCTACCCATGCAGAAATTCAACAGCTTCGCTGATCTCGCCAATGCGCGCATCGAACTCGCCGACAGCCGTGACGGTATCGTCGAATCCTACGACGGTGCCTTTGTCGAGCACAGCGATCTTGCCAAGCTGAGCATCATCGATGAACCGATCGCAGCTGAAATGCCGGATCCCGACATGGCGCGCCGCGCCGTGGAGATGGCTATCGGAACGATCTTCGATGTCCTCAAGGACACGCGCATGGAGGAGTTCGCGCAGCAACTTGCCTGGGGCATGGTCAACTCGTTTCACATGACCGCCCGTCTGGCCGAGGGGCGCGAAGACGATGCCGCCAAGAAGCTGGGTGAGGTCGCTCGTCACTTTGATCCTTCGGAGATCTACGCCGTGGAACTCGAGGAGACACAAGCGCTCTGCCAGACCCTGCAAGGATGCCGAGAAGCCCTCGAGGCAATGCGGGACCATGCTGCCGACGTCTACCGGGTCGAAACAGGCCGGGTATTCACAGCCACGCGCGGGTCGCAGGTCAGCAAGAATGGTGTGACCGCCTCGCAGGTCCAGGCACAGGATTACCTTGCCGCTCGGGCGAGAGATCGGCGGGCACAGTTCCAGCCCGATGGTCCGCTAGTGATCGTCTCTGGCGGCCAGCAGGACTGGCATGACTTCGAGATGATCTGGGAGATCCTCGATGACATCAAGGCCCGCATCCCAACGATGGTTCTGGGGACGACCGGAATGCGCAAGGGTGTCGATGCCATGGCGAATGCCTGGGCACAGCGGAACGGGGTGCAAACCATCCTCTTCATGCCCGATCGTCGCCACGGCAACCGTGCCCCGTTCTTGCGCAATGAGAACATCGTGAAGCTGGGGCCGGTCGAGGCGATTATCGGCGAGGGTTCCGGCATCCAGTCCAACTTGGCACAGCGCCTCCGCCAGGCGGGAGTGCCGCTCCACATCCGGCGCATCAGTGATCAGCGCAAGCCAGGCTCACGCAGCCTCGCATGAGCGCTTTATGGAAGGCTCCGGCTCTGACCGGGGCCTTCCAATCTTCTTTCGTGCGAGCACGGGCTCAGGGGGCATCGAACCCCCCTTGCCCGTCACGGAGGAAGCCCGCTGGTGCCAGATGCTAAGCGCCGATTGGAACATGCAAAGGGCGGGCCGAGATCGGTGAGAATGGCCCCGCTCAGTATCCGGTCCTCACCCCTAAAAGAGGAGGGGGAAAGCAAGATGGCGAGCAGCAGCAGGAGGTAAAGATGCTCGTCACATTCAGGGTGAAGGACAAGACCACTCGGCTCCATTCCGAACCTGCGGAAATCTCCGCGCTCGAGCTCGCAAGCTTGATGCGGCGGCTGCACGCGGGCCATGCCGACATCGAAACCGAGAGTCACGAATTCTCGGCTACACCGCTCAACTTCGAAGTCAACGCGAACTCTCTTTCCCTCGCAAGCTTTGCCGCCTGCTTTGACTGGCGCGCCGAGGTGATTGCGATTGTCGAGGAGGCGCAGTTTCTTGGGCGAACGCTGCGTGTCCACTGCCCCGGCGGACCCTCCCCGATCACCATCATGGTCTCCGAGCATATCGCCCTTGCGCGCGACATCCCGCTGCCATCGGAACTTTCCGCCAAGGTTGTGCGGGCACTGGGGCAGGGCGACGGTTCAGAGGGGGAAATCTCGCTGGATGCGCTACGTGCCCTGCTTAGCGATCACCATACCACTGAAGCCTTTCGCAGTGCCCAGATCGAGACCGTCTTCGAAAGCCTGTCGGTCCTTGCATACACCGATTGCGGCGAACAGTTTCCAACAATGGAATGGGCGCCGTGAGCGCGCTCTCAGGTAAAGCACTGCTCATCCGCTGAATGGCAATCTTGCTCCCGTTTCTGAATACACAGCGCTAACCAGTTTCAGGTCGATCGACGAACAGCCTCCCGCTCGTTCGGCAAGGGAAAAGGGTGCCCGGCCTCAAGTCGTGGTGCCCTTTTCTCATGCCATGGAACCAGCGCTCTGCGCGAAGACGGCGACGCTCCCAAGGCGCGGTGTAAATCCGACTTCAGCCTCATGCCAATGGCCCGTCCACCACCATCGCCATGAGCACTCCGGACATGCCCGGGTCAACCACAAACAGGCCGACCGGGAAGTCCGCAAGCGGACTTCCGCACCACTCGACCAGTTTGCGGTCAAGCCTCCGCTTCGCTCCGGTGACCCGAGCACATCCGGAGCGCTGCTTCATGGCATGGCGGACGAGCCGCCAATGACAGGAGGCAACGATGTGCTACACCGCAGAAGCCTATGAAGCTGACACCGCCACGATCCGTCAGATCGATACCGACATCATCGCACTCGATGAGAAGATCATGCAGGCAGAACGGCGCTCCTATCACACCTTCTTCGATGTGCACGTGGTCCAGGCCGGAGACGGCTCATATCTGCTGATCGAGGAAGGGGACTACGGTGAGCTTCCGCTGCATCTGATCGACGACATCGTCTACACCGCAGCCGGGAAGATGGGCGACGAATACTGAGCCTCACGGGTGCGGGTCGCCGCACCCAAAGGTCTTTGTGTCACTCTGCCCCTCAGCCCAATTTGGTCAGCGCGTCGATCGCCGCTTTGGGCTTCACTTTGACGGCGAGTTCGAGCAGCTGGATTGCCCGGTCTTGCCCCACCTTTCGCACCAGTCTGGCGAGCTGCTTCTCCGCCTCTTCCTGTTCGAGTTCAGCGAGCTTTTTCTTGCGCTCCGCCAACTCCTTTTCAGCGGCTTCCAAAGCAGCGCGCTCGCGTTCAACCTTTGACACCATAAGGCCTAATCCTCGCGTCTCGTTTGACTGCCAGATGATATCCATCTGTGGAGTCAAATCGAGACGTTTTTTGTCTGATGCTTCTGCGCGCTCGCGTTCAACCTTTGACACCATAAGGCCTAATCCTCGCGTCTCGTTTGACTGCCAGATGATATCCATCTGTGGAGTCAAATCGAGACGTTTTTTGTCTGATGCTTCTGCGCCCTCGCGGACAATCGTGATGACACCCCGCAGCTGAGGCTTCGAGACGGGCACTGCCGATCGTCGTCGATACAGTGCAGTCTCCGATATCGGGGCACGCCGGCCTTCGGCCTGGCTTCCTTCCGGAATGCCACCTCCGACATGCGACTCCCACCAAACCTTTGATCTCAGCACATAGCCGCCAAGTCCCTGAGAAAGCACACCGAACACGGTTTGACCGTAAGGCGTTTCGGAACGAATCACGTTTAATTGCAGGAGGTTAGACGCAAATAGGCGACCCCGGGGATCGGCGAAACATGTTTCGGGCACTTACGGAGAACGTCTAAAGCATGTGAAATCAGAGAGATAGCGCCGCAACATGTTTCGGATCGCAAAGCGCTTTTCATGGCGTTTCGGCTACGGTATAAATGCGCCTGCGGTATCCAAGCCATGCATAACCTTGTGAGGTTTGCATGGGTAAAGTCTTCAAAGGCATCGGCATCGGTCTGTCCGAGGAGGTGCTGCGCGAGCTGGATGCATTTGCCACCAGCAAGGGTGTTTCGCGGGCTGAAGCGATCCGGGCTTCGATTGCCGTTGGCCTCCCCCTCCTCAACCTTGGCATCGCGCTCAATGCCGAACGCGCTCTGACGATCCTCGAGCATACTCAGCTCGCGCTGTCGCTTCTGGTTGAACGGCAATACCCCGAGGACGTCAACGAGCTCATCGATATGGCTCTGCGCAACGTGCGTGAATACCATGCGTGAGGACATCCGTTTCAGCAAGAAAGCCGTCACGCTGACTCACGACTCCGCGCGCGGAAAAGTGAAGCGAAATGCCGGCAATTTCACTCGCGGATCGCAGCTGTTTCACCATCAGATTCTGATGACCTGGGCAGGGGTGCGTATCCCTCTTTACACATGGGCCGGGACAACGCTCTGTCTGCTGTCCCTGCTCGTTGCGATCACCTTCAAGGACCATGAGGTGAACCTTGTTCTGATGCGGGTCCTTGCGGAGTTCTGGAATTGGGTCGGACTGAACCCCATGAAGTCCGTCAACCTGACCCTCCCGTCGGGCGATATGGTGCAGGGCCGGATGCATATGGTGCCCTTTCATCCCGCCGTGATGGCGGCATGGGGAAAGGCCATTCAAGTGACCGTCTCAGCCATGCTGGGATCGGTCTTCATTTGCGTGCCGCTGACGATCTGGTTCTTTGACTACTCGCGACGCCGCGGGTCAGAGATTCTCACCGAGCGCCATGAGCGCGGTGCGGTCAAGGTCGAGCGTGATGTGCTCATTGCCGCGATCAAGCAGTACAACTGGAATGAGCACCAGAAGGAATGCCTTGCCCGGGTTCCGGCAGAGGATCCCGATGCGGTTCTCAAGGAGAGCCTCAAGAGCCGCACTCGCCGCGGACTTCACCAACCCTACAGGCTGGCTGGTGTCCCGTTCCCTTGGCGCCTCGAGCAGAGCCACGCGATGTTCATCGGCACCACTGGAGCAGGCAAGACAACCGAGCTCAAGAAGATCGTCACACAGGCGCGCGCGCGGGGCCATCGGTGCGTCATCTTCGACCTCACCGGGACCTTCGTCGAGAGCTTCTACGAAGAGACCACCGACTTCATTCTCAATCCGATGGATCAGCGTTGCCAACCCTGGTCGATCTTCAACGATTGCGACAACTATGCCGAGTTCATGAGTGCCGCCAGCGCGCTGGTCCCGAGCGGCCGCAATGCGGACGATGATTTCTGGCAGAAGTCGGCCCGCACAATCTTTGTCGAAATGTGCATGAAGATGATCAAGCTCGGCATCCGCTCGAACGGCGGGCTTGCCTACTTCCTGATGCACGCCGACCTCAAAACAATCAGCCGCTATCTCGAAGGAACTATCGCAGCTCCGTTGATGTCGCCGTCAGCTGCAAAAATGGCCGAAGCGATCCGGGCAACCTTCAATGCGAACGCCAACGTATTCCGCTTCTTGCCTGAGCCGGCCAACGGTCAGCCCGGCTTCTCGATCAACAAGTGGATGACCGAGGATGTGAAGGAAGGATCGATCCTTTTCATCACGTCGACCCACCCAGACCTTGTGCTTAATCGGCCGCTGCTGACCTTGTGGATGGACATTGCCGTCAACGCTCTGTTTCGCATGGGCCGGACCCGCAATCTGCGCACCTGGTTTCTCATTGACGAAGTCCATGCGCTCCATCGTCTGCCCGCCATCGAGAACGGCCTTCAGACCGCCCGAGGGGTCGGCGGTGCCTTCATTCTGGGAATGCATTCCTTCGGTGCCTTGCAGGACACTTACGGGGAGAATGGCGCGACGCATCTCACGTCTCTCGCTGGCACCAAACTGATCCTTAAACTGGCCGATCCGGCCACTGCCCAGCGCTGCTCGGAGTTCATTGGCCGGCGCGAGGTCAGGCAGATGGATGAGGCCTATTCCTATGGCTACAACAGCAACCGGGATGCTTCGACGATCACACCGCGCACCCAGGTGGCCGAACTCGTCTTCCCGGACGACATTTCCAACCTTCCGTCGATGCACGGCTTTGTGAAGTTCCCGGACGGATTTCCGGCAGCCCGGATCGAGCTCAGTTGGAAAGATTACAAGGCGCGCGCGCCCGGTTTCGTTCGTGTCACGGATATGCGCGCGGCAGACTATGTTCCAACGCCCGAGGAAGCCGCAGAGATGTTGATGAGGGCAGGTGAGGAGAGCGGTCCGGACAGGCAGCCGCAGCGGTCTGAAAAGCCCGTCGATGCGGAGCGCACCGATGCCGAGCAGGAAGCGGAAAGGCTGCGCGAGGAGATCGAGCGATCGGTCGAACGAACCGTCGAAGAGGCTGAGCGAATTCTGCGCGAACAGCGCAAGGAGGAAGAGAGCGCTGGGCCACCGACGCGCGATCACGACCCCCACAGCGCCTTCAAGTTCAGCAAGTCTGGCGAGAAGGACAGACGCGAGAGGCAGCAATTCGCGTTGAAGGATGTCGAGGAGCGATCTGGTCTCACGCGGAACCGTACTGAACAGCTGCGCGACAAGGATGCGCGGGATGCGGGCCAGGAGAGCGAGATCCAGCGTGAAAACATCCATGGCTTCGGGGCCGAGGACAAGCGCCGCGCAGAGCCTTCGATTGATGACGATCAGGAGCCGGAACGATGACGGTTCACATCACTGTCCGGAAGCCGGCACCAGCATCCTGCGTTGCCTTCGGCCTACGGCTGCGGACGCTGCGAGCGGCGCTTTCCAAGACGCAGGGCGAGTTCGCCTCGGACCTTGGAATCGCGGTGAAGACGGTCAAGAATTATGAAGGCGGTCACAGGGATCCGCCAGCCACTCTCGTCGCGCTTGTCTGCATCAAATTCACTGTCGATCCAGCCTGGCTTCTGCTGGGCGATGCCGCTCGTCCAATGTTCCAGTCAACGCCTCGGGAAGGGGCCTGACATGCTTTCGGTCGCATCAGTGGGATCGGCAGGAGGCGCAGCCAACTATTTCGCCAAGGATGACTACTATGTTGGCGATGGCCCGGCTGAGCTCAGCGAGTGGGGCGGGAAGGGTGCCGAGGCTCTCGGGCTCAAGGGGCAGGTCTCGAAGGACGACTTCGAGAAGCTGCTCGACGGCAAGCTTCCCGACGGGAGCATCGTCAATACCAATGCCAACCGCCGCGCCGGGATCGACCTGACTTTCTCGATGCCGAAGTCGGCTAGTCTGATGATCCAGTTGGGGGGCGACAAGCGCGTTCTGGAGGCGCAAGCCAGTGCGGTCAAATCTGTCATGGCCTATCTGGAAAAGCACTTCGCAGAAGCGCGGGACTATTCCCGGAATGGCAATGGCGAACCGGTCAGGACCGGCAACCTCGTCTACGCGCTCTTCCAGCACGATACGAGCCGCAAACTCGACCCGCAGAACCACACCCATGCCGTGATAGCCGCGATGACGCAGGACAAGGCGGGCAAGTGGAAGGCGCTCTGGAACGGCGAGATCTGGAAGAACAATTCGGTCCTAGGCTCAATCTATAACGCGGCCCTGCGCAGCAACCTCGAGAAGCTGGGATACCAGACAGAGATTACCGGCAAGCACGGCCAGTTCGAGATCAAGGGTGTGCCGCGCGATGTCATCGATGCCTTCAGCCAGAGGCGTCAGGACATTCTGGCAACCGCGGAGAGGTTGGGTCGCAGTCCGACCGAAACCGAAGCGATGCGCGAGATCACCAAGCGGACCCGCGATCCCAAGCTCAATCCCGACGACAAGCAGGCGCTCAAGGCAGAATGGGCGCGGCGCGCGGAAGGTCTTGGTTTCGACGCCAAGGCCCTTGCCGAACAGGCTATGTCGCGCTCGCAGCTGTCGGCCGAAGCCAAGCTTGGCACCGCCGAGCGCGTGCGCGAGGCGATCAACGACATTCGCGCGAATGCCCGAATCTATACGCGTCCGGCTGACGAACTCACGACTAATGGCCTGGCGCGGACCCTGCTGACCCCAAGACAGCTGCGCACTGAGATGGCAACCGCTTCGGCCATTCGCATGATTGGCGAGCGGGAAACCTCGTGGACGCGAGCCGAGCTCGTGAAAAGCGCGCTCGACCTTGGCCTCAAGGGCGTAACCGCCGAAGGTGTCGAAGCCCGAATGCAGCGGCTGCTGGAGGGCGGCCAGGTGCTCGCAGGCAAAAGCACCCGGATCGATGGGGTGCCTGATCGGTATACCACGCCCGAACACCGAATGATCGAGCGCTCGACACTCGACAACGTGGCGCGAGGGAAGGGGGCCAGTCCAGCCATGATTGCGATGGGCGAGGCCCCGGCACGCCTGCGAGAGGCTGCCGGCGACAAACCACTCAACGTTGAGCAGATCGCCGCTGGCACCTTGGCGCTCGGGAGTGACGACCGCACGGTGGTGATCCAAGGGGTCGCGGGCGCCGGCAAGACGACACTCATTTCCGCCATCGCCAGCGTCTCCCATCAGGAGGGCAGGGAGGTGATCGGCCTTGCCTTTGCCAACAAGATGGTAAGCGACCTCCGGAACGATACCCAGCTTCGCGGTCGCGGCGGCGAAGTGCTGCAAGCGGGGATCGCAGCGCAGACGGTCTCCTCGTTCATCAACCAGCATTTGCGCGGTGCGCTCCATGGGTCAGGGCCGCAGTTCGAGGCCTCGCGCAACGCGGTCGCAGGCAAGGTTCTCATCCTTGATGAAGCCTCGCTCGTTGCCAACAAGCCGATGAACGACCTTCTCACCATCGCCAACCGGCTCGGCGCCGAGAAGGTCATTATGGTGGGCGACAAGGCGCAGCTGCTCTCGATCGAGGCGGGCAAAGCCTTTGCGCTCATCCAGGCGGACAATCCGGCCATGGCCCGGCTCGACACCAGCCTGCGCCAGCGGACACCCCACATGCAGGAAGCCGCCGGCCTTGCGAGGGCTGGCCAGTTCAGGGAGAGCTTTGCTTCGCTTGGGGAGCGCGTGATCGAGGCGGGGCATGATCATCTTCGGGTCACGGCGCAAACCTGGCTAGCGCTGTCGCCGGAAGATCGGGCGCGCACAGCGATATACTCTGCTGGGCGCGATGCACGCGGCGCGCTCAACCGGATGGTGCAGGAGGGGCTGAAAGCCGAAGGAGCGCTGAAGGGCGAGGGCATACAGCTGACGACACTGCTACCGGCCCACGCGACACGCGAAGAGCTGCGCTATGCCAACACTTACGACAAGGGCCAGGTTCTCGAGGTCATGCGTGCCAACGCTCCGGGGGGGCTGGCGTGCGGGCGCTATGACGTTGAAGGCACCGATGGTCAGGGGAGGGTGGTGCTACGCGATGCACAGGGCAAGCTGAAGCGCTTCGACCCTTCCAGCATCGACCCGGCTGACAAGCGCGATGCCCTGCGACTTTCAGAGAAGCACCGGGAGACGATCTACGAAGGTGACAAGGTCCGCTGGAACGAAAAGGACACCGCTCGCGGCCTGATGAAGTCCGAAGAGGCCCGGATTCTGATGATCCAGGACGGGGTCGTAACGGTCGAGAACCGCCAAGGCGACACCATCGAGCTCAAGCAGAACGACCGGATGCTCGAGCGCATGGGTCTCGCCTATGCGCTGAACATGCATCAGGCGCAGGGCGATACCCGTGACATGGCGATCGGCGAGATGCACTCGGCCGCTCGCAACCTTTCCAACCAGCGCCTTGCACTTGTGATGATGACCCGCGTGCGTGACGACATCACGATCGTCACCAACGACAAGGACCGTCTGCTCAGTCAGATTGAGCGCAACCCCGGCGACAAGACCAGCGCGCTAGAGACCCTTGGCGAGAAGCAGGTCGATGAGGGCAAGGGAAAGCGTACGTCCGCTGAATTCAGCCCGAAGATCCCCGAACACCTGCGCGCCGGTAGAGACAGCCTCGCGCCGCTTCCCAATGTGGCAAGGGACAGCCTGCGGTCAGTACCTCAGATCGACCTGCCCGAACGCAGCATCGAACGCAGCCGATAGGAGAAGAGTCATGCTACGACGAGATCCAGCGATGTCCGGTGCGGAATCAGGTTCTGCAAGTGAGCCAATTTCTCTCGTTTCGCATCCGGTAACGGAAGGGTTCATCAAGGCAACAGGGGTTGATGCTCCCGGCGTCGCTGAGCCGGTTGGGGTCCAGCTTGGCCCTTTCCCCGGACCGGAATGGGTTGCTCTCGGTTTGGCCATCCTGGCCTCAGTGGCTGCCGGATCGCTGGCGGCTGCGTGCGCAAAAGTCTTCCGGAAAATAGTGCGGCTGCACCCTTCACGGCTCAGGGCTCGCCAATCAGCCACTACCCGATCGACCAGGCCCCAGAGGCAATCGGCATGATCCTGCGCATCCAATCTTCCAGACCGTCCATCACCACATCAAGGAGAGCATGAAATGGCATTCGATTACGAAGATGCCGGAACCTTCGGCAGCGAGCGCGAGGCGAAGGACTGGGCGCTGCGCAACAAGATTGATCTGCGCGATCTCCACATCCACAATGCCGGCGGTCAGCGGGTCGAGGTGGGTATTCGCAAGAGCGCCTACGACCAGCGCGAAGACTATGACAACCGGTACGGGCAGAGGCAGGACGGCTTCTGGCGGTGAAAGTTTGATGTGATGTGACCGACTGACGCCTGATGAGCCATTGGATCAATCGCGGAAGAGATATGATCCCCCGACAGATCAAGAAGCCAATCTTTTGGCTCATTGCGTGATCCATCTGCGGGCTGGCTCGGGGTCGGTAACCCTGCTTTCCGCGAAAATGAGGCATAGATGATTGTCGTTATTGCGTCGGAATGGCTCATTATTGAGGCAGGAGGACGTTATGAGCACCATCAACCCGGACAAATTGATCTTCCTGCGTAAGGAAGCCTGAAGCGGCCCCCAAAATGACCGGACAGTTCCTCACACTTATGTGAGAGTGAGGCATATGACCGACAGTAATCCCAGGAGCTATGTGCATGCGGAGGTTCTCGGAGGGG
>Ga0209815_1000719_pt1 | contig 23780 bp, 30 predicted proteins | sample CoawatmetaG00DNA_FD_187507 | JGI IMG/M metagenome (GOLD analysis project Ga0209815, IMG submission 187507) | Marine microbial communities from the West Antarctic Peninsula - Coastal water metaG002-DNA (SPAdes) (version 2) | ecosystem: Environmental > Aquatic > Marine > Coastal ...
GATGTGGAAGTGCTATCGCAAGTAGCAGTCTACTAACAGAATGGGTAAAGGGCATGACATTAGACGAAGCACAAGCAATTCAGAACATGGAAATCGTTGAAGAGTTGGCATTGCCACCAGTAAAGATACACTGTTCAGTATTGGCGGAAGATGCTATCAAATCTGCAATTAAAGACTATCAATCAAAAAACCCAACACACCGTTAAACACTCAAGTAGTGTAGAGAGGACCGAATGTTAACAATAACAGATGAAGGCGCTAAAAGAGTAAACAACTTCTTAGAAGCAAGAGGCAGTGGTTTAGGCATTAGAGTAAAAGTAACAACCACTGGTTGTTCTGGCTTTGCATACGGAATCGAGTTTGCAGACCAAGTAAATGAAGGCGATGAAGTATTCGAAGACAAGGGAATAAAAATTATCGTTGACCCAAAAACATTAACGATGGTCACTGGCACGATGTTAGATTATAAACAAGAAGGCATCAATTCAGGATTTCAATTTGAGAATCCATTAGCAGGCGATACGTGTGGCTGTGGTGAATCATTTACTATGAAGAAGGACTAAGGATGTTATACGCAAATGGATGTAGTTTTACATATGGAACGGGACTAGCACTTAAAGACACAGCATGGCCGTTTAAATTAGCAGAGAAACTAGGAGTTAGTAAAGAAGATGTACAATCTGACGCAGAACGTGGAATAAGCAATCAATATATTGTTAGACAAACAATCACAAAAGTAGCCGAACTTATCTCTGAAGGAAAGAAACCATTCGTAGCAATTGGATTAACTGCTCCAAATCGCAGAGAACATTTCATTGAAAGTAAAAATGTATTAATTCATAATATACCATCGCATGAATACCATGGCAATATCAGACTAGACGAAGAAACAAATACTGACTTAGATAAGTTTAATCAATTGTATATGAAACACTTCTGGTCACCAGTTTATGATTTTCATAACTATCTAATTCAAGTAATGACATTACAGAATTTTTGTGTAAAGAATAAACTAGAGTATGTTATATTCAACAGTCTTAACTTGACACCAAACTTGCTTGAACCAACTAACTTCACAGAATTATGTGAACAAGCAGATATGAAAGATGTGTTTTCTCAATTAGATATGACTTGTATCTATGAAGACCAGACTTTCTTTACCTATATGTATGAAAAGAAAATGTTCTTTCCAGTAGAAGGTGATGAAAGATATATGCATCCAGACGAACAAGCACATAGGGATTGGGCGGACATACTATTTACTGATATTGAACAAACACGAAAAGGAGAAGGCTAATGAATCATTACACACCTGGTCCAGGACCATTAGACGGTAGTAAGAAATTCAGACTAACACATACTATTAAGAATTTACCAAAGAAGACATGGAATAAGATAAAGTCGCCTTGGTATTGGTACCAAGATAGAAAAGCAATGAAAATTAGATTAGCAGAACTGAAGAAACGTGACCCATTCATATACAAATAACCACAAAACAGTTTTAGGAATAGGTGGTGCATTAAATCATGATGCATCTGTTAGCATAGTCAAAGGAAATGAAATTCTCTTTGCTGGGCATTCAGAACGATATTCTAAAATTAAGAACGACCCTCACCTAAATTCAGAAATACTCAAGAATGCATTACAGTATGGCATGCCAGATGTTATTGCTTGGTATGAAAATCCTTATCTTAAGAAAACAAGACAACTATGGGCAGGTCAGTATTCAACTGCATTTGACATGGATGAATTGCCATCAAGATACTTAAAACAGTTCCCAGAATTAAAGGGCATACCTATTGAGTATCAATCTCACCATTATACTCATGCCGCGAGTGGCTATCATACGAGTGGATTTGTTAATGCCGCAGTTGTCGTGATAGACAGTATGGGCGAGTGGGAAACACTAACAATATGGCAAGGCTCTGGCGGTAAACTATCTAAAGTATACTCACAAGGATATCCTCATAGTTTTGGTTTATTCTACAGTGCAATGACGCAGAGACTTGGACTGAAAGCACAAGAGGATGAATACATTCTTATGGGCATGGCAGCCTATGGCGATGCTGACAGAAAATATAAAGGCACTACGTTAAAGTGTGAACTTATGAATCAATTGCGTATAAAAACACATTCACATAAATTGCACACATTTGGTGTAAATCTTCACAGAGGATGTAATTGGCTTCTCCCAGACTTAACTACTGAACAAGATATGTTTGATTTGGCGGCGGCAACACAAGAAGTATATGAGATAATGTTCGATAGAGTAATCAAATTGGCACATGAACGTGTATCATTCACTACTAATTTGGTGTTGATGGGTGGATGTGCATTGAATTGTAAAGCAAACAGTATGATAACTTCAAACTATGGATTTAAAGACGTGTGGATTATGCCAAATCCGGGTGACGCAGGAAGTTCTATAGGAGTTGCACAGAAATATAATAAACAAGACTGGAATTTAAACTGGCAATCACCATATCTTGGTTATGATATAGGTGGTGCTTATCCTGTAGATAAATCATTGAAAGCATTGCTCAACGGAGATATTATTGGCATTGCTAATGGTCGTGCAGAGTTTGGACCTAGAGCATTAGGTAATAGAACACTCACAGCAGACCCAAGAGGTGCGTTAATTAAAGATAAGATGAATGAGATTAAACACAGACAAAAGTTTAGACCATTCGCTCCTATGATACTAGAAGAAGATGTACATGACTACTTTCATATGCCAAAAAATGTAACACAATCACCTTACATGCAATTTGTTGCAGAATGTAAGTTCCCAAAAGACTTCCCTGCTATTGTACACGTAGACAATACGAGTAGGGTACAGACAGTCAACCAACTACAACATCCGGACTTGTATCAATTACTATCTAGGTTCAAAGAAGAGACTGGATGCCCGATGTTGGTTAATACTTCACTAAATATAAAAGGAAAACCAATAGTAAATGACGAGTTTGATGTTATGGATTTTTCTGAACATTATAACGTAAAAGTCTTTACATCTGACTAAAAATCTGTTATAATAAAGGGATGATTATAACTATATTGGACTGATATTCGATGGCATATGATGGCTTCTATTTAACTTACAAAACTGACAGAGAAACAAACGAGCGGTTTGAAGAAGTGCGTAAATCGTATCCAAGTTTTCGTATGGTCAAGATAAACCTAGAAGATTGGTCAAATCCTAAAGTTGAAGAGGCAATTACAAAAATTGCATCAGTTACTAACACTAAACACTTTTGGGTAATTGACCCAGACGTTAAGGTTGCTAATGACTTTGATTTCTCATTCGAAACAAACAATACTGATAATCTAATCACCCATCTTTGGAATTGTGAAGAACGAAACGTATTCAGAAGCGTAGTCGGTATCAAACTATTTAAAACAACAGATGTTAAAGAAAAGGAAAAATCTTTTATACGAGATGCCTATTATTTAACAGGTGAACATAAGTTGCATGATACCATGCAAGTAGAGTTAGTCCCAACTACAGAAACATATGATATATTTTTTTGGGACAAAGGATATGGATACAAAGGACTTGAAAAACTAAAAGAAAATCACTCTATTCATTTAGTGGAGGGTGAGTCTAGTGTTCAGGTTCATAAGCAATGTAGAAAAGAGGCAAAAACTGACTTCTATTATCTTGTTATGCCTGATACTAACGTATATGATTCATTCAAGTTTGATTACTCATTCGCATTCGGGTTAGAAAAAGAAAAACAAAAAATAGTAGTATGGCAAAAAGAGAATGCAAAGACAAAACTAGCACGTGAATATCATGGAGTTGGATTGTTTCCTACAGAGGGTGCATTATATAAAGAAAAAGAGTACGACATATTCAATTTCAAAAGAAATGCGGTGTATGAGAAGGATGCAATATGTAGTGACTTAGATTTTGAAGTGAAGATGACAACCGACTTACACTCATTCAATCATAAATGCGACAGTGATATGTATTGGCTTGTACACGAAGACGTAAAAGATTTTGATACGAACTTTTGTCCTATGAGTTATGATAGAGAATTCATACACAACTTTAATGTAAAACTTCCAAATGGTAAAGAAGTTCGTAATGGAGTTAGATTAATTCCAACTATTAATCCTAATGTTGACAAGCAAAAAGACATGAGATTGACTGTTGGACGTATAGACGAAATACAACGAATTAGTGCAAGAACAATTGACGAAGCAATCGAACTAGCGACAGATTATAGTTTTTGGATGATTAATCCAGACTTAGAAGAAACAACATCAATCACTAACGACTTCTATCCAGACCTATATGAAACTGGACCAACTCATATGTGGCAGTTCAGTAAAAGAGATGGCGAAACAGAATTAGGTTATGGTGGTATTGCATACAGTAATATAGATTATCATCCAAAGAATATTATATTCCACGAAGAGATAGCATCACGTATTCCAGATAAAATGCCCATGGCTAAGTATCACACACGTGACCCCTACGGCGCATATCAACGAGCAAAGAAAGAAGTATTTTATTGGGTAGTTGATACTGTTGTAGAACTAGTAGATACGTTTGATTTTGATTTCTATCCAGATATATTCTCAATCGAAAATGTATTCGCATTCAAATCTGAAGGTGAAGCAGGTGCTGGTGTATATCTAGTACATCGCCCACACCTCGCAAGTTTTAAACCATCAAAAGAAGACTTTTCTTTCGATAGATTTAAGAATATTATTAGAGTAGATGAGATTGCATCTAGGGTGTCAAGTCATCCAGTATTTTATTTTGATGAGGGCATGTATGCATCTAATACTGAAAAGTATAAGACTGATACATCAGTAACGATATTAACTGGACCATTAGAAGAAACTTATATGAAGGCATCTGACTTAACAGATACTGGATATTTTTGGGCAATCGATAATGATTGTGATATCTTAGATGAGTTCAACAGAACTCTTTATGTTGATAGACATCACGCATCCCACTTTCATGTATGGCCGAAAGTAAATCCATCTACTGGATTTATTCACCAATATGGTGGATTAAAACTAATTCCAGCAGAGGCAATAAAAGCATTGAAACCTAGTTCAGATAAGTTAAGAAAGATGACTTTTAAGAATAAGAAACCAATTAAATCGGAATCGGTCAAGGCACAAGATATTCCATATGATGTTGTTATGTTAAGTTACCAAGAACCCGAAGCAGATGCGAACTACGCCAAGTTGTTAGAGAAAGTTCCTAATGCTAAGAGAGTTCATGGGGTTAAAGGTATCTTCAACGCACATCAGAAAGCATCGGAGATAGCAGACACTAAGATGTTTTATGTTATTGATGCTGATGCTATTCTACTTGATGATTTTCAGTTTGACTATTTTCCAACAGTGTGGGATGAAGATACAGTTCACGTGTGGAAGTCAAAGAATCCAATTAATGGATTAGTATATGGTTTTGGTGGATTGAAACTATTCCCAACACAGTTGTTGCGTGATGCGAAAGAATGGCGAGTTGACTTTACAACATCAATCTCTGATAAGTTTAAGCCAATGCCTGCAACAGCGAACTACACAGCATTCAATACTAATCCATATGATACATGGAAGTCAGCATTCAGAGAGTGTACTAAACTATCATCAAGTGTTATTCATCGAGCCAAACAAGATGAAACTGATGAAAGATTAGAAATATGGTGTACAATAAATAATGATGCAGAGTTTGGAGAATATGCAATTGCGGGCGCAAATGCAGGTAGAGAATATGGAACAACACATGCTGGCGATGATGATGCATTAAGTAAGATTAATGATTATGAATGGTTACAGATGAAGTTTAAGGAAGACACTAATGTCAAGTAGTATTAGAGATAAGAGAAGAAAAAGAAGTAAGATTACTTCTAACGATGAATTATACGAACAAACAAATGAAGTCTTTGATGCTCCCGAAGAAACACCGGAGTATGTTGAAGAAATACAAATAAAGACCGTTGATAGAAAAAGATATCGACCACTAATGGGCGAAGAGTATCAATACACTCATTTGGCAGACAAGTACTCTGAGAGGAATGTAGCACAGCAGTTGGGAAACTATCGCCAGGCAATGGAATTTCTTGCTCACGTGTCTTTGCCTAAGAACAATGATAATGATAAGATAGTTAACAGACTTAAGACTATGATTTATAGTTATCCTAACGTAGACGTTAGTTCGTTTGTCAATAAGCATCATGCATTAACATATTCGTGGATGATTGACGCTATGGTAAGAGTATATGGTGAGAAATATTTAGGAACTGCATATATATTAGGTGGAGGTATTGGAGTTTTAGGAGCAATGTTACTTGATACCCAGTTAAGGCTAGAAAATATTAGAAGTTTAGATATTAATGGAACTTGTAAGTTTCTTGCTGACGAAATGATGCAACCTGAAGTGTTAGATAACTGGAATTTTAAGGCATCTACGCAAGATTTGTTTGATGTTAATTACGAAGAAAACACACTAGAAATTATATTGCCAGATGGAGGAATATCTACTGCATTTAAAGAAATACCTGGACTAGTAATTAACACTAACATTAGTTGTTTAGAAAAACAAGACGATTGGTATACTATGATACCTGATACTAGAAAAGTAGTTCTTATGGGTGAAGGTGGGGTTGAAGATGTGAACACAGTTCGTGGATTTAGTAGTTCACAATCATTCAATGAAATGTTTCCTATGACGTTTGTTCAGTATACTGGTGTAACTACAGTCGAAGGCAAGCAGTACTTTCTTAAGATAGGAATAAAATAGTGGATGTCCAGTCAAAATTATCTAAGTTGATAGACTACCACAAAAACAATGTATGGGTAAAAATGAGACTAGGGGAAGTTGACAGTAGATTTAGTGAAGAAGGAATGGATAATCTATATAAAGATTTAGTTGAACACACCAAGAAGTTTGACTCAACAGGTAATGAACGGAAAACTTCTCTAGGTGATGCAATATTTAATGTATGGATTGTGTCAGAGAATATGATGTTAGTAGAAGGAGATAAGTAATGCAACCACATGAGATAGTAGATAGACTTTCAATATTATACGGAACTAAACATCCTGTAGTACATAGTCTTGAACGTGTGGTAAACACTGAGGTTCTTAGTGATATATTTGTATTGGCATCTTACCTACTTGGTAAAGAACACAGAGAAACAGTCAGTGCGTTGAAGAACTTAATTTATGAACGTAAGTCTGAAGACAATTTATTTGTATTATTTAAAATTATTGATGCCATACGTGACGATACTGGTGCATTAGATGATTTACGCAACATAAGTTCTTCTGGATTAAATATACCTGTGTTCAGCGGTCAACTGAACAAGTTGTTTAGAATTATCACTGCTATGAGTGATAATAAAGGCGCCATAAATGCATTACAAAATGTATGTGATTCTTCAAATTTTGCAATCGGTATGCAAACTGAATTATTATTCAAGTTGATTATTAACTTAGATAATAGAGATGAAGATGTTATAAGTGCGTTAAAGAATTTAGTATCTTCTAATGTAGAACCAGATATGTTTCTATTGTTTAAAGTGTTACAAGCAATTGACACAAGTAACGAACTCATAGGAACATTAAAGAGTGCGACTTTATACAAAACTAATATATTAAAATTAGCACACACTTTAACAGAAGAGAAATATAATATTCCATTGAATCTAAAGAATGTAGTTAAAAGTTTTGAAGGCGAAGTACTAACAGATTCATTGAGCAGAGGGCAGTTACGAAGCAAGATATGGGTGAGTGACATCGTGAATGACCTAGATATTGATTTGGGTGATATGGTTTACGTTTGTGCCGGATGGTATGGAGTATTGCCAGCAATATTGTTTGAAAGAAACAAAGTAGAAGCAATCAGAAGTTTTGATATAGATTCTAGTTGTTCTTTGCCAGCAGAAACATTAAACAGAAATTTCGTACAAGATGATTGGAAGTTTAAAGCCAGTACAATGGATGTCAAAGATTTGGTGTACACTGGTGAGTTTATGTACGAAACATTGAAGTACAACGGTGATAAAGAAACTATAACTGATGGCGCACCAAGTTGTATAATTAACACAAGTTGCGAACACATCGTAGACTTTGATAAATGGTGGGCTGGTATTCCAGATGGCATGCTAGTGATAATGCAGAACAATGATTTTGATGATGAAGACCATGAACACGCAGATGACACGGTGACTAGTTTAGAAGAGTTCACTAAGAGATTAAATGTATCTGAAACATTGTACGAAGGTACATTAGCATTAGAAAAATATAATCGTTATATGGTGATAGGCAGAAAATAATGAACCTATATAACTACGAAGATATAAGAGCAGTTCACTTAGAAATCACAGAGAAGTGCCAAGCATCTTGCCCAATGTGTGATAGAAATATCAAAGGTGGTGCAGATAATCCTAATCTAGGTGGCAAAAAAGGTTTACATGAATTGACCGTAGCAGATGTTCAAAAGATATTACCACCAGAATTCGTCAAGCAACTTGATAGGCTTTATATGTGTGGCAATTTTGGTGACCCGATTGTTGCAAATGATACATTAGAAGTATTCAAATACCTAAGAGAACAAAATTCAAACATGTGGTTAAACATGAATACAAATGCTGGTGCAAAGAAAGAAGATTGGTGGAGAGAACTAGCAAAAGCATTAGGCGACAAAGGACATGTTACTTTCTCTTTTGATGGTCTAGCAGATACAAATCATTTATATCGCCAAGGTGTTAATTGGGACATAGCATGGCGTAATGCACTGGCGTTCATAGGAGCGGGAGGTAGAGCCCATTGGGATTTTCTCATCTTCGCACACAATGAACATCAAGTAGAAGAAGCAGAAGCACTTGCAAAAGAGACTGGCTTTGCTAAATTCATACCAAAGAAAACTGGTAGATTTTTCTCTACGATGAAGAAGACAGGCAAAGAAGACCATCAGGCAGTCAACCGTAAAGGTGAAGCACAACAACTACTACAGAAACCAAAAGAGGTAAAGTATCAAAATAATGCTACTAAAGATATTATAAAATTAGAAGAGAAGCATGGTTCTTTAGAAAAATACTTCGACAATGTAAAAATAAAATGCAAAGTAGCCGCAGAAAAGAGTATGTATCTCAGTGCAGAAGGACTAATACTTCCGTGTTGTTGGGTTGCTGGTAGTATGTATAAGTTCTGGCAAAAGCCAGGTGAAAATCAAGTATGGGAATTACTACAACAATCTGGTGGCAAAGAAGTGTTTGATGCAAAAACACATGGCGTAAAAGCAGTACTTGGTAATGAATATTTCACCGGTAGATTAGTTGACTCATGGGACAAAGCAAATACTCATGTGGGTAAACCAATGGTATGTGCCCAGAAATGTGGTGAAGAATTTGATGCCTTCAAGGCACAGTTTGAGAAAACTACGTAGATAAATACAGTATATAATAATATCAGAAGGTAGCGAATGACTAATAAAAATATTGAAGAATGGCGCAAAAGAACTAAAGCACCGACAGACACCTTCTGTTTATTGCCTTGGGTACATTTAAGTACACGTCCAAATGGACATATGCGAGTGTGCTGTACTGCTAATGCTAGTTCAGTCGGAGCAACTAACGATAAAGAACATGGTGGCGAAGTAGGAGTTCTTAAACAAGCAGATGGTAAACCAGCCAATCTAAATGTAACTGACTTAATGAGTAGTTGGAATAATGATTACATGAAGAATGTCAGAAAGCAAATGCTGAATGGTGAGAAACCAGCGTCATGTCTGAAATGTTACGCAGAAGAAGATGCGGGTCACATGTCTAAACGTTTCTGGGAAACAGAATATTGGGCAAGACGGGTTGACTTAAAAGAAATCATAGAAGAAACTTCAGTAGAGGGAGAGATTCCACCAAAGATTCGTTACTTAGATTTACGTCTCGGCTCTAAGTGTAACCTAAAATGTATCATGTGTTCGCCTCACGACAGTTCTTTATGGGTTCCTGATTGGATTAAATTGCATCCAAGTATTGAAAACGAATCATTAAAAGAAACAATGCAATGGGGCAAGAAAGGTCAAATAGATGGCGCTTCATATAACTGGCACAAAAAGAATACTGCTTTCTGGGAACAGTTGTACGAACAGATACCTCATATGAAACAATTATACTTTGCTGGTGGCGAAGCAACAATTATTGAAGAACATTATACATTACTTGAAGAGGTTGTTAGATTAGGATATGCACCAGGTATCGAACTAAGATACAACTCTAATGGGGTAGAAATGCCACAACGTTTATTTGATTTGTGGGATAAGTTTAAACGAGTAAGGTTTCATTACAGTGTTGATAGTATTGGCGCCATGAATGATTACATTCGTTTCCCATCAGAGTGGGACCACACAGTTAAGATGTTTCACTTGTTAGACAATACAGGACCTAACGTAGAAGTTACAGTTGCATGTGCAGTTCAAGCCCTAAACATATATTATCTTCCAGACTTTATCAAGTGGAAGTTAGAGATGAAGTTTAAGAAGATTAACATGTGGCCGTTCGGTGCAGGTATGATTAACTATCACTTTGTTTATCACCCACCACATTTGAATGTCAAAGTATTACCAAATTGGTTTAAAGAGATGACACATGCTAAGTTCGATAAGTTTATCGAATGGTTAGAAGCCAACTGGAAGTTAAGTACAAGAGGATCCGAAGTGTCCTACGAAGATTGGCGTGAAGCATCATACGGTGTAAAAAGATTACAAGGTATGTTACAGTTCTCAGAAAGTGGTGATTGGTCTAGAGAACGTATGCCAGAGTTCATTGAATACATTGAGAAGATGGATGCTATCAGAGATACAAACTTCAGAGATGTATTTCCTGAGATGGCATCACTATTAGATTGGAAACCTGATGACGGCGATGACTGGGACGGAGAGTTCGATGACAGACTATTAAGAGAATTAGAAGATGACGGGTTTCATGTTAATCAATCAGAATTAGACGAGGAATAAAAATAAATGTCAGTAAAATTAATATCACATAGTACTGCACCGCAAGGTTCAGAGTTAGATAATGTACAAGACTTAATTGCCTATTGTGCTAAAGTGAGTAACCCAAATAATCAAATCAATAAAGAAACAAGTGAGAAGTTAATTAAATTTCTAATTAACCATAACCATTGGTCACCTCTTGAGATGGTTAGTGTATGTTTAGAGATTGAAACAACACGTGACATTGCCCACCAAATTGTAAGACATAGAAGTTTCGCATTCCAAGAGTTCAGCCAACGTTATGCTAACCCAGAAGAAATGGGTGACCAATTCGTGACACGTGAATGTAGACTGCAAGACACAAAGAATAGGCAAAATAGTATTGATACTGAGAACATGGAACTTATTGTTAATTGGGACGAAAAACAACAAGAAGTTATTGATAAAGCCAAAGAAGTTTATGACTGGGCAATTGAAAATGGTATTGCTAAAGAACAAGCAAGAGTAGTACTTCCAGAAGGTTGTACAAAGACACGTCTATACATGAATGGTTCTATTCGTAGTTGGGTTCATTACATTGAATTGCGAGGTGCTAATGGCACACAAAAAGAACATATGGAAATCGCTCATGCATGTGCAAAAGTTATTGCAGAGATATTTCCATTAGCAGGAGAGTTGGTACAGTGAAGATAGACTGTGCGGGTGTTGACCTTTCTATATACAATGAAGGTCCCGTAGGAATAATGGTGAGTGGTGGTATAGATAGTGCTATATTATTATACTATCTAATGAAACATACTACAGACACTATTCATATATATACAACTGGAAGTAATCTGAAGTATAGAAGAAATGCCATAATTGCACCAAGAGTAGTAGAAAAATGTATAGAACTCACTAGTAATAATAACATAGTGCATCATATCCATTATGATGAAGCGGCAACAGACAGTTCAATGTGTGATGCTCCACAGAAAGACTTAGATAGAGAACAAATAAATAGAGTGTATGACGGAACAACTATGAACCCACCACACGAGATTGCGAGTAAATTCGTACCTGAGTTTGATTTCGATTACACAAGAAAAGAGACATCAGATAACGAAATGACATACAATGATGATAAGTTTTACATGCCATGGGCAAACACAGACAAACAAGGCATAGCAAATATGTACAGGGTTGAGAACTTAATGGATAGTTTGTTTCCAGTAACAAGAAGTTGTGAGTACGACCCAACTTGTGATTACTTTGATGAGACAGATGACCCTCAATTAGAACACTGCGGCGAATGTTGGTGGTGTAAAGAACGTGAATGGGGATTTAAATAAGGATATATTATGGCTAAGAAAGATTTCGAAAAAGTACCGCTATCAAAAGGAAATACATTCTGTCCACTACCATGGAATAGTATCAATTTACGTAATAATGGCGACCTAAGAATATGTTGTAATACTAATTCGTATTCACCTCAACGTGGAATAATGAAGAAAGAAGATGGTACTCCATATAACGCAGGTCGTGATGATTTCAATGTGGCGAGAAACGCAACCATACTGAAAGATGTTCGCAAGACTATGATGAAAGGTGAATGGCATGCAGAATGTGAACGTTGCAGACAAGAAGAAGTTAACGGTATAAGGTCAAGACGTGAGTATGAGACTGAAGACTGGGCTCTTACAAAAGAAGAGATACTGACAAATACAGAAGAAGATGGAACACTTGATGTTGAAAAGCAGAACATTGATTTCTTTGATATTCGGTATGGTAATTTCTGTAATCTAAAATGTAGGATGTGTGGGCCCACAGATTCACATATGTGGTATGATGATTTTGTAAAGGTCCACAAGAAAACATCATATAAAGATACACATGACGTAATTCAATTAACACAAAATAAAAAGGGCAAATGGGCAACTGACCAATATGATTGGTTTAAGAATGCGGACCATTACTGGCAACAGTTTGACAAGTATTGTACCAAGGCTAAGAAATTATATATTGTTGGTGGAGAACCACTAATCATTGCCGAACACCAAGAGAGTTTAGAGAAGTTAGTTGCGAGTGGTAATGCACATGAAATACAATTAGAATACAATACAAACTTAACGATGGTACCTGACAGATTAGTACACCTATGGGAAAAGTTTAAACAGATACGTATCGGTGTTAGTATTGATGGATGCAATGACGTGTTTGATTATCAAAGAACACCAGCAAAGTTTCCAGCGGTATATAAACACATGAAAACATTAAACGATAATCCAACTATCAATTTGAAAGCGTGGTTTGCCTTTACAGTAACTCCAATGAATGTATATCATATGCCAGAGTTTATGAAGTGGAAACTAGAGGAGTCTGGATTAGATAAATTTAATCCTTGGCATTGTCCTCGTCCAACCATAACACAACATATGTGTCACTCACCAAAATACTATAACATCAAAGTGTTACCAGAAAAGAACAAACTAGAAGTTGTAGCATTATATGATGAGTATAAAGAATGGGTGAATGCATCTGATTATCCAGAGAAAACTAAAAAACATTTCTGTACAGTACTAGATTCAACTGTTAGATTTATGATGAGTGAAGATTACTCAGAGAAGTGGTTGGGTGAGTTTGTCAAGATGACAAAAGCACTTGACGAAGCACGAGACCAAAACATATTAGATATCGTTCCTCAGTATAAGGACCTATTCAATGCGTGATAAGCCATATTGTAATGCCCCTTGGCTTGGCTTATACTATGAAGGCACAGTTGGTATCAGACCATGCTGTGAGTGGAAACCTACCTCTACAGAATTTTCTGGCAATTACAAACAATATACTGAATCTGAATACTTAAAAAGATTCAAAGAGTTTATGTATCGTGACAAGACTCATCCTAGTTGTATAGAATGCATACACAATGAGAAAGTTGGTGGTCACTCTAGAAGAAAGTATTACGGACAATGGGATAACGATGTTGATTTAGAAGCACCTGGGATAGATAGAATAATACGATTAGATTATAGAGCAGGCAATAAATGCAACATGATGTGTAGAATGTGCAGTCCACAATCTTCATCACTACTCGAAGAAGAAGTTATAGAGAATGGTGACCAAGAGATAGGGTTTATAAAACACATAGATACGTCAGATGTATATGATTTAGATTTGAGTGATTGCGAAGAAATATCTATTCTTGGCGGAGAGCCATCAATTGATTTAAAAGTAAGAAAATTTATGAACTATGTTGCTGATAATTATCCAAATATTAAAATTGTTGTAACAACTAATGCAACTAACTCATCAGAGAAATGGTTCAAAACTTTATTGAGATTTTGCAGAGGTGCAGGACTACAAATAATTCTATCAGTAGATGCCGCTGGTGCAACACAAGATTTTCAGAGGTCAGGTGGAGATTGGAATAAAATAAAAAAGAATATACAAAAATACAAAGAGATTTCTGATTCGGCAGAATATAATTGTGGGGCTTCTATACAATTAACAGCCACTGCTCTAAATATGACAACATTAGACCAATGGTGGGACGAGTTGGTAGATGTAGGAGTAAAAATAGAAATCAATCAAGTATGGTGGCCAAAAGGAATGGCTATAGGAGCAATACCTGATGAGTATAAAAAACAATCAATAGAATTTATAAAAGATTGGCTACAACAATTTACTGACCCACAACCCAATGACATTGACACAAAAAATAAAATCTATGCGGCAAAGGCAGTAACAAGAATTCTAAAAGGTACTGAATATTCTATACATTCCCAACGGGAATTTGTTACATTACAAAATAGATATGACAATTATAGAAGTGAAAACGTTAGAGATTTAGATGACCGATTTAAGGCAATGATGATATGAAAGATAACGGCGTAGTATGCATGTTAGCATGGAATCATATGGCAGTTTCTATGAAGAACGTTGCCAGACCTTGCTGTAGGTTTACAGTAGGCAATGATGAAGACCATATAGAAGAAGATGCTACTAAACCATTTGACGATAAGTATAGATGGCTTAGAAAGAATATGCTTGAAGGTAAGAAGACTGAAGAATGTTCTCTATGTTATTCAGAGGGCAACGAGTCAATGCGTTGGGCTGCCAATAATGTGCATTTTAAATTAGAACAAGTAGAACTAACTGAAGAATTTGATAAGTTGCGTTCAATAGAATTAAGTTTAGATAATCTATGCAATCTACAATGTAAGATGTGTGACTCTTTGTTTTCAAGTAAGTTATATTACCGAGATGACTTTTTATTAAATGAAAAAGGTATGCGAGGAAGACAACCTACGAAGATACCAAAGCAAAGAATTGAGTACCTAAAGTCATTGAATGTAGATTGGCAACATCTGGAGAAGATTAAGATACTAGGTGGTGAACCTTTCTTCTCACCAAACTTTCCAAAACTGATTGATTGGTTGATTGAGAAATGTAAGGTAGAAAATGTTCTACTAGAGATAATTACAAACACGACAAAGAGATTAGATGATGTAATGGTTGAGAAACTTAATCGTTTCAGAAAAATCATATTAACAGGTTCAATAGATGGGTGTAATGCTTACAACGAATATCAACGATGGGGTTCACCAGGCTGGGAAGAATCAATAGAAATCTACGAAGAATATCTATCACAATTAAAGAACATAGAAAAAGGTCACATACATTCTACATACAGTACATTAAACTTAAATGGCTTTGCAGATGATATGGATTACTTTGCTAAGAACCATCCAACATGGTCTGTATCTTTTAAGATGGTCGAGTCGGGAGAGTATTGTCCACATTTTGGTCCTGAATGGTATGAGAATTGGATATTAGATGAGTGGGATAGTAAAGAACGTTTACCAGCCGCACAATTAAAAATAGATAGAGCAAAGAAGATACTAGAAAGAAATAGAATTGTTGCAGAAAAAAAAGAATACGCATGGTTTTTGTTTTTGAAAAAAACTCATCTATTAGATACAGAATATTATAATTCTAAATTAGAAGATTACAATCCTGAATTAGTTCAAGCATTAAATGAAAACGAAATTATTTATAAAATGTGTAACGATTTCGGCTATGAAAAAGTAGATATAATGATGAAAGAAAATAACTTTGACTTTTCACTTCAATATCTTCGTCAGTCACTTCAACCTAAAGGAGATTCGTAATGAAGTGTAAGTACGCATGGTCACATTTAGATTTAAAGTCAGGTGGATTTGCACCATGCTTTAGATTTAAACGTAACGATTTCATAGAATCTGACATAGATAAACTACCATCTCAGGTCATTAACAATGCTGACTTTGTTAAAGTTAGACAGCAGTTGCGTAACGATGAATGGCCTGCTGGATGCATTGATTGTCAGATACAGGAGGAGTCTGGATTATCTTCGTATAGAACTAGGTCACTAGAGAATACAATACACACTGAGCCAGATTATGAAGCAGATACAATTCATATAAAAGATTTACAACTGAAGATGACACGTGCATGTAACTACAAATGTAGACACTGTGATACGTCATCAAACTCTAGGTTTGAACAGACTGGTAAAGATAATCCAACAATAGAATTAAAGTTAAAGAAAGAGTTTGACTTCAGTCACATCTCTCCACCTACAAACAAGATAGATATTCCAGATGATAGAGTTATGGATGATTTGTTTAAGAATGTATTGCCTACGGTAGAGAACATCGAGTTTTCTGGTGGTGAACCATTTTATACGAGAGATATGTATAAGACATTACAACGAATGATTGACGACCCTACAATAGATACCAAAAAGATTTCTCTTGTTTATAATAGTAACATGAGTATATTAGAGTACAAAGGATGGTCAGTCAAAACATTATGGCCGCATTTCAAAAGAGTTAGTGTAACAGTATCATTGGACGGAACAGGCGACTTGTTTAACTATTTCAGAACTGATGGAGACTATCAGACAGTTCTGAAGAATATAGTTGAGATAGCACCACTGGTTCATAACTTCTTGTTTGTATGTACTACAACGGCGTATCATGCATTTTATATGAATGAAATATATAATGATTTCCAAGACATTAAGAAGTTAATACCGACGAAAAAAGTAAATATAAGAACAACATTTGTTCACTGGCCGAAAGCACTGGACATTGTTAACTTAGAAGATGAGACAAAAAAGAAGATACTAGATGACTTAGTTATAAATGATTTTACTACCGAGTTTGCTAGAAGGTTAGAAGGTAAAAGAACACTTGATGAGCCAAAGTTTAAAGAACTGGTTCGATTACAAGATGAATTATATGATGTGTCGTGTGAGACATTAGCACCTAAAGTATGGGATTATATACATGAATAGAAATATGGAAATAACGATAGAAGTAACTTCTAACTGTCAGGCAAAGTGTCCGGGATGTATTAGACATAAGGTGTTTAATCCAGAGACCGATACAGTGTCCGCCCCACCAAAAAACTGGAACTTACCGGTAGATATTCATCATAGGCTTATCGATAGTATCGCTGATAAGGTAAAATACTTGACATATGATGGCAGTTTTGGTGATAGTCCATTTCATCCTGATTTCTTAGAACTGATAGAGTACTCAGCAAGAAAATTAAAAGGTGACAGTAAGCCATACGGTGATGGTAAATCAAGAGGTATGCTTAGTAACAACTTTAACGGATTACATGACTTGACTATATCTACTAATGGTTCGTATAAGCCACCATCATTTTGGAAGAAACTAGGCGAGATACTAAACGAACATCTACCAGGAAGACATCACGTGATGTTTGATTTAGATGGCACAGATAATGAAACACAAAACATGTACAGAGTTGGCACTGACTACAATAAGATAATAAAAAATGCAGAAGCATTTATCAGTGGCGGTGGGTGTGCAGTATGGAAAATGATTCCTTTTGATTTCAATGACGAACTAGAGGAAACAGCAAAGATGCTGGCAGCCAAACATGGATTTGAGAAATTTCAGAGAAATAGAATCCAAAGAGTAGAACAAAAAGCAGTGCAGATTGCTTTGGCTGAAAAAATGAATGAACTTGACACAATGAAAGCAGAAGATGAAGATTTGATGAACATTAGTGAAGATTTAGTTGAAAAGAACTTAAAAACTGCTAGAAATCTCATCAAAGATATTAAAATCGATACTAAACTTGATGCTCATCAGAACCTAGAAAAAGCCAGAGAACAAACTGGTATTACTTGCTTATGGGGAACGAATAATAGATACCAAATATCACACGATGGCTCTGTATGGAGATGTTGCTGGATGAATTCAAACTATCAGTATAAGACTGAATATGATGCTGGTGGCAGAGAAAACTGGTTGAGATTTACAGAAAAATACAATGAGGGGTGGAATAACTTGCATTCGCATTCGTTTTCTGATATAATAAACCATGAGTTCTTTACTAAAGACTTGGAAGAGAGTTTTTCTAATGGATTTGATGACGAGAATAATCCAAAACTAAAGGTTTGCACAACGAGGTGCTCCAATCTAAATGTAAAATTAACAAAACGAGGAATTTATTAAATGATTATAGAAGACACAGCAATCATACACAAACGCGGAAATGATTGTGCAGAGTTGCACCCCGAGGAATATAAAATAAAACTAAACTTAGACCATGAGAATATTGGCATAGGAATGTCTGGTGGTTTAGACTCATCTATGTTATTATGGATGTTGGCACATCATATCAATGAGAATGATTTAGATATTACAATATTTGTATGGACATGTATCCACCAAGAAAAACCATGGCAACATATCTACACAAAGAAAGTAATTGAATTTGTAAAATCAGAGTTTCCAAATGTAAAGTTTGGTGAACATATGATTAGAACTACATCTGCAATAGATTACATTGACAATGGAACAAGATTATCATGGGATATGGTAGCAAAACATAAGATAACAGCATTGTTTAATGGTGTAACTACTAACCCACCTGAAGAAATTGGTAAGCCAGTTTGGAAAAAAAGATGGGAACGTAGAGCAGAACGCAGAGACAATAGTAATGTTCAGTGGTGGATTGATGAAAGGTCAGAGTCTAAATGTGGCACCCACACGGAATACTTACCATTCATTCATACAGATAAGAGAGTAGTGTTAGCATTTTATAAAAAATACGGCAAACTTGCTGACCTTGGTGCATTAACTAGGTCTTGTGAAGGATGGATTGAAGAAACTGAGAACTTTACAATCGAATGTAAAGGATGCTGGTGGTGTATTGAGAAAGAATGGGCTATAGCAGAAATATTTAACTATGATGCAATTAAGTCTCTTTCAACTTGGAAAGAATTGGATATCGAGTGATAAATGTTTTGGGCAAATGAAGGCAATATAGGACGGTTACAGTTAGAAATAACGAACTACTGTAATGCCTTCTGTCCACAATGCGAAAGAAGTTACATGCTTAAACTTCAGAACGAAGAACGAAGTACTTTTACTTTAGATTATGATGTTGAACTAAACAATACCTATCTATCAGTAGCAGATATAAAGAAGACATTTCTGCCTGATAGATGGACACACTTAGATGAAGTAGTATTGTGTGGCAATTTAGATGAACCAGTAATCAATCCAGATGTGATAGAAATCATAAAGTACTTCTATCATTTGGATAACAAAGAGAAAGACATTTGGATCCACGTTAACGGCGGGTCTCGAAATGAAAGTTTCTGGAGTGAGTTAGGAGAATTGTCTAAAGAATTAAACAATCGTTTGATAGTTGTTTTTGGAATAGATGGGGATGAAGAAACTAATCATCTCTATAGAAAGAATGTTGATTGGAAAACTTTACAGAACAATTGGAGAGCATACATTTCTTCGGGTGGTAAAGCGATGTGGCAGTTTATTGTATTCAAATGGAATCAACACCAGATAAATGATATTAAGAAATTATCTGAAGTTGAGAACTTTGATAGATTTGTAGTGATTAAGTCTTTTAGAAATACTGACCCTGCAAATGAAATAGATGAGATTGTATTGCCAGAAGGTTATGAAGGTATCGAGGGATTGATATGACCAAGACTTTCACAATAGAACCTAAATGTAAAGCAACCATTGGAAATGGTAAAGGAACATTTCATAAGACAATGGGAAATATCTACATCACAACAAAAGGATATGTATTGCCTTGTTGTTGGTTTGGTATTACAAGAAGAATGACAGGATTATGGAAAGAGTCGGGCATAGATAAGAAGTATCATAATATACATCATTATTCTATGGAAGAAATTATAGAAGGTCCAATCTTTGAATGGATTGAAAATAATATGGCAGGCTTAGAAGTATGTCAATCGCATTGTGCAAAAGAAGAAAGAGATAAACCATTATGAGCGGACAAAGAAGATTCTTAAAAGTATGGGCTAGAACTGTCGGAATGCCAGTAGGTATTACAGACGAAGATAAGCCAGAGTTCCTGCCTATCACACAAACAGATGTTAAAAAAGCATTAGTTTTTAGAACGTTTTGGATAGCACTGCATGTATTGACTTGTGTAATGATTATCACAGGCAATGGCAGAACATTAGGATGGTGGTGATGTGAGTGATGAAGAAATACAAGGCTTTATTGATTATTTTGGAGATGAAATACCTGATCCAGAACACTACCCTAAAAAGGTAGTATGGTTAATAAATTGGTACAAACATATTGTTTTAAAGAATAGGAAGGATGATGAAGAACGAAATTAGACATGCACCTCTTGGTGCTATGAGTCCATTTGAACCCAAGCCGGCAAATGATTGTAGTATATGTGGTAGTGAATACGATGAAGAATGTGGTGGAGTACAAGGATTATTCGGTGTTACCCCAGTTACATTTTGTGAGTGGTGTTATTCATCAATCATTGATATGGCATCACAACATATAGAAGCAGACGAATTAGGTGAAGATGATACAGAGGATATGAAAACTATACTTGATACAGTTGGCATAGATTATGAAACAGTTATGAACCAGTATAATAAAAAACAAAGATTCTTTAGTGTCACCTTTGATGAACCATGTGGCATGAGCCACAAGTGAAACATACTATAGCAATTTTAAGTACACTATTATTGTCCGGTTGTTTTCTTGGAGACGGATGGACACAGAGATTGCCCACAGAAATTGATTACGAAGCAAGACATATAAAGACGTTAGAGAATAGAACGGAACAGGATACTAAATGAGTAATAAGGAAGACGAGTTATATTGGTCACAATACGATTTCACAAAGATACCCTTTGATGATATCGTTAGCGTAGGACAACGAACTCTTTTATATAGAGATTTGTTTTCAGTAAGTTGGTTACTGGGAAGATTCTGTAACTATAAGTGTTCTTATTGTTGGCCGTATGCTAGAAGTGACCGCAAAGACCACAGACCAACAGAACTATGCCTAGCAACAATTGATGAGATTAAACGACAAGCGAGAGAAAATGGATTTAATTCATTTCACTTCAGTTTATCTGGTGGCGAACCAACGTTTCATCCAGGTTACTTAGATATGCTTAATCATTTGGCTGAAGATGTTCCTAATACAAACTACACATCAGTCCACATGACAACTAACATGTCACGTAATATGGCATGGCATAAGACGTATTGTGAGACTGTTGCTAAAATGAACAGAGCAAGTATCACAGCGTCCTTTCATAGTGAATATGCAAAGGAAGAAGAATTTGCAGACAAGTTATTGTTTTGTATGGAACATGATGTTCATGTGACCATCAACATGGTCCTTGTGCCAGAGTGGTTTGACCGTGACTGGAACAGAGCCTTATACTTCCATAATCGTGGTATAAATGTTACATTAAAACCACAAAGTGACCCAACTGCATCTTTCGTAGTGCATGGTTACACAGACGAACAATTAAAAACAATGCGTAATGGCATGCCACAAAGAGACTTCACTTCGATACTACAAGAAAAGACTGGGATAAAAGTAGTAAGACCAAAACCTAAATCAGGTAGTATGTGGAGAATGGATGCGATAAATGGTGATGACAAATCAGTGCCACACCAAATGCAAGTAGAATTTCAAGATAGTAAAGGAAAGAAATGGTATATGGACCAGGCTGAACGTTTCAATGCTTTTAACTTTAACAAGTTTAAGGGATGGGAATGTACTAGTGGGTTCAAAGGTATCATTATTAGGGAGCCAGACGGTTCAATAAAACGTTCGTACAGTTGTGCGGATGAGCCATTGGGATATGTAGAGAGTGGGTTCAAGTTATTTGATGCGCCTAAAGTTTGTATTAGTGAGAGTTGTGTAAGTAGTGCAGACAGTAAAATACCAAAACGTAAACCAGGAGCGATGATACCAATCTATCCAGGCGATACGTCATTCAATAAGGAGAAATAATATGTTCAAATTACCATCGTTAACAGAACTATTCTTTGGTAAAGGAGTAGACCCGGCAAAATACGCACCGTCGTATTTGTCTGGTAAAGGTAAACGTGCAAGAAGTAAAGGACAATTTGTAGGAGATGATAAGTCTACTCCAAATGTCAATGAAGCATGGGAAGGTGGAAAAGCACCTACTAAGAAGGAGAAGCCTATTAAGGAGGTGACCAAGGCGGCTCCAAAGAACGCAAAAAGTACCGAGAAACCACGTGGTACTAGAAAAGATTATGCATTAGATAAGAAACTAAAAGAAGCAAAAAAGAAACCTACGGCTAATTACCGTGCTGGTAAAATCTGATGGGTAGCAAAGATAGACCAAAGAAAGAAAAGAAGAAGCCTAAGAAGGAAAAGAAATAATATAAAGGAGAGAGTATGGTAGATGTAGATTATCAAAAGGTAGTCGATGACCTAGACCGACAGAACTTGGATGTTATGGAAGTTAAGATTGAGGAAATGGCAGAACTAATAAATACTCTAACTAAACGTATAGAGAAGTTAGAGAGTACGGTTGCGTTTCACGAGAAGACACGAAGGAAATGAATGGGATATATACGACATCTTTCACCTGAAGAACTGAAACAGTTAAAGGAAGACCGTATAAAACAAAAGATAAAGATTAAAGAAGACAGGGAATGGACCGCTTTCTTGAAGGACGAAGATGACAGATATGTTGATATCCTTGCGGCTTGCCAACCAGCGATAGATAAATTAAAATAAAAAAGGAGATATAAATGATTATAACAATTACAGGTGAACAAGAATTCATCAAAACTGAAGAAACTACAGTAAGCGATGCTAACAGAGTTTATATATCTTGGGTAAAGTATTCGATAAGTCCAGAGAGTAAGTATGTTGAACATAAGCGACTAACTGACCAAAATCTACCGTATGATGAAGATGCAAATCCCTATATATCAATTGGTAAAATATATATAACTAAACAACACCCTGTTATCATAAGAAAACATCCAACAGATACTCTTAATGCAAATACTGGTTCAGACGTAATATCAGCCACTCCAATTTTCAATAGATAAATTAAATAGAAGGACACCATGAGAACAAAAATAAGAATGCAATCATCAGAATCAGCACACTTTTATACACGACATAAGAACACACGATTACATCCAGAAAAGATGAAGTTAAATATGTTTGACCCAACAGTGCGAAAGCATGTAGTGTACAATGAGAAGAAGATTAAGAAATGACCATAAACCTTGGTGCTACTGGATTTTCGTACGGACATAAAATGGTAGTATTCACTGAAGAAATTTCAATAGCAGTTATAACACTATGGGCAGTTGGCGGGTTTGCACTAGGAATGATTGTAGGAGCCGTGTTGATGATAGGGTTTTCTTACAGTACAGGCCGCATAGCCGTCGTTAGGATTAAGAAATGAAAATAACACCAGAAACTGCTGTTCATAGTT
>Ga0209815_1000721_pt1 | contig 23719 bp, 35 predicted proteins | sample CoawatmetaG00DNA_FD_187507 | JGI IMG/M metagenome (GOLD analysis project Ga0209815, IMG submission 187507) | Marine microbial communities from the West Antarctic Peninsula - Coastal water metaG002-DNA (SPAdes) (version 2) | ecosystem: Environmental > Aquatic > Marine > Coastal ...
GATATGACCAACACAGTGTACATCGTGACAAGAGCAAGAGAGAATAAATTTGGGTGGACGCCAGACCTGACAGACGCAGCCAAATACGCTGACAAAATGCAGGTGGTCTTCGAGCCTGAAGACAAACCACAGTTCAATCCAAGCAAGGCTATCGATACAGCTCGAAAGGTGATGCAGGGATTTAGCCCAGATGACTACCTGCTCTGGGCTGGAGGTGGAGATCCAATAGCAGTCATGATTGCTTGCATGGTTGCATCTGAAGAAAGTGAGGAAGTGAATGTCCTACGTTGGGAGAGAAACTTCGATGAAGGTGAGAGAGATCGAAGGAAAGGTTGGTATCTCCCAGTTAAGTTAAATCTGGCTTGAAAACTTTTTTTATCTTTTATTGATAAGAGGGGTTGCTATACTGTATATAGTATAGTAGGTTTAATTATAGTTAATTAGAAAGGGAAGCGAAATGAAAGTTAAGACAATTATTGTAGACTCAACTTCAAGGGCTTGGAAGAAGGCACAGTTAAAACGTCATAAAGCAAAAGTTAGAAATGTCGGAAAGAAAATAAGTAAAGATCTAACAAATTATTAATCAACTGAGAAAGGAAGTAAAATGGAAGTTTTTGTAAGTTCATATTTATATCGAGGAGAGTTGCCAAATGAAGCAACTCATCCAGATGAGGCTATTCAGGAAGCTTGGAATATAAAAGCTGAAGATGCCAAAGGTTATCGTTATGTGTTGGATGGTTTTAATGTGGATTGTAAAGATAGTGCAGAGAAGCTTGAAGCAAAGATAAAAGCTCATTTGGCTTCAGAAGGTAAGCTTAATCTTGATTATTGGACAGAGACTGAGCCTTGTTATGGTTCAGATGCGTATTGTGAAATGTATGGATTTTAATTCGCACTGATGAGGGGGGTTGCTACCCCCCGAAACCCTCTGGGTCTGCGAAAGCAATAACAAAAAAGGAACTAAATTTATGATAGTAGAAGTAAAAATAACTCTAGAGCTAGACGAGCCGAAGCCAAATGTTAATTATAGTTACATTGCTGAAGGGAGCGATCAAGAGAAAAGCGAAATTGCAAGTCAAACAAATCTAGCAATAATTAATGCTGTGAAAGAAAAGTTAAATGAGTACGGAGCTGACGCTTTTCTGCAAGAAGATGATTATGGATATGATGGTTATGTAATAGATCATTCATTCCCATACGGACATTAATCGCACTGATGAGTGGTGGGGTTGCTCCCCACCCGAAACCCTCTGGGTCTGCGAAAGCAATTTAGAAAGGAAGAAAAATGGCATCCAAAAAAAAACCAGATTCAATCTACAAATACATTTGTAAAGATACACTCAACTCTAGGACTTTTAATTCATTTAAAAAAGTTAGAGAAAGTGTCGTTTCATTACCTAAAATACCAGAGAAATTTATTGCATCTAAAAATGATGATGAAAATATAATAGATATTAATAATGAGGGAGGAGATTAATATGACACTCGCAGTTTCACATTGTCCAGATTGTCATAAAAAACTAAAGGCTAAAGACTCAAGAGAACACACTGCCTATGGATTTCAAACAGTCAAAAGAAGAAGAGTGTGCTTGGAATGTGACTTTAGAATAACTACAATAGAAGTGCCACTCAATGTTGGTAACGAAGTATTCGGAGAGGATAATTAAATGGATCTCGAAAAAAATGAAATTGAATTATTACTAATCGCAATCAATAGCATTATAGTTCCAGATGAAATACAACTTCATCCTAAAGATCGAACTACAGCTATTAAAAAAAGAGCTATACGAAAATTAAATAAAATGAAAAAAGAGGATTAAATGCTAATATCACTTATCGGTTTTATAGTTGGAACAATAGTCATCGCAATGATTATGTATAATTAAAAAGGAATAAATCATGATACTGAAATCTTGGAAGTTTAAAGGATTTAATGCAAAGCAAACCATGCCAGATTGGGTGCAGGAAAACTCCAGCAAAAGAAAGGGAAGCTCAAACCTCTTTGCACATACACAAGCTGGAGAAACTCCAGTGAAAAATGGGCAATACATAGCTCTCTCTTTGAGAGGCCACATAACAATTCACGATGATAAACCAGATAATCTATTCGTTGTTACAAAAGAAATAATTGCAGGGATTGCATTCTTAACTATAGTTGCCGTCGTTATTGTCGTTATTCTTGCTATGTGATATGGATATACATACTGTCTCGAAAACTTGGCCCACTTAGGTGGGTCTTTCTTTTTTCTGCATTATGTATTACATTAATCAAAATACAGCTCACCACTGCAAGAAAGGTTAGGAATGGCAAAGAAAAAAAATCCAGTCGGTAGACCTAAGTTCGAGATCACTGATGAGGTTCTTGAGAAGACAGAACTCCTTATGGCAAAGGGTTTAACAGTAGAACAATGTGCAGGAATGCTAGGCATTTCTCCAGCAACTTTCTACAATAAACAACTAGAAAATTTGGAGTTTATGGAGACTATAAAAAGAGGTCAGGCTCTTGGGATTGATGCTGTGACCAATGCTTTGTTCGAGAATGCTACTGTAGAACGAGATAATACTGCGATTATTTTCTATCTTAAAAACAGAGCAGGGTGGGTAGATAAGCAAGAAATTCAAGCAACTGTCGAACAAAAACACGTTATCGATTTAACAAGGATACCTGATGAACAGCTCAAATCTATTGAAGCAGCATTTAGCAGGGCTGACGCTAGAGAAGGTGAAAGCGGAGCAATACCGCAGATCATTGAAGGCGTTTACAGCAGCTAGTTGGGCTACAATCGAGCCTGGTGTGCCATTCCTAAACAATTGGCACATTGATGCAATAAATGAGCACCTCCAAGCTGTGATCGAGGGTGATATCAAACGCCTGATCATCAATATACCTCCACGGCACATGAAAAGCCTCTCGACTGCTGTATTACTTCCAGCATGGGCATGGACACGAGATCCGTCCATGAAGTTTATGTATGCATCTTACGCTGCCTCACTGTCGATCAGAGATAGCACCAAGTGCCGTAGGTTGATTGAGAGCCCTTGGTATCAGGCTCACTTCCCAGATATTACCTTGACATCTGATCAAAATACCAAAGGTCGATTTGAGAACTCTGCTACTGGATATCGTATAGCTACCTCAGTTGGGGCAGCAGCTACTGGAGATGGTGGTGACGTGGTGCTAATTGACGATCCTGCATCTGCAAGTGACGCTCAGTCTTCAGCTATGAGAACTTCTGTCATGGAGTGGTGGGATCAGACAATGCAGACACGTTTGAACGATCCAAAGACTGGTGCATTTATTATCATTGCCCAGAGGCTTCATGAGCAAGATTTATGTGGTCATATACTCTCACAAGAGCTTGGTGATGACTGGGATCACCTTATGTTGCCCAGTCGCTACGAAATAGGTCATCCTACGCCAGTCAGGTCATCTCTGGGGTTTACAGATCCAAGAACTAAGGAGGGTGAGCTTCTCTGGCCTGAACGCATGGATGAAAAGACAGTATCTGACCTAGAACGCTCTCTGGGCTCTTATGCAGCTGCTGGTCAGCTCCAACAGCGTCCAGCTCCAAAGGGTGGTGGTATTCTCAAGGCTGAGTGGTGGGTTCCTTGGGAAAGTGATGACCTACCTGATATTGAGTATGTCCTACAGTCGTATGACACTGCATTCAGCACCAAAGAAACTGCCGACTACTCAGCTCGCACAACTTGGGGTGTTTTCAAAATGAACGGTCAAATGAATGCCATAGTTCTCGAAATGTGGTATGATCGAGTGAGCTATCCTGATCTCAGGAAAATGGCACAAGAATCATATGAGGAGTGGCAACCTGACACAATCCTGATCGAGAAACGAGCATCAGGTCAATCGTTGCTCCAAGATTTACGTCAATCTGGATTGCCTGTATTAGCCTACAATCCTGATCGAGACAAACAAGCACGAGCTCACGCATCGTCTGCACTTTTGGAAGACGGAAGAATTTGGTATCCAAAAGGAAAAAAGTGGTGTAAAACATTAATTGATACCTGTGCTCAATTTCCAAAAGGTCATGATGACTTGGTAGACACTTGCACTCAGGCTTGGTTAAGATTACGAAAAGGGTGGTTTGTAACTCACTCAAATGATTTTGATGAAGATGATTATGAAGAGAGAAAAAGGATAACTCTGTATGGCTAGAGAACCAGTTCCAATTCAACAATCCATAGCTCCCTTTGCAGAAACAGCTCCTGCTGATGAACTGCAAGTTGAAGAAATTGGTGATGACGTTCTAATAGGAGATCCAGAGCTAGATAATATTGAAGAGATAGATACTAACTTTGATGCAAACCTTGCGGAAGATATGGATGAAAAAGAACTTAATAGTGCAGCATCAGAACTTATTTCATATTACAACAATGACCGTGAGGCTCGATCAGAGTGGGAAGAACGCTACAAAAAAGGGCTCAAGACTTTAGATCCTGATGGTGGTATGGAGGAATCAGAAGATGAACGTGCCACTCGTGGTTTATCCATAGTGGTGCATCCTATGATTGCAGAAGCTGCTACCCAGTTTAATGCAAAGGCTATTGCAGAGCTTTATCCTAGCGGTGGTCCAGTTAAGACTGTGATTATTGGAGATCCTAATGAGGAGCTCGAAAATCAGTCTCGAAGAGTTCGTGAATATATGAACTACCAAATTACAAAGGAAATGCCTGAGTACTTTCCTGATTTGGATCAGATGTTATTTCATCTTCCGCTGGTGGGTCAAACTTTCAAGAAGGTTTGGTGGGACAGCAATATGGATCGCCAGTGCTCGCAGTTTGTAAAGGCTGAAGACTTTGTAGTGGCTCCTGAAAGCAAAGATCTCTACACCTCACCTCGATATACTCACGTTATTCGTATTCCTAAGAACGACTACAATCGATACGTCCAGTCAGGTTATTATTTACCAAGTGACGATAAAGGTGGTGATATCGATCCATCTGGAGACACAATTGGTGAGATTGAGGGTGTTGATCAATACGGTGATGATTCTCAAGATAACGTAATGACACTGCTGGAGATGCACGTTTATCGTAACTTTGAGGATGATAAATCTGACGATGATGATAACAATGTTGTTGGCATTCCTTATGTTGTCACTGTTGATTACGATAATGAGAATATTGTAAGCATACGCAGAAACTGGCGTGAAAATGACGATAAGAAGATGAGGAGAGACTGGTTTGTCTCTTATAAGTTCTTACCTGGTCTTGGGTTTTATGGCTTTGGCTTGTATCATCTCATTGGTGGGTTAGGCAAAGCAGCAACTGGATCTCTACGAGCTCTCTTAGATTCTGCAGCGTTTTCCAATATGCAGGGTGGATTTAAGTTACGAGGTCGAGTTTCAGGTGGTGAGGTTCAGGTTAACCCAGGTGAGTTTGTTGATCTTGATGCCACAGTTGACGATGTCAATAAAGCGATTATGCCACTGCCGTTTAAAGAACCCAGTAGTGCATTGTTTAATCTGCTTGGATTTATTGTAGACGCAGGGCAGAGATTTGCCAGCACTGCTGATTTGAATGTTGGGGACGTAAATCCAAATGCACCTGTTGGCTCAACAGTCGCACTTATTGAGCAAGGATCAAAATCCTTCTCAGCGATTCACAAGAGGTTGCACTATGCACAGGGTCAAGAGTTTAAGCTGATCGCTGATCTTAATGCTGAAAACTTACCTGAGCAGTTTACGTTTTCGTTAATAGGCAGTAGTTCTGAAATATTCGCTGCTGACTTTAATGATCGCATTGATATCCTCCCAGTCAGTGACCCCAACATATTTAGTTCTGCCCAGCGGATTGCTCAAGCTCAAGCTATTTTGCAAATGGCTCAGTCGGCCCCTGAAATGCACGATATGTACGCTGCCTACAAACGTATGTATGAAGCTATCCGAATACCAAATATTGATGAGATACTAAGAAAACCAGAAGACGCACCACGGATGGACCCAATTGATGAAAACATGGCAATCATGTATGGCAAGCCAATTCGAGCATTTATTGAGCAGGAGCATGAATCTCACATTGCTGTTCATATGCAGTTTATTCAAGATCCATCATTGGGTGGAAACCCTGGTGCTCAACAGATGCAGCCGATATTAATTGCTCACATAGCGGAGCACGTTGCGTTATTATATAGAACTCGTATGGAGGCTGGTGTTGGGGTTCCATTACCACCAGTTCCAAACTTTGCAGATAAAGACTTTAAGTTTGAGGATATCAGTCCAGAGCTAGATAACTTAATTAGTCAACGTGCTGCTCAAGTGGTTCAGGAAGCTCCACAAATGAAGCAGATCGCTGCTATTACATCTCAAGGCAAACAGGAGCAACCTAATCCGCTACAATATGCCCAGCAACTTGCTCAGTTAGAGACTGAAGCTCTGAAGGCAAGGACGCAAGCACAAATTGCTGGAGATCAAGCTAAGGCTCAGTCTTCTATTCAGATCAAGCAAGCTGAAGCTCAACAAAAAATGCAGATAGATGCAGCAAAAGCTCAGGCAGATATGCAAGCTAAAATTCAGAAGTTAGAGGCTGAATTGCAAATTGAGCGTGAGAAAAATATGGCCAAGATGCAAATGGAACGAGAAAAGAATGCAGCGGAAATTCAGATGGAGGCTATAAAGAATGTTACCGAATAATATGTTAGCATCTATTAGACCTATTAATCCTGCTGCATTTGGTAATATAGTACCGAAAAAACCTCCACAGGGGCAACCTCCACAGCAGGGACAAATGGCACAAGGGCAACCTCCACAAGGTGGAGATCAAATGACAGATTACTTAATGAACAAAGTCGAAGAGATTAAAAAAAGATTAGGACAAGGTGATGTTGGTGCATTGTCAAGTGTTACAGAAGCTATGAGGAGTCAAGGATGAATAATTATGGTGCTTTAAAATCATTACCTGCCCAAGCAACAATTAAGGGTCAACCTCATCAACTAAGTTACATAACTCCTCAAGAGGCAGGTGTTTTAAAAATGTTAGGTGGTTCTGGAGAAAATTTTAATGGAGTTCCTGCTTACGTTAGAACAGATGATTATGTTCCAAGTAACATGAATCCTAATATAGCAGCAGGTTATCAACAAGCTGCTGATTCTGGATATAAAGGTGCAGGATCGAGCGGATATAATAACAACAACGATAATAAAAAACCCAAAGTAGAAACTCCAAAAAGTTATTTTGATTTCAATAAAACAGAAAACGAAAATTATGAAATGGCTCTTGCTTTAGATTTTAAGTGGGCTAAAGATATGGACAATGAATTTCAAAAAGAAACAAATCCTAACTATATTGACCCCGATGCATTTACAGCACCAATGCTCCCAGAAACAGGTGAAGCTGGGGAGGCTTTTGATGCAGGTTCATATTTAGGCAGTGACGATGTTAAATTAGCGAGTTCAACAGACGCTAGCAGTGGCGGTGCTCAATTAGCGAGTTCAACTGAAGTTATACCTAAAACTTTTACTGGCGTAGATGATTCCTCTTTTAACGAAGGTCAAAATGTTGGTTATACACCAGCAGTTGCCCCTGCACCGACTAGCTTTGACAATAACTTTACAGGCACAGAAGAAGAGTTAATGAACCGTGGTGAATACACTGGAGAGATCCAAACACTTGGCGACGGATTGTTCGAAGTATATGTTGACTCTTATAGCGACCCTAAAGAAGACAACTTCGATCTGTTTGGTGGAGACCAAAATTTTACAATATTCGGAATACCAATACCATTCTCAGACACTATTTATGATCTAGTTACTGGTGGCGGTGATAATGATGATAGATATTATGGTGGTGCAGACAGCATCAATACTGATGACGGTGTAGATCTTAATGGTGGTGGTGGGGGAAACGACGATCCTAAATTTAAATACACCGACATTTTTAAGCCTAAGTATAAAAGCTCTGCAATGATTTCTGGCGGTGGAGGTGGAGGAATCTGGGATAGGTTTAGAAACAGTTACTTTACTAAATATGGTTTAGAAGGTGAGTCTGCTGACTATGAAGAAATAGAAGTTACTTTTGACCCAGAGAGCGGTGTTTACTTTTACCCAGACGGCACTCCTATAAACCCTGAAGAATTAGAAGGTTTAAATATTGGGGATATTATACAAAAGGAAGATGGTAAAACAAAAACTGGTAGGCAGAAGTTCAATTCTAAGACTGGTGAGCTGATAGAAACTAAGTTATATGATCAAACTTACAGCACCCCAGAAGGCGAAGAAATAACAGGAAATCAAACATTTGCTGCAGACGGAATTGGTTCCGACGGATCATACACTAGTGACCCAAGAATATACGATCCAGCTACAGGCACTATGGTTTCATCAACTCAATATAATTTAAATTTATCAAGGCAAGCAGAAGCTGACTATTTAGCTTCATTAAATCAAGGAGATTAAAATGGCTGAAGAAACTATAGAACAAATGAACAGGCTGTTGGATGATCCTTCTACCCCCCCTATGGCTAGATCTCCTATGGGTGGATCTATGGCAAGTCCACCAATGCCTAGACCAGAAATAGAAATGATTACGTCTGCCCAACAAGGTCTTATGGAAATGGACCCTGACGGAACTAAGGATATTGTTGATGGATTGGAAGTCACAAAAAACAAAGTTATGGCTGGAGGTAATTTAACAGAAGTTGAATCTACAGGAATTATGTCAATCTTACAAAAACTTGGTGGTGCATTAGGTGGCATGATGGGTGGTTCTGGAGATCGCATGACATATATGGTTGATGGAAACCCAGTTGAAATGACTGAGGGCGAAAGAATGTCAGCTATTAATGCTGGTATGCTTGTTCAGGATGTAGAGTCTGGAATTAGAGGTATGGAGCCAATGACAGGCAGTAGTACAATGACTCCAGATGAACTTATGAGGCAATCTTCTGGATCTTCTATGACTGACGCTGAGAGAGCTATCGGTGAAAATGAAGAGTTCAATCGTAGAGTTCAGGAAGAGCAAGAGCGTATGTTTCGCATGAATAACCCAGAAGGAATGTCAACAATGGCGCCAATGCCCAGACCAACAATGATAGGAGAATAATATGGCTGAAGTAAATGTAGAAAACATGGAAGAGAATGCTGAACTCTTCATGGAGAAAATGGGCTTTGCCCATAACGCTGATGGACTTGAAATGTCAGACGATCAGCTTGTTAACTTTTTATTGCTATGCCACCATATGCAGTATGGCGTTGGTGACGAGTACGAAGAAGAAGAAATGATGGAAGAAGATATGCATCACGATGGATCTGACGTTAAGGTCAAGATTATGAAAGTCGGATCAGGTGACGATGTCCACGCAATGATGAATAAAATTCTGGGAGGCTAATATGCCTTATAGTAAATACTCTCCAAAGCAGAAGAAGTTAGCTGCAGTTGCAGGTGATAAAAAAAAGATCACTGCTGCTGACCTAAAGGCTTTGCGTAAAAAACCTAAGAAGAAAACAAAGTAATGGCTGAAGAAACCATCCAAGGTGGGACTGAGGCTGATTACGCTGAGTATGCGAAGAGTCTTGCTGTTGATATCCCTGAGATTACTTGGAAGGATGTAGGCAATGTTGCCTTAGACTTCACACCTATTATTGGTGACATCAAGGGTGGTTACGAAACTGTCCAGATGATTGGTGACGAACTTGCCAAAGACAATCCTAATTACAAGTTGATTGGTATTCTTGGTGGCATGGGAGCTGCAGCTACTATTATTGGTTTGGTTCCTGGTGCTGGTGACCTTGCTAAGAAAACTATTATGTCAGGAGCAAGAAGTGTTTCTGAAGGAGCTAATAAGGTTGTTAATGCTATGCCAGCCTATGATCCAAGTACGCTAGGATCTATGGGTGGCAATATATTTGCTGGTAAAGCAGGATCAACTGATCTTTTAGGAAATCCAATTGGTAGTATAAGCCAATTGTATACAAATAGAGTTCCTGGTGCTGATCCAAGGTTTGGTCCTACTGGTCGTATATCTACTCGTGTACCAACGCAAGGGACTGAAAAAACAGGAGGAGTCTTCCCAACAGAAGAAGTCTACAGTGGTGAACTTGTAATTGATAAAGCAGCTATGGATCTTGGAGATACAACTTCAAAAAATATGGAAGTGTTATCTTCTAAAAGAAAAAATCCAGAAATTAAAAATCCATATGTTGATAATGAATCATATTTCCCAGGGTTTGCTGGTATACAAGGTTTACCTCCAGAAGATGCTGCTGAATTTGTTAGTGCTATGCAAAAAGAAAACTTAAACTGGGTTATGGATAAACTACCAAAAGATTTTCAAAACCGTGCAAAACTTTGGTATGTTGGGGCAAATCGTTTTTCTGAAGAACTTTCAATTAAATACGGTGTTCCAAGATCTTCTATGTCTGGCGTAGTAGCAGCTCTTTCTCCACAAATGGATTGGTTTAAAAATGCATCTTTAGCAGAACGTGTCGCAGATGCAGTAATTAATAACAGAAATTTTCCTTGGTCATCTGAAATGACTTCTGTTGCTAAAAAATATCCAACATTTACAGATAAAAACAATGCAAAAGTATGGGAAAGCATAAAAGGCAAATCATACTCTGATCTTGAAACTACAAAACAAAAAGCAATGTGGATAAGAGCTTATGATGAATCTCACAACCCAAAAACATATCGAGCACTTACTCCTGAAGGTGACCTTGGTGACATTGTTTTAAATGCAGATGGCAATCCAGCAAAAATTGGTTGGGGCCAATTTGGAGAAATTGAAAAAGCTGTAAAGGCAATTGAAAGTAATGGAGATTTTAAAATTATTTCTGATGCAATGGGATCTCAACACAAAGTTAGAAACTTTTTTAATAACATAGAAGTTCCATTTTCAGATATGGGAGATGTTACTATTGACACTCACGCTATTGCTGCAGGGTTAATGAGGCCATTGTCTGGTGCGGACCAATTAACAACTCAAGGTTTAGGAATGACTGGTGGAGCGTCAAAAGCTACAGGTACGAAAGGAATGTACGGTTTAACAGCAGATGACTATAGATCTGTTGCTGCAGAACGTGGACTTTTGCCAAGAGAAACTCAATCAATTGTTTGGGAAGGTATAAGAGGTCTTTTCAACAATAAAAGTCTAGATAACAAAATTAAAATTAATGCTATATGGACTGCTGTTGACCGTGGAGATTTAACTCAAAAACAAGCTCTTGATTTAATTGAAGAGGCTTCAGGAGGTTTTAGTAGCACTAGTTGGATTAATGAACCTAGACCTAAAAGATCAATAGCTGGAGGAGGAACGACAATGTTTGGTGTTCCTATTGCTGGTGCTGCTACATTAGGAGCACTGCCTTCTGAAAAAGAAACATCAAGAGAAATGGATATGTAGTGGCTGCAAAGAAAAAACCAAAGAGAGATGCCTGTTATAAAAAGGTAAAGGCTCGTTACACTCGAAATGGTGGAACGTGGCCTTCTGCCTATGGATCTGGAGCTTTGGTTAAGTGTCGCAAGGTAGGTGCAAAAAATTGGGGTAAGAAGAGTGCCAAGAAAAAAAAGTAGTGGTAACAGTCTAAAAGATTGGTTTGGTCAAAACAAAGGCAAGGGCTGGGTTGATTGTAAGACTGGCAAGCCTTGTGGACGTAAGTCTAGAACCAAGACCAAGAGAGGCTATCCTGCCTGTAGACCGACAATGTCACAATGCAAATCAAAGACAGCAAAAACAGCAGCAAAAAAGAAAACTTCAGCAAAACGAGTAAATTGGAAAGGTAAGAAATAATGGCTAAAGGTGTAAAGCATTACTTCAAGAACGGAAAAGAACACAAAGGAGCTACTCATAAAGATGCAAAAGGCAAAGTTATGTCTGGTAAAACCCACACATCTTCCAGCAAGTTCCTAGTTCACAAAAAAGACCTGTCAGATAAAGCTAAGAAAGTTGCTAACTCATAATGGCAACTTACAAAGGTAAGAGTGTTAAATTAAACAACCCAAGAAGAATTGCTAAGGGTGAGACATCCTATGGCAAAAAGAAATCTGTTGTTTATGTGACTGATGGTGATAAAGTTAAACGTGTTACCTTTGGTGATCCCAATATGCGTATTAAGAAAAATCAAAAGGGACGTAGAAAGAATTTTAGGGCAAGACACAATTGTGATGAGCCTGGTCCGAAAACAAAGGCACGATATTGGTCGTGTAAGGCGTGGTGATGAAAAATAAATGGATTTGGATTGGGTTGGGAATAGTAATATTTATTGCTCTTATATCTTACGGAGTAAATAAAGCTATGTGTACACCACCTTGTCTTTAAATGGAGAAGCTAACCACACACGAAAAAAGTACAATAACTTGGCGTTGGACTGCACTTATATTTTATTTGGTAATTTGCTTTTACGACTTTCTATTTTGTCCAGTGTGGTGGGGATTAAACAGACCAGACATTTCCCAATTTATGGAAATTATAAATTCAACTAAGGAGCCAATGGTTCAAATGGAATTGATGAAAAAACTAACAGGACAACATGAGCCATTTACACTTTTGGGTGGTGGGTTGTTTCATCTGGCATTTGGAGCAATTCTAACAGGCTCCTCGCTTGCAAATAAAAAGTAGAAAGTGGGGGAATAGAAATGCCTGATCAAAAAAATAATTATACAATGGGCGGTAGATCTAATTCGTTTAGTAGACCAACAGAAATGGGTAGTCTTCAATCGCTTCCAGATTCAAATCTACAATCTTCTTATGCAGCTCTTTTTGATAGAGCACGAGGAAAAATCCAAGCAGGAGGCTCTGAAGGTGCTATAGCTAGTTATCTTTCTCCTATAATCAATCAAGCTCAACAACAACAAAGCCAAGAGCTTACTGCTAAAATACAGCCTTATATTGGTGAAGTTAAACAACTAACAGACAGAACTTTTCCTGATTTATTTAGTGGCAGTGGTCTTGGTAATCTTGGTGGACTTTTTGGTCAACCTTTTGGAGGTGGCATGGGTAATGGATACGGTGATGGAATTGGAGGTGGCATGGGTAATGGATTGAGTGATCCTACGAGTGATATACTAAGTAGTCTTCTTAGTTCTTCGGTTGCCGACTCAAGTCCTGCTTCTGGCATAGGATCAAATCCTTCACCATATACTTTAGGTATAAAATAAAAATGGCACGAGCAGCAATTAAAAAAGTGGCACAGGCAGAGATTAGAGCAGCGAAGAGCTTTCTGGAACGTAGGAATATTAAATCTGACGAGATCTCTCCTAAAGAATTTGCAAAAGCTGCAAAAGAACTTGACAAGAGTTTTATTGAAACACTAAGAATATTGGCTCGTGAATTATCTGGTGGTCAAGCATGATGAATAGAAGTAGTTTTGGTCAATTAATGAAAGGAGGAAAAACTATGTATGGTAAAAAGAAGCCTATGGGCATGAAGAAAAAACCAATGACAATGGCAAAGAAAAAGCCAATGGCAAAAAGAAAACCAATGATGAAGAAGAAAGGGTATTAATGTCAGAAGAAAAAAAAGATGTAACTGTTAAGGTTTCTGGCGTTTCGATGTCAGGAGGTGTAAAGAATGACAGTAACAGACCTACTCCAGAAGATAAAAAAGAATCTAAAGGAGAAACGGCTAGAGATAGCTGAAAGCATGGTTCAAGGTCGGATCTCCGACTTTGGAACATATCAAAAGAACGTAGGTATTGCAGAGGGTTTAGAACAAGCTTCTGAGATTATCAACGAAACATTAAACAAATTAAATGAAGAGGATGAATAGACCATGTCTCATCAACATGAATACAAAGACGAGTCTACAGAACAAACAATAGATTCGCACCAACTACCAGTTCCATTAAATTGGAAAGTGCTAGTACATCCCAATCAAGTTAAAATGAAGACAAGAGGTGGTTTGCATTTGCCAACTATCTCAAAAGACAATGAGGAGTATTTAACTGCTCACGGTCGCATTGCTTCTATGGGTGATCTTGCATTTAAAGATAGGGATACTGGGGCTTCGTGGAAGATGAACTCTCCGAAAGTTGGTAATCGAGTTACTTACGGCAAATATGCAGGTCAAAAAGTAACAATTAATGGTGTAAGGTTTCTCTTGCTGAATGACGATGAACTAACGTCAATTCTACCAGAGGATGCCGAAATCACCGCTTACTTAGCGTAAAACTTGGAAGGACGCTACCATGGCAAACGAAGATGTAATCAATGAAATTGAAGATGAGATCAAGAAGGCGAAAGGTGAGCCTGAGGATTTTCAAATTGAAATAACAGATGATCCTGTCGAAGAAGTTAAGGACATTATTGAAGAAGAAAAAGCAGCGAGTGAAAACCAAGAAGAGGATTACGGCCCCAAAGTACAAAAGAGGATTAAGAAACTTGTTGATCAGCGGAGACAAGCTGAAATTCAATCTAAACAAATCCAAGAGCAAAATGCCCAGCTTAGTGCAAGACTTGCTCGACTTGAACAAGGGTCTGTTCAAAACAGCGAGAAAGCTTTTAATCAAAGATATTCTCAAACAAAGGCTGCTTTAACAAAGGCAGTTGAGGAAGGTGACACAGAAGCTCAAGTTAACTTCCAAGAACAAATGGCTGATATGAGAGCTTCAATGCGAATTGCAGAAATGCAAAAGCAGCAAAGGTCGCAACAAGCTGCCTCTCCAACTGTTGGAAGAGCACAGCAAGCTGTTCAAAATCCAGCTCCTCAAAAAGCTATGGGTTGGTGGGAAAACAATCGTTGGTTTAATTCCACAGGTTTTGAGCGAGAAACGGCAGCAGCTCGCTCTATTGATGTTCAACTTGATTTAGAAGGATATGATAAAGATTCTGATGAATATTATGAAGTGTTGAATAATCGTTTACAAAAAGTATTTCCTGAGTTAAACTCCCAACCAAGCCCAAATAAGGCTAGAGTAAAAAGTAGACAACCAGTTGCACCAACTACAGGTGGCTCATCTTCTTATAAAGGCAATAGAGTGCGTATGTCGCAAGATCAACTTAGGATGGCTAGAGAACTTGGAATTACAGATGAAGCAAGTCTTAAAAAATATGAGGCTGAAATCAAACGTCAGCAAAGGAGCTAACCCATGACTGAGAAAAGAAATGTTCGTGCGGAGCAAGCTCGAAATTCCATGCGTGATGAGCAATCACGCCCAGATACTGCATGGAAGCCACCATCATTGTTGGATGCACCCGAACCCCGTCCAGGTTACACTCAACGATGGATAGCTACAAGCATTCAAGGCAGGGATACTCCTGATAATGTTTATAAACGTATGCGTGAGGGATGGGAACCACGCAAAGCCGATACTGTGAAAGAAAAGTTATTTCCAACTATCAATCACGGTCAATGGGCAGGGTCAGTTGGAATTGAAGGAATGTTGCTTTGTGAGATGCCTATCGAAAAACATAGGCAGATGAAGAACTATTATCACAGTAGAAGTGTTGAAGCAAACGAATCAGTTGCAGGGGACTTAGATGCGTTAGGACGAAAAACAGGACAACCTATTTATCAAACTAGGGAATCCTCTTCGAGCCGTGGCAGAGATCTCTCTGTTATGGATGATTAAAACTTTACGCTGAAAAGGAGCGAAAAATGGCTAATGTAGATGCAGCCTTTGGGTTTGTCCCAGTTCGCCATATGAGTGGTAATATCCCTAGAGCGAATAAGTACACTATTGCTTCAGGACTAGCAGAGAACATCTTTACAGGTGATCTTGTTATTCTGATAAGCACTGGTTTGCTTACTCCGCACACTGCGACAGAAACCAATAATATTGGTGTCTTCGCAGGGGTATCATATACCGCTGCAGATGGTTCATATGTTTATAGTCAATACTGGCCAACAGGCACAGTGGCTACAGATATAATTGCATATGTATATGATGATCCATATATTGTGTATAAAGTTCAGTCAGCAGGATCACCTGCTCAGACGAACATTGGTAATTGTGCTGATGTTGTTGCTGGGGCAGGATCAACTGTGACTGGTCAATCGGGTTTTGAAGCAAGCGGAACAATGGCTGCAGGTATTGCTACCTGTAAGATCATTAGCTTGTATGAAGCCCCAGACAACGCATTCGGCACGAACTGTATCATTGAGGTGCTAATTAACGAGCACGTCCTTGGCACGAACGTAGCTGGTATATAGGAGGGTATGAAAAATGGCGATGAATAGAGCACAATTTGCTAAAATGCTTGAGCCAGGACTGAATACTCTTTTCGGTCTTGAATACGATAGCTATCCACCAGAATACGCACAGGTATTCTCTTCAAACAGTTCAAATAAAGCTTATGAAGAAGATGTCTTGTTGCAAGGTTTTGGTTCTGCACCAACAAAAGATGAAGGTGCTAGTGTTTCATATGATACTGGTAGTCAACAATGGACTGCACGTTATCAGCATGAGACAATCGCTTTGGCGTTCTCAATTACTGAGGAAGCTGAAGAGGATGGCCAATATGGTTCGATTGCTTCTCGTTATACAAAGGCACTTGCACGTTCAATGGCTTCCACTAAGGAAATCAAAGCTGCGAATGTTTTAAATGACGCACAGACAGCTGGTGTAACTGGTGGTGACGGTGTTGTACTTTTAAGTGCATCTCACCCAACTACTAATGGGAACCAGTCCAACGTGTTAGCAACTGCTGCTGATTTATCTGAAACTTCACTTGAATCCATTCTTATTCAAATTGCGGATATGAAAGATGATCGTGGACTACGGATTGCAGCACAAGGTACACAGTTGATTATTCCAACTGCCTATACCTTTGTTGCAGAGCGTCTGTTGGAATCACAGCTCCGTACTGGAACTGCTGATAATGATATCAACGCTATTAAGTCAGGTGGTTATCTACCTAAAGGCTACCATATCATGAGAAGACTTTCTGATGCGGATGCTTTCTTTGTTCAGACGGATGTTCCTGACGGACTAAAGATGTTCCAAAGAAGCCCAATGAAAAAGGGCATGGAAGGCGATTTCGAGACTGGTAATGTTCGCTACAAAGTTCGTGAACGGTATAGCTTTGGCGTAACCGATTGGCGTGGTATATTTGGCACAGAAGGTGCTGCATAAATACTACAGGGGGAGGGCATTAGCTCTCCCTCAACTTTTAATCCTGACAGCGAAAGCTGACTTATCCCAGACAGGAGATCACCATGGGTAACACTACATTTACAGGAGCAGTACGCTCCGAAAACGGCTTTCAAGACGTTACAAAGAATGCAACGACTGGAGCTTACACAACAAATTCTACATATAATAACGACGCTACTATTGGTGGAAACTTAACAGTTGCAGGTTCTGTATTTTCAGGTGGGATGCCCACTTTAGGTGGACTTACTGTAACGGCAAAAGCCACATCTGGCACTGTTTCTTATGTTGCTGGAATTAACATCAATCCATTCACTGGAGGAGCACAACAGATTACTACTCTTCCTGCTGCGACAGTTGGCGTTGTGTGTATTCACGCTCAGTCGGTAGACACTACGGGGGGAACTGCTTTCCTTAGTTTTGATTGTGCAGGTAGCGATGCTTATGAAACAGGTAGTATTATGGAGAGTCGTACAAGTGCTGCGGTCACGTTTGATGCCTCTACCGCAGGAGAAACTCTGTTAAAGTTCACTCCTGCTAACGCAACAACAAATTTAATGAGCATTGGTTCTTACATCTATTTTACTTGCACCACAGCAGGTTTGTGGAATGTTTCGTACAATCTTCAAGGTCTTGGAGCAGCTACTACAGGCACGTTTGTTTTCGCAGCCTAATGTTTAATTTGGTGGGGTTAACGCCCCACCTATATTTTATAGGAGATTAATATGGGTGTACAAACAGACGTACAAGTCAAGTTTATAGCTGATGAGAATGCAGCTGATCCAGATCGGCTTGTTACAGCAGCTAGACCGAATACATCAGCCACAATGGCAGCAACTACCTTCTTAGGCGGCGGTGCTAGAAACGTGACTGTCACGACGGCAGGAACTGGTGATAACAATAAGACGTGTACTATTACTGGCACTGACGTTTTTGGTAATGCTATTACCGAAGTCATAACATCCACAGGTTCTGCTGAAGCAGTTGCAGGTGCTACGTTGTTTTTAACTGTTAGCGCAGTGGAATGCTCTGCTCAGTATGCGGCAAACATCACAGTTGGCTCTGGATCACTATGTGCCAGCGAAGTTGCTGGTGGTGGACGCACACGACTAAAGGGATACTCAATTGTCTCTGCTGGGACAGCAGGTCTAGTCGACTTCTTTAATGGCACGCCAGACAGTGGCAGTATTATATTTAAGGCTCAAACGATTGGAACAGATAACACAACTATAGATAACACTATTCCAGACGAAGGTATGCTGTTTAAGTCTGGTTTGTCTGTTAAATATACAGTCGCCACGGTTGTATTAATGAATGTCTTTTTTGCTTAGGAATTCAAATGGCACTATCAGGAACAGTAGCATTTAGACCAGATGTAGAAGAGATAACAGAAGAGGCTTTTGAGCGTTGCGGTATAGATGCTCAAACTCGCACTGGAGGTCAAGCTGTCTCTGCAAGAAGGAGTTTAAATTTACTATTCTCTGAATTTGCCAATAGAGGAATAAATTACTGGGCTGTTACCCAGAGAACTCTTACTCTTGTAAATGGTACAACAGCTTATGAACTTCCAGCAGGAACAATAGACATTATTGATGCTGTAATTAGAGAGAACTCAACAGACCAGACTATTAATAGAGTGACAATTGCTGAATACAATCAGATACCAAACAAAACTACGGCAGGAAAACCTAGCCAGTTTATGCTAGATAAGCAGTACACTCCTGTTATTTATTTTTGGAATGTTCCAAACACAAGCACATACAGTATGGTTTACTGGGCAGTAAATCAACTTGATGATATTACAGCTTCTAATCAGGACACAGACGTTCCTTATCGGTGGTCTGATTGCATATCAGCAGGGCTCGCTGCAAAGTTATCTTTAAAATACGCTCCTGATCGATTTCAATTATTAAATGAACTTTACGAAAGGGCTTTTAACTTTGCAGCATCTACAGATAGTGATGGTGTAAGTTTACGAATACAACCAACAGCATTGAATTTGGCATAATGGCAAAATACGCAAAAGGCAAAAAATCATACGCAATAAGCGACAGAGGCGGTCAAAGAGTACGTTACACTCAGTTAAAGACCACTTGGGATGGCTTGCGTGTCGCTGCTGACGAGTGGGAACCAAAACATCCTCAGCTCACTCCTGCTAGAAATATTACAGATGCAGAGCAATTGTTTAAGCCAAGATCTGGTGGTCAAGATCGTGAAGATGTTGTTATTTACCTTGCCCACACATTTGATCCTTTTTTACCAATTCAAGAAAGACCACCTATTGGTTGTCCTGGTCATGGATCTCAAGGCACGATTGATGTAGATGATTTAGAAAGATATCCAGAAGTTTCAGGTACATCTGGTACTGGTGCTGTTGGCTCTAGTTCGATTATTGAGCTTAGTGAAGTTGTTGCGAGTGCTGTAGGAGCTACTGGTGGTGTTGGTACAGAACTTGGGTTCTTGGAGGTCACTGGAAATGCAGGAACAGCAGGTGCAGGATCTGTTGGAATTGAAGCTACTGAGATTTCACTTAATGAAACAGGGGTTGCAGGTACTGGTGCTGTTGGTAATGAAGTTGTTGATATCCCTGTTTGGGGATTTGGAACTTGGGGTTCAGGAACTTGGGGTAATTAAATGAGCTACACAACATTAAAAGCGAATATACAGAATTTTCTAGAAGATGATTCAACAGAATTAACAGCTTCTATTGATGAAATTATTACTCAAGCTGAAGAAATGGTATTTCAAAGGTTGCCTAATCTCCCTTGTTTTAGAAAAGTAACAACAGCCAACTTAGTTGTTGGAACTTTTGATTACACTGTCGCATTAGCCAGAATGATAAGACAAGTCTCTGTAACTGATTCAAACGGCAATGTTATTTATTTAAATCACAGAGTAGATTCTTATTTAAGAGATTATTGGCCTAAGTCAGCAACGACTGGCCAGTCGATAATGTATAGCACGAAAAACGCAACAACTGCAGGAACAGTAATAACTCTTGCTCCTACGCCATCTGCGACTCTTGCTTACCAAGTTGACTTTATTGCTCCAGAAACTGGATTAAGCTCAAGCAATGCAACTACTTGGATCGACACCAATGCTCCTGCAGTTTTACTGGCAGCAGCACTTTATGAAACTTCTGCTTTCCTAAAGGCAGCAGATACGCTATCACTATATAAAACGCAATTTGATGAAGCTTCACAATTATTTGTTCAAGAAATGCAAAGAAACTATGCAGCAGAATACGAAGGAGGTATTTAAATGGCTTTAACACAGGCGATGTGTACATTATTTAAGAAGGACGTGTTGTTAGGTGATCATCACTTAGACACTGACACGCTTCATATTGCATTGTATACAAGTTCAGCAACGCTGAATGCAACAACAGACGGCTACATAACATCTAATGAAGTCGCAAACGGTAACGGTTACACGACTGGTGGTATTGCACTGGCGAGTAAAACAGTGGAAGAAAATAGTACCAGTGGGGTATTTGATTCTGCTGACCCAGAGTTCACATCAGCAACATTTACAGCACGAGGGGCTTTGATTTACAATAAAACGCTAGGTGATGCTTCATCAAACTCTAGAGGTGCAATTGCAGTCTTGGATTTTGGTGGTGATTTTGCAGTCGTAGGGGGAACCTTTAAGATTATTTTTCCTGCCAATAGTGCCAGTAACGCAATTATAAGGATAGATTAATATGGCAAGCAGTTATGACAATAATTTACGCTTGGATGAACTTGCTACTGGAGATGGAAGTGGGACGTGGGGGACCACGACAAACACCAACTTAACCTTAATTGCTGATGCTTTAGGATTCCAATCTAAGACAGTAGCGAGTGCATCAACTGATACTTTGACAATTCCAAATGGAACAGAGACAGATAACGAGGCGATTAGTCTTTACGTTAAGCTAACAGGTGGAAATCAAGCTTGCACAATAACAGTCGGACCACCTACAGTTAAAAAGCTCTGGATTATAGAAAACGCAACAAGCCAAGTTATTACGTTAACACAAGGCAGTGGTGCAAATGTTATTCTCGTTGCGGGTGTGACTAAGATGATTTACGCTGACGGTGCAGGCTCTGGTGCTGCATTGAAAGACGCTTTGGTTGGGCTAGAAGTCGGCACAACACTTTTTATTAAAAATGCAGGAACAGGTGACGATAGTACGGCACAGTTGTTTTTACAGACAGCGGAAGCTGACATTGCTGCAAATGACATATTAGGTAAAATAAACTTTCAAGCTCCAAATGAGGGTGAAGGCACAGACGCTATTTTAGTGGCTGCAGCTATTCAGGCGAAGTCAGAAGGTGACTTTAGTGCGTCAAGCAATGCCACCAGTTTAGAGTTTATGACAGGAGCTTCAGAAGCTGCTGCTACTAAGATGACGCTTTCGTCAGCAGGTGATTTAACTTTGACTTCAACAACAGCTTCAAGCAGTTCTACTACTGGTGCTGTAAAAATTGGCGGTGGATTAGGTGTTGCTGCTGACTTATTTGTTGGTGATGACTTAGACGTAACTGGTGCTGTTGTAATTGATGAGACTGCCCTTGTTACAGGCGTTTTAACTACCACAGCTACACAAGTAGCAACTGGTGGAATTACAAGTGGTTCAAATATTGTTTCTGACACAGACAGCACTGACGATCTTGGTACAACTGGTGCTCGTTGGGCTAACTTGTTTGTTGATGCGATCACTGCAACCGATCAAATAACAGCTACTGGGTTTACTGGTACGTTAGATGGTATTCTTGGATCGGGAACTGCTGCTGCTGCAACTGTAACAACTCTTAATACAAGTGGTGCTGTTAACTTAAATCTTACTACTGATTCAACTAGCTCAACTTCAGGTGCTTTGATTGTTGATGGCGGTGTTGGTGTAGCTAAGAAGTTGTTTGTTGGTACAGACCTAGACGTAGACGGCACAACTAATTTAGACGTAGTAGACATAGATGGTGCTTTAACTCAAGATGGTGGAGCAGTCTTTAACGAAGCTTCTGCTGATGTAGACTTTCGTGTGGAGTCCAACGGCAATGCCAATATGTTATTTGTAGATGGTGGGGAAGATGCTGTCGGCATTGGAAATAATAACCCTGGTGACTTTGGCTCTCTTACTGACAACCTTGTAGTCGGTACAACCAGTGGCAATAATGGAATGACAATTGCGAGTGGAACAGATGGTGGTGGACGAATAGGATTTTCTGACACTACTAATGATAGAGGTATGATTGAATACGACCACAATGACGATAAATTTATATTTTATACAGCAGCTGCTGCAAGAGCAACAATCACTTCTGGTGGTGACATTGATGTTGAAACAGGTGACATATTCTTTTCCACAGCAGGCAAGGGCATTGTGCTTGGAGCTACGAGTAATACAGCAGCAAATACCTTAGACGATTATGAAGAAGGTACATGGACACCCTCTCTTGGTGGAAACACAAGTTATAATGCAAGGTCTGGTACATATACTAAGATTGGAAACAAAGTAACTGTTTGGGCTAATATAGCTATAAATGCTATAGGCACAGGTTCAGCAAGAGATGTTTCTGGATTACCTTTTACAACGCTCAATATTGCTACGTTTAATGTTAACGGTAATGGAGTTGGTTATTACACTAATCTAGCTACTTCTGTTAGTGGTCTTTTTGCAATCCCTACTAAAAATGCAACAACAATTAAGTTTACTAGAATTCCTGCAGGTGGGTCAATTACTATGAGCCACAATGACTTTGATGTCTACAAAGGTAGTGCAGATACATATTTTAATTTTACATATGCGACGGCCTAAAAAGGAGATAAAAATGGCAAACGGTGACATAACAAAAACAATAGAATACGACAAGATAGAAGTCGTAAGTACTTGGGCAGTACAGGTACGACAAGCAACAGTTGTGTGGGAAGAACAAGCGGATGGTTCTAAGAACGAACTTACACGCGCTTTTCATCGTCATGCTCTTGTACCATTTAACTCATCAGAAGATGCGGATGGTAATTGGACACACACAGCTACAGATATATCAGGTGAGGATGCAAGCGTACAAGCCATAGCTAATGCATCATGGACGGATGCAGTTAAGGCAGCTTACAAAGCAGCACAAGAAGCGTAGGAGCTAACATGACTGAGGTTGCAGAAATCGACAAAAGGGTCGTTGCTTTGGAGACTGAAATCAGTATTCAATTTAAAGACTTGTATAATCGTGTTAAGCGGATTGAAGCTTGGGCAGTTGGGTCTGCTACTTCAATTATTCTTCTGCTGTTAGCAATACTGTATCGGATGTAAAATGTATGAATATGCCATTAAGGAAATTGTAAAAGTAGTTGATGGCGATACAATTGATATTCTAATAGACCTTGGCTTTGATCTAACTAAAAAAGAAAGAGTTCGGTTAGCAGGGATAGATACTCCTGAGTCTCGTACTAGAGATCTCGAAGAAAAAGCTATGGGTCTAGAGGCTAAAGACTTTCTCACTCGAAGATTAAAAGACGGGAAAGCTTCTGGTTTGCGTGTTAAGACAGAAAAAGATGGTAAGTATGGACGGATGCTTGGTTGGATATTGTGCGGTGAAACAAATATAAATAATGAAATGGTTTATAGAGGTTATGCTTGGGAATATGATGGCGGTACAAAAGCAAAAGACTTAGATCAACTTAGAGCAAAGCGAGGC
>Ga0209815_1000722_pt1 | contig 23708 bp, 41 predicted proteins | sample CoawatmetaG00DNA_FD_187507 | JGI IMG/M metagenome (GOLD analysis project Ga0209815, IMG submission 187507) | Marine microbial communities from the West Antarctic Peninsula - Coastal water metaG002-DNA (SPAdes) (version 2) | ecosystem: Environmental > Aquatic > Marine > Coastal ...
TTTTCACTTATCTCATCTGCCATAGGACAAAATGCACTTGTAAGTGTATGTGTTATAGTAACAACCTTATCTACAATCTCTATGTCATATATCAATCCTAGATGTATAACAGAAATAGTAGGCATCTCTGGATCATATACTTGTTCAAGATTCTTTACAATCTTTTCGGCCATGTCATTTTTTTCTTCTGGTGTCATTTATATGTGTGCCTACCATTAATGGTTTCAGCTTTATTTAGATTGTGTGATGTTCCACCGTCTGTTACTTTTGCACCAGTTCTTTTCTTTATAACTTGTCTTGCTTTCTTTTTCGCCATGTTCTCATTACTACCGTATCTAGAAGCAAGGGGCGAGTTAGGATGTGCCTCTGCAATCCTAGACATGTTCTCTTTGAAACCATCGTCTACTTTGTGTGTTCTTCCTTCAATACCACCCACAATCGCAATTGCTACTGGAACTTGATTGATGTCTGGATTGTTCTCTAGGAATGTTTCTTTTTCAGACATTCCCATAAACTCATCCCAAACCTCACCGTCTTTATTAAATCTATATGTTGGCATAATTTTCTCCCATGTTTATATATGTGTCCATCGCCAGACGTATCTAGGATTCTTTATCAAATCCTCACCATCTTGATACATCCCCATACTTTCCCTATGTTCTGGCACTTGTTCTTGTATTCTCCAATGATCTTTTGTCATCAAGTTTGTATCCGTGATACCAATACCATCTATCTGTGTTTTAAATCCAACTTCATCACCTAACATTGTGATGTTCTTTTCATTCCATATTGTTCTTTTACTATTTGCATGTAATATAGCAGTTCCATCTTTTTTTAGTAGATACTTTATTACTTTAATGACTCTTCTATTATATTCCCAATCTTCTGGCGCATTTAGTTCATAAACTGACCATGGGCCAAAACAAAATACAAAGTCTGCAACATTAGGTTTGAAGATATCAGGCAAAGTATTTACATCTCTTTGTAAATCTACTTGTGGTAAATGTGTAAGGTCTACACCAATAACATTTCTTACAATCGGTTTGAAATAGTTAGCACCACACCCCAGATCAATGACTAAATCTGGTTTATGTGCCGCTATCTCATTTGCTAACTTTTCACCAGAGAGAGTTCTGTATTTCGGTAGGTTTTGTCTAGTGTCAAAATCTACTTCATTTGTGTATCTTTCTCTGACATCATCTATTTCTACACCACTAATATTTCTTTTTTCGTGTAGTCTGGAATCATAATCACTCATTTTGCAAACTCATAGTGTAACCTTGGTCTAACTTTTACGTCTATATGATCTATATAGTGAACTTTGTCAAATCGTCTATTCCATTCATTCATCACTTTACCTTTTAAATCTTCACCAATACCCTCTGTATCAATATTCTTTAAATCTGCCAAGTCATTTGTATTCATACCAATCATACCATAACCTTTAAATTTAGATGCATCTTTTACAGCATTTTTGTATAGTTGAATATGTTCATCTGACATCAAAGTTAAATCTGTATGTTCAGTTGCCATATTGACAACATCAAAACCAAACTCATCTGCCCATCTCTGAATCTCTTGTGTAGTCCAAGGGTAATATGGATATCCAGATTTCACTCCTCTATCCTCATCACTTAAATGTCCAGGCCTTACATGTCCAAATATTCTATTTGACATCTTACGAAAAATATCAAAGTTTACATAGATATCTTCCACAGTTCCAAAGTTCATTGGGCCTATGCAATAGATTAAATCGAATGAGGGATGCATTTTAAAATACCACTCTCTGATATTATCTATAACATCAGCGCCTGTCTTGTGTCCTAGTTTCCGATAGTCTAATAAGTCTATCCCTACAACACCTTCCAGATGTGGTTTAAATAGATTTGCACCACAACCAACGTCTAACACAGAGTTGGGTTTTAGTTTTTCATTAATGTATTTTATACCAGCCTGACCAGTATGACTTCTATATAAAGAAAATGCTCTTAGTTGGGGATTCCCAGCAACTGAAAAGTGTTCTTTAAGTGCTTCCATCTCGCTGTAATTCATGTATCTCTTCCGTCAATTCTTTGATTCTTTTAATTAAAATGTACTTCTCTTTTGTAAGTTCGGCAATATCAAGCTGATACATTTCAGCTTGTGACATACCAACTTGGTTTATCTCTTCCATTTATTTTACCTTTCCATGTGGCAAAACTCTTCTTCTCATGTATATAGTAAGTATGGTAGGCCTCAATTGGATTGCCTGGTACTTTACAATACTCTGGCATGCATTGTGGCATCTCCGTTAACCCATTCTTGTCACATAAATTATTAGGTGGTCTTTGTAAGTAAATTGATGGTTTACTAGCACCGTGTATTTTGCCGTATCTAAAACTGTATTCTGCAAGTGTCGCCATGTACAAGAAATAGAGGTAATAATAATTACTCCTACTTACTCTTGTCCAAATGGCAGAGGGATGATTTACATGACCTGCTTTGTATAAAACATTTTCCCTTTCGTCATGTAATTTCCATCGTTTGATTCTATGATTATTTTTAGTCCTACCTTCATAAAGTTCACCATCTATCACCCTATGGGCTGTAGACAATAGTTGTGCATATTCTGTACACATCTTGACAACATGTTTGTCTAAATGCATAGAAGCACTTACTCTTGGATCTTTATCTAAGTAGAAAATATTCATATCACCCTCTCACATTAAATAGAACTTGAGGACTCTCAATCCAAATATCTAGTATTCGATATCTCATATTATAACTCTCATCATCATATACCCCTAACCATACGGTTATCGTCTATTTTAATTGTATTAATCATACCACATGTTTTAGCAAATGTCAAGTACTATTTTTCTTTTAATACCCATATAACTGTTTCTTTGCCTGTAGACTCATTTATCAATGGAATTGCTGGTACACTTGGATTTCTTTCCTTGTACTCATATTTCCAAATATATCCTTGTTCCATTTGTTTCTTTGATGTATTGAAAAATTCTAAATTGTCGTAAGCAAAACTGCCTAATATAGATATGATAAATGTCGTGATCATTTTGTACTCCTATTTCTCCCATCTATAAAAGATGTGGGTTTGTATTGTTCTTGTTTTTGTTTTTGTTGCAGCCCAAGCTGGTAGTACATAATCTGCATGGTAGTGAGTTGCACCCTTGACTGTAGGTTTCAACGTACCAGTGAGGACACCATTCGCAACCCATGTAGCGATTACAAATGCATTGTGTTCTTTTACCTCATCACTTTTTCCGTCACAGTACCAACTAAATTGGCATCTGTTTTTCACTGGAAAGTATTTTCTTTTATATTTAGGAAGTGTTACATCTTTTCTTGTTTTCCAAGATTCTCTAATCGGGCCTTGTTTTACAACTTCGCACACTGTATTAGGATATCTTGAATCTGCAACTCTATTCATCGTAACTTCTGCAACTGCAATCTGACCTTCTATACTTTGGTTTTTTGCCTCGTGATACACATTAGATGCTAAGCAAATAAGTGCCGTACTAAGTAGTTCTGTTACCATTATTTTTTACTCCATTGTTTATATTTGATCAAAAGGGTTTCTTGCATCCTATATGCCTGTCTTTCCCACGGTTGTTTACTATATGCACAGTTACTATAATAGCAACCTTTCCAATATACCTTTGATCCTGCTGGTTTACTTTCCTTCAGCATTCCTTTAGCGTATTGCATAACATGTACCATTTCGTGAGTGACACAAGTAATTAGGTCATCTCCTTTTAAACTTTTTTCAATATCAATTTCAAAATGATTTCTATAATCGCCAGGCGAGCATAGTCCATCACAATTCGTTTCGTCTTTCAATTTTATGAGATTTATTTCAACGTCAAGAGTTTTGAACTTGGGAAGCATTTCTTCTACACAGAAGTATGCTATCTCTCTAACAAGTTCTCTCTTAGTTTTTGTACTACCCTCTACTGTAACACAATTATACATTCATCACCTATATTTAGTCATTATATAAAAAGCGGCAGAGGAGAAATGACGCCCCTCTGCCTGACACAACCTAATCACATTACTCATCATATAGTGATTGTGCCTTCTTGATGTCCTCTTTTGATGATGAGATTGAGAGGCGAGGACATAAGAAACCGTAAATTAGTCCATACAACCTTGCATCAAACCTTCTGTAGCGCAAGGGTCTTCAATATATCCTACTAGTGCGATCATACCAATCATTACAAAAAATAGCGTCCAAAATTTCATTACCAAACTCCTAATAATTAACATAATCTAAATCTGTTCCATATTCAAAATGTCCATTGTCCATATCGAATACACACTGATCAATTAACTTGCCCCAAATCTCTGGAACAGTGATACCTTCTTTCTGTCCAATCTTTTCACACAACTCAATCTTTTCAATTGTTGCACAACCAAACTTTCCAATTACTGTATCACCAACTTTCAATTTAAACTGCATTTTTTTGAACCTCACTGTAAAATTCTTCTAGTTGTTCTTCCAACCCCATGTCGGAATCAAACCCCAGCAAATCCAAATTGATATCACCTTTTCTTTGTGAAACCATTGTCATTGCAACAGCGTCTGAAACTGAAATGGGTGTTCCCATTTTTAGATAGTTAGTCATCTTGTCCATGAATAACTCTGTTAGTGCCCAATAGTAATTTTTAACTTTCATATTATTTCCTCTCATCATTGATTATGTATATACTATAACACGATAAGTGGGGCGTTGTCAACCCCTAAAATAAACCATTGATAATACAGCGTTTTATCCTATCCGTTTGCCGCACCAGCAGCTGATGGGTACGAATCACTTGCAACGATTCGGTTTCCTTGTCTATCAAATGTTTCTTTGGGAGCATTAGGGTCTGGAACTACATAACCATCATTCCAACCAAATGCCTCTTTAACTACAAATTCTGATAAACCTTTGTATATCTTATGCAAGGCTTTGTCTTTAGCACCGTTTAGTACTCTTGCTTCTCCAGCAGATAGTCCTTCCAGCATTTGGATATACATATTTTCTCGTCTGTTTTGATTGATATTTTTATCTGCACCTTTAATGAAGTGCCACAACTTTTTTGATTCTGTAGCAAGTCTAGTATGTTCTGTACCATCTGGAGCATCATTCACTCGAAATGGAACATCACCTTCTGGAATTGCCCAATATATGTTAGGATCAAAAGATGCTTTAATAACCATCCTCAAACCAGCTGTATCGTATTTTTTCAGAACTTTTACCTTCTGTTCTTTAGTTTTTGCTTTATGCACTTGATCTAAAACTTCGTGATAAAGTAGTGTGAAATCATCGGCCATGTTAAAATTCTCCTATATTTTCTGTTAATTCTCTTAACCGTTTTGTTGTGAAGTATGTATAAAGTTTAGAACGGTCACCACAAGGTGCCTCACAAAAATCCACCATAATATCTTTTGCAAGATTCTCTGGAATCATTTTTAAGTCTATCAACTTTTGATTTCGGATATAGTTTCGTCTAATTTCTTCTTCAAAGTCATCTATATTCATATCAATCCATACTTCAATTTTTTTCTTAGTTAAAGGTCTTTGTCTCAACCCTTCCACAAAAGTATGATCTGGCGATAGCACATTTGGTACACCGTCACTTGAATCACCCTTCAATATGTGTTGCTTTATATATGTCTTTGGGTCTTCACCATCGACATACTTTTTCAAGATTGGACTATACTGTTTAACATTAGAATAAGTTTGTAACTGAATGAAATCTTTATCACCACTTATAATCATGATCTTCTCTTCTTGAAAATTCTCTACAAGAGTAGCAATTATATCGTCTGCTTCTGCACCATACACTTCAACAAACTTGTATGGTAAGTTCTCTTTAAATTCTGCTTTGATAGCATTAAGACATTCAAAAATAGCGTTCCAATCATTACTGTCTTTCTCTCTACCCTTTTTCCTATTATGTTTATACTGTTCAAAATAATCTCTACGCCAATAGTGTTTGGAATCATATGTAAGAACAACTTCTCCATACTCTTCATGAAACATATTTCTATACAATCTGATAGAGTTTAGTATCATGTGACGTATCATCTTATCATCAACTTCATCACTTTTTGACATTTGTTTTGACATCATAACTGATGCTAGACAAATTTGGTTCATATCTATAATAATCATTCTTGTGTCGTATCCTTCACATATTTATTAATTGCTTCTCGTAATGGATGAACGTAACCTAATTCTCTCATGATTGTTGCCTTTATACATTCTGTAACAAACCTTATGTCACCCAGCATCTCTGGAGATTCAATATTGAATCCTTCTTCCTTTAATGACTCCATAAATTCAATCAAACAATCTTCGGTTAACTGATCCATAAACAACATATCTTTCTGTATCTTAGATATCTTACTTCGTTTTTCTTTAGATATCTTTTGATAAGAATCGAACCACTTAGTTGGCCCTTTTACGATTTTTGCTGGATCTACCCCTTCGGTACTATCGTCACCCATTTTACTTTTCTTTCTTGTTCACGACCATAAAAATTATCCATCCACTGACCACCTTTTAGATATGATCTAAGATTTCTAATATAACTCTCTATATCAGCAAGTTTAGACATAGAGTGTCTTTCCTTTAACCTTACTTGACGCTTTAACTCTGGTAACTTATCTTGATTCCAAGCAATCCAATCCTTAACATTTTTGGCAGATATGGGATGTTCGTCATCCAACTCTAAAACATTTGGGTGAATTGATTTGTTCTTTGCTGGTTGTTTAGCAGCACGAACTTTCGCCATCTTTTCATGATTATTCAAGACTACATCCTCTCTTCTATTTCTCGTTGTTTCTTCTGCCATCTCTTGACACCTGCCTTTTTGGCAATCCTTCTCTTTTCAGATGGTTTTCTATAACCTTCCGACCTATCTCTGATCTCTTTCATGATACCTTCTTCAAGCATCTTCTTCTTCAAGACTCTAAGAGCTTTGCTGACATCGTTATTTCTAACTGCAACTGTCATACCACTATACTCTTTAGGTTTATCTTCTCTAGGCCTTCGTTGAAAATCGCCTTTGGGTTTCCACCCTCTACTGTTATCTTTTCTCATATATACCTACTTATTAAAGTTGATTGATTTAATTCTACCATTGTATTCAAATGTAAGAATTGAATGTGAGTAGGAAGTTCTTTCAACTTCATTATACCTAGTGATATTTGAACAGACATTTCTAACCTCTTGTTCTTTACTACCGATATTTGAACCGATAACAACACCTAGTATTTTACCAATATCATTACCATCACCAACTTTATTACCAATGATACCACCGATAATAGCACCTAGTAGTGCATCACCATTACCTTTTAGAGCATTGGTTGTACCACTCATAATGCCACCGTTATTAACTTTGACATCTCTACATACCGTAACTTGGTATGGTACTTGTTGGATAATTGTTTTTTCTACATCTTTGACAGATATAATTTTTGCTCCTGCTGGAATTGATTGAGCAGTTGCACTCATAGTTGTAACTGCAGCCACTATGGCAGCACCTATTATTACTTTTTTTAACATATTTAACCTCTTGGTTTGTTATTGTATATATAGATTAACACAAACTTTAACCATTGTCAAGTGTTTTTTTATGTAATTCTACAAAATATTCTGCATCTATCAGAACCAGAGGCCTTGATTTGTTACGTTTTATTACAACTATAGGCTGATAATCACCAGAGTTTTCATTTGCCTGTTCAAACGCCTTCCAGACGTTAACTGATTCTTGATTCTTACACTCTATTGAATATGGAAACTTTGCACGAGCAGCACGGGCCATAATCAAGTCCTCACCACCAGCACCCATACTTCTGGATTCTACATCCTCTGGGTGTACCTCTAATTTCTCAATCAATTGGTCACGAACCCATTGTTGTAATCTTCTACCTTTAGCTTTTGCTGATTGTGTTTTCATTATCAATCCCACTCATCTTCATCATCCCATGCTTCTTCACTCTCGATTTCGTCTTGTTGTTCTTCTTCTAGTTTTGACCCACAGAATGTGCAGAATCCTATTCTGTAATGTCTAGTGCTTAATGAGTGTGAGACTTTAAAATCAGCCTCACACTCTTCACAATTTATTATTTTTGTTGTCATATATTTAATGTTTCATTTCATATGCATCTTCCCAACTTCCAGACAATCCAGCGACTTCGTACTCTGTCACTCTATTCTCAAAAAAGTTAGTATGATCTGCAGCGTTAAGTATCCACTCCAACCAAGGAATTGGATTTTCCTTTACCTTAAAGTTAGTTTTCAATCCTAGTTGTAACAACCTTCTATCGGCAATATACCTTATATATGTCTTTACATCTTCGGCCTTTAAACCCTCTGGTTCACCTAGTGCATATGTCATATCTACAAACTTATCTTCTAGTTCAACTATTTTATCAGACATCTTATAGATTTCTTTTTTAAATTCATCGTTAACAATTTTAGGTTTCTCTGAACAAAATGCTCTAAATAGTTTTGCGATACCCTCAACATGCATTGATTCATCTCTTACTGACCACTCAACAATTTTACCACAACCCTTCATCTTACCGAACCTTTGAAAGTTCAATAACATAATAAACGATGCAAATAAAGATACACCCTCATTGAATACAGATTTTGCAAGAGCAAGTCCTATACCTTTGTGTGTAGATACATCTGAATCCATCATGAAATCTACTTTATCTGCCATCTCCTTATACTCTAAGAAGGCATGAAAGTCACTATCTGGTAAACCTAGTGTCTCATTTAACAATGCATATGCTCTTTGATGAATACCTTCTCTTGATGCAAAAGAACCAAGCATATTTCGTATTTCATTATTCTTAAATTTAGGTAAGAATTGGTCGAAATAGTTTTGTCCAACTGCAACATCTGATTGTGTAAACAATCTTAATACGTTTGTAATATATAATCTCTCTGAATCAGATAACTTATTACCCTTCCAATCTGAAACATCTTCTGATAAGTCTACCTCATCTTCTATCCAATGAACTTTCTCATGTCTTACGACCATTTCAACTGCCCACGGATAATAGAATGGTTTATATGCCTCTGAAAATGCCAAAAGACTTCCCCCACGAATTTTTAGAATTTCATCTGATTTTTCTAATAGTTGTGAAAAACCACCAATCCTAGAACCGTTAACAAAAATCTGTGGCACACTTTGGATGTTACCTTCTTTTCTATTTAATCTTTCTTCTGTATTATTAACTCTTTGATAAAACTGTAACCTTTCATCATCATTTGACATACTATGTTCTGTATAATCAATATTATGTTCATTGAACCAGTTTTTAGCATTGACACAATATCCACATGTTGGACTTGTATATATTTGTACATCCATTTATCTTCTCCTCTTTAACCTTGACAGGCGATACATTCTTCTTCTTCTTGTTTTAATTCTGAATAATCTCTTAATTTATCCAGTGCGACTTTATCTGAAACCTTCTCTGTTTTTGATGTTGTTTCAGTCCTTAAATAATATAATCCTTTACACTCATCTTTCCATGCTTTAAAATGGGTCTGATGTATGTACTTCTTGGATGCACCAGCAGGAAAGAATAGATTAAGTGATTGTCCTTGACACAAAAACTTTTGTCTATCGCCTGCAAGTTCTACTACAAACTCTTGTCTCAATTCTGTAGCAGTCTTATACACTTTCTTTAACTCATCTGATAAAAATGTCAGATGTTGGACACTACCATTGTTTGTAACGATTGAAGTCCAAACTTCGGAAGTGTTCATATTTAGTCTATTCAATTCTTCTTCTAAAAATCCATTCTTAATTAGGTGTGAACCAGCCCTAGTTCTGTGAGTATAAGCATTTGCTTTATTTGGTTCGATTGACGGTGAAGTGCCCACAATCATTGAAGAATTTGCATTGGGGGCAATCGCAAGTAAGTGAGCGTTACGCCTTCCAGTACCCTCCATATCTGGAGCTACGCCCCGTTCAGCACCAAGTTTCAAGGTTTCCTCTACTGCTTTCTCTTTGATATCTTTAAAGATTTTGACGTTCAATTCTTTTGCTGTCACACTTTCAAGTGCAATGTTATTCTTCTGCAAATATGAATGAAAACCCATCGCTCCAAGACCAAGAGACCTTTCTTGTTCTGCTGAATATTTCGCCTTTGGTAAAGTATCTGGGCAGTTGTCAATAAAGAATTGTAATACATTATCTAAGAAACGAATCAAATCATTAACAAGATTTGTATCTTTCCACTCGTCATATTTCTCTAGGTTCACAGAGGATAGACAACACACAGCAGTTCTTTCCTCGTTAGTAGGTAAGTGTATTTCATTACACAAGTTAGAACCATGTATCTTTAAACCTTTATCTTTCTGTGTTTGAGGCATATATCTGTTTGCAGTATCAATAAAATTAATATATGGTTCACCAGTTCTAAATCTAGTCTCTAATAACTCTTCCCACAACTTTCTTGCCGATATACTTTTTCTTGCAACCTTTTCATTTGGGTCTATCAAATCCCAATCCATACCCTCTTCAACGGCTTTCATAAATGCATCTGGTACATTTACAGCGTTATGTAGATTCAATGCTTTTCTTCCAACATCACCAGTTGGAATACGAAGCTTTAAAAACTCTTCAATGTCTGGATGTGAAATATCAATATAAGCTGCATACGAACCTTTTCTAGTTTTACCTTGTCGGTAAGCAATCATATCAGCATCTACTGTATGAAGAAAAGGAATTGGGCCTGGTGCAATCTCTGATACTGAACGAACAGCATTCCAGTGACCACCAACCCCACCACCTTTTACTGATAACCATCTTAATTCAGCAGTGTGTTCAATAAGTCCTTCTAAACTATCTGGAACATATGATAGGAAACATGAAATGGGTAATGCTTTAATCTTTTCTTTTGGTAATACTGCATTTGATAAAACTGGCGATGCATACATAAACCAATTTTTACTAGCAGCATCATAAATTCTTTGTGCAAGTTTTTTATCTCCGAATGAATAACATGCAGCTGCTCTTGCAAATGCATGTTGAGGTGATGGTTCATCATCTCTACAATAATAATCTAATAATAGTTTTGATGATTGGTCTGATAAATTATCATCTCTTGATAGATCAATGTTGATCCCTTGATAAACTTTAGACATTTTGTTTACTCCATTGAGAAAATTTGATCTTAGCGGTCAAACCTTGATATGTGTTATCTTTAATTATTTTTGTGATTTCTTCTTTTGTCCGTCCTGCTAGTATCATATCGTTTATATCCTTCTCTCGTACATTATCTGGCCACAAAACAACTTTGTAATCCAAATCTATTATCTTTCTAATTCTTTTTAGTATCTCAATGCCTCGTCTTTCATTATCAAATATAATTACTTTATTGTCTTTGTCTAATTTAGTAAAATCAGCACCAGCAACAGCAATACAGTTATCTAGGAACAAACTATCTATGGGGCCTTCAACTACATAAGTTAATTTATTTTTTTGTAGTTGGTGTAGTCCATATATATTATCCTTATCTTCATTCAAACTGATAGTGATATACTTAGGTGTCTCCTTACCAAACGCTCTTCCTTGAAGAGCAAACATATTATTTTCTTCATCAAAGAATGGAATGACCAATCGTGGGTGATCTCCACCTAAAGATGAAAACTTATTAGGAATTAAAGTATTTACCCATGTAAAAAACTTGGGTGCATAAAATAATTCAAAATGTTTATTAGTGGGTATCTTACGACTTTCTACCCATCTCTTAACTGGATGATTAAATCCAAGTTGAGAAATCTTTTTAAGTTTAGTCAGAGGAGGCATACCCTCTTTAGTTCTCCTCATAAACTTAGGTTTTTGAAACTTACCTATATCATACTCCTCTTTGTCTGGAGTCTTTTTGTAAGTCTCTAGTATATAGTCTTTATGAACGCTCTCATCGACAAAAGATAGTAAATTTTTTAAACTTTTTCCTACCCCACAGTTGTGACACTTGTACACAAGGTTTTGTTCCTTACGGAATATAAAACCTCTTGCTTTAGTTGATGATTTATGAGAATCGCCACAGTATGGACATCTAAAATTCCAGAGGAAATCCCCCTTCTTTTTAAAGTGTGAAAGTTGGCTTGATATAATATTGACGTATTTAATTTCATTGAACATAGTATGACTATACACCAAAAACTATGCAGAGTCAAGTACTATTTTGAATTTTGTTGATTAAAAAGTTCAAACAGTGTCTTAACCTTCTCACCAAGTACAATTATAGCGTAATGCATCTTTGCAAGTACTATTACCAATGTAACAAACCCAACTAATATGGGCCATAGTTTGATGAGCAACTCGAAAGAATCTGCCATGTTTTTCCTATAAATTTAAATTTATTAACTTATGTAAAATAAAACCAGCAACAATAGAACCACCAATTAGTACATGTCTCCACTTCTCCAGAACACCCACTCTGTCGTTAATATCACTCTTTAATGTATTAATCTTCTCTGTTTGTTCTGTATGTTGTTTAGACATTAAATCCATTGTTTCTCTACTCTGATCAGATATCCTCTTATGTAAAAGTTGTATCTGTTCTGAAAAGTCATTTCTTCTGGATTCTATCGCTTTATTTAATTCTGTCTGTTCTTCTTCTTGTCTGGATAATTTCTCTTCGTGTACAGCAAGCATACGATTTATGCTGTTAGAAACATCTGAAATTTTGTTTATTGCTGTATCTAATCTCAAATGTATTTGTTTGATATCAGATATCTCTTTTTTTAGTATCTCTACTTCTGTTTCTAAACTCATTTATTTGTCTCTCTATATTTTCTAATCTCTCTTTCAACTGTGGAAACTTTTGCATCTGTTTCTCTTCAGCAGTAAGAATATTAAAGTTATACCTTTCGGCTGTCCAATTATAAAATACATCAACCTTTGTATAAAACCAAACTCCGAACTTAGTTTTTTTAAACCACGTTGCCGATGCATCTCCTATGATGCTAGCAGCAATTGCTTTAAGTAAAAAGAACCAAATAGTCATTAAATCGCCTCTCTATAGTATTTATAACATGTCAAACTTTTGACAGATATCTTTATTTGACTAGAAATATAGTTAATATTTTGACGTTATTCTTTAGCAGATGCAGGCCAACGTCCAAACATTCTTACTGCATAGTACGAGGAATATATTTTCCAACTAGAGACTTTTGGTTCAGCAGATTTCATTCCATCTAAGAATACACGATCTGAAAGATATCTTGCTTTTTTCCATGTTGCCTTATCTGATTTTCCACCACCATGCCACCAGAAATATCTAAGTTTTGCATATAGATGATCGTGAATCACAGCTGCCCGAGCAACATCCCAAGGTGAAATGAAAGCCCAGATTGCTCTTGGAACAGAGGCGAGGTCTGTTACCATACCTTTACCACATGTTACTCTGCCTGTACCTTTACCAGTATCGATCACACTTGCGCCACACTGTGACAAAATTGCAACATCTTCATTGTTTAGTTCTTCGCTCTCAAATGACAATAGTTTTTCTAAAACCCAACTTTTAGGGGGTGTAAATTCAGCAACTAATTTACCATTAAACTTTCCCATAGTTAGTCCTTTCCCTTTGGTTCATCCGTCACAGCTTTCTGATAATAGATGATTATTTCTTTTTGTTGTTCAATATATCTTCTCAACTCTGCCATGTCTAATGCCAAGTTCTCATATGATGGAACAGACATAGCATAAAAAACGTAATCACCATTTTCTTTTGTAAACTTCTCTTTAAACTCTTCATAGTTTTTTTCTGTAACCACATAGAATTTAACTGGAAGCATTTTAACTGATTTAGGCATAGGTTTTACATCTATTACTGGTTTAACAACCTTAGTAATAGTTACTATTTCCTTTTCAGGCATCCAACTACAACTACTTAGTATTAGTAATAGACTCGAACATGTCAAGAACCTTTTGAGATGCATCATTTATCCTTTTTTGTGTTTCTTCTGGTTTGTTAAGAGATGCGGCTGGTAAATCTATTTTACTTAGTTTCTTCCTAAGTGTATTACCATACTTCTCTGCATCTATCAACTTTGAAGATAATTCTTTATTTAACTTACTTTGTTTTTCAAAGTTGTCTGTCATTGATTTTATAGTCTCTTGGTTCTGTTGGTTTGCTACTTCTAGTTTTGCATTACTATCACGCAATACACCAAGTCTCTGCTGTGTGTCATTGTAATAATAATATACACCATAACCCACACCAGCGAGTAAACCCATAACTATTAACAATCCATATACTTTTATCATATTTTACCCCTTGTACTATTTATAGTGTCTTTGGTTTCAAAAATTAACTTTTCTCTCCTTCTGGCGGTCAAGTTTTTTTGTGTACCACACTGTGTATAACATTGTTTTATATTATTTTTTGGGTCATTACTCCATAGTAATTCTATATAATCTGTTTGTTTTTTATATTCATTTATTATCTCATCCCAATCATATTTTCTTAAATCTATTTTCATGTTTTTTAAAATTTGTACATGTTTAGTTTTATGTCCATAATGGTTTGGATCGTATTTAGATGCAAATTGTTGATTACCCCACCAACAACAAGGTAAAACATCTCCATCACATGATACAAATAATTCCTCTTTTTTTTGTGATTGGCACAGTATTCCACCTCCAGATTCTTTAAAAGTTGATTCTGTCCATTTCTTTAATTCATTATTTTGTGGAACATAACTTGGTGTTCCACCAAATTTATCTAACATTTGTTGTTGAATCTTTTTTACTGGTGGTATTTTTGGTTCTTTTATTTCTCCATCTTCTAAAACGGTACGATTATTTCTTCTAAGTTCAAATTCTTTAAACCCCATCTTTTTTGCAAGTTCTCTTGCCTCATCTATTTGATGTTCGTTATGTTGAAATGCTATAAATACCCACGTTGCTCTACCACCATTATCTATAAATGTTTGTGCATTTTTAATAATTGTATCAAAATTAGTATTTCTTCTATATAAATGATTTGTATCTCTCAACCCATCTATACTAAATCTTACATGACTCTTTCTTCTTGTCATGGTTTTTGCAAGTTTTGTCCACCACTCTGTATTTCGCAAAGAACCATTTGTTACGACATGCTGCTTACATTCAAATTGTTCTATGTATTCTACTATATCTATGAGTTTGGGATGAATTGCCGGATCACCAAAATTACCACAAAAATTAACACGCTCCATAGTTTCCCAAGGGATCTTTTTAAGAGTCTCTAATTGCAAATCTATCCAACCAGAGTTCTCTATAAATTCTGCAACACCACTAGGTCTACTAGATGTTCTTCCACAAAGAGGACATCCAGCATTACACCTATTAGTAAGTTCTATATGAAGTTTTTTAATATCACTTAATATCATTCTCTAAACCATAATCGCTTCTATTCATCATCATATACATTTTTTCTGCAAGTAAATTACCGACAACATAATCTTGTAAATAATGAAATCCAGCTAAAACTCTACCATATCCACATTCTTTTGCAGCTTCAATGATACCTTTTCTATGTTCTGGAAATTTATTAGATATATACAATGCAACTAACATAGATTGTGTTGCATGTCCACTAGGATAACTTTTAGTTTTATTAGTTGTACTTGCCATTGGTTTAATTTCGTTATCATGATCAAAAGGTCTTTTTAAGTCAAAAATTTCTTTAAAATATTTGATTGTTGGTCTTGCCTGCTGAACTATATCTATCATCTCATTTTCGTGAAATGACATACCGTGTTCAAGTAAATATTGCTCAATCGCATAATAAGTCTGTTCATCATGGTTAGCAATAGACTCTTCATCTTTGTCTGTTCTTTTTGCCATAAGGGATTTTAATTTTAATACTTCCTCATCCAGATCAGTGTTGGGTTCTGGTAATGTTATTTGAAGGTGTAAGTCTTTTGGAAAAAACTCCATTGCTTCATTAAAACTTTCAAACTTTAACTTCGGCCCAGAGGTTTTAAAGTCTTTCTTTCTCATTACTGTCTTTGCAACAAGTTCTAACTCTCCACCCTTTAGGTTTAATACAAACGGCATATTGATATCAGTTTTCATATCATTTATAACTGCTTCTGCATCAGGCCCTAGTTGTGCGATAGTCTTACCAAATTTCTTGTGTGACTGTTTGAATAGTCTAGTAAGTTCTGCTGGTGTGATTTGTTTATTGTTTCTCGCATCATTTACTCTGTCTAAGAAATGTCGTGTAAATTCTACGTCTATACCAAGTGATGCAAATATTCTATCTGCATACTTCTCTATTTGATCTAAATCGGATTTCTTTAATGGTTTTTCTGATTGTGCATTTAAATTAATTATCGGAACATAGGTATCTAACCCAGGCCCAACGCTACCATCTTTATAAGATACACCAGACAAAGACTCTTTAATATGTGTTCTAAAATCACGAGGCATTATGAATCCTCTACTATTACTTTACCGCTTTAAAAGCGACATTTTGTAGTTTGAGAAAATCAGCTTTCTTACCATTCATCATAGGTTTTAACTTTGCTTTATTGCCATCGTTAACCTTATCATAAACTTGTGTAATTACGGATGCTGTCATCAAGTCGCATTTCATAGTTCCGTCTTTGAACTTTAAATTTTTAGCCTGTTTACTCTTTACGATTGATCTCATTACATCAAGATTTTCTTCTGCAAGAAGAGACTCGATACCAAACTCTTGAACACTTGCAATAACACTATTCTGAAAAGAACCCTCTCTCATGGATTTCTTTTCTCTTTTCATTTGCAATTGTTTTGCATGAGCTCTATATGCTTTTGTTCTTGCATCTAAAAGACTTTTCTTTTTCTTTTTCTTCATCATAGCATCAGGCGGCATAGCAACCCCACCAGCAGCATTACTGTTAGTTGGAGCATCTTCTTCTATGTTGTTGCCTGTGTATGGATCTACTTCTGTATATATTTTATTTGGCATTTTTAATATCCTCTACACTTACATATATTTTTTCTTGGGTTCTGATATGAATAACTGGAAATATCTCAACACCCAAAACTGTATCAATAGGTGGTTCGTCATCATATGCGATAACCTTATCACCTTTTTTAGCAGTTAATTCCTCTTCTTCTTTATTTAGTATATCGTTGATTAGCACATATTCACCCTTGGGTAAAACTTCACCAAAACCGGCAATCTCTTCTGAAATTGTATCGTCCAACTGTACTTTGTTCTCATGTAAAAATTTGATAAACTCTTTTTCAAAAACATCTGGGTCTTCTACTGATTCTTTAAATGTATCTTTTAGTAAAAATAAAGCTGCAGCATATGTACCAACCTTACTTCTAAGTCCAGGCACTTTGTTAAAAATCTTTTTGATGTTGAATACAAGTTTGTGTAGAATAGTATATGCATTTTTTTCTTGTGTTGAAACCAAGGGAACTTGTGGTTTCTTTGCTTTATCTTGCATAATACGATTACCCTTTTCGTCAATGATACCCAACTTATAAGCATCAGTGTCCTCAAAGGGTGTTGTTAGTAACCGTAAAAATCTATACGTTACAAATAGGTCTATCGCTCTTCCCATTATAGTTCCTCTAGTTTCTTTAGAACAAAAGAATCTGTTTCTATAATCTTTAGTTCATCTTCTCTAATTATATTTAGGTAAATACAAAACGCCTTTAATGCAGATAAGTGTTCGTGTTGTATTTTGTGTATAAGAAGAGTTGCACAGGCTTCTGGGCCGAATACATTTGATAAGACTATAATGTGATTGATTAATAGACGTTCTTTTAAGACACCACTTTCGTAATACTTTCTTAAAAGTCTCTTGATATATTTAAATCTTTTCAGATCGTCTTGAAATTCTTTTTCACCTTCGCAATGTGGGTTGTTGTAATGCCTCATGGCATACATCATCACATTTTCAGGCGTTATTTTTTCATACATGTACTATACAATGGAAGCGTATAGTTTACATGAATTATTTCTTCCTACCATTTCATAATCCACTTTCAACTTCAATCCACCCTCTACCATGTGAGAAATACCATCATCGTTTAAAAACTCATCAAATGGTGTATTCTCATCTTTACCAAATCTTCCACCCATCTTATTAAGTTGAAGTTCAAATGAACCACTCTGTTCACTCATACTTGGTGTTGCTTCCATACCAAGACCAACAGCTGCTAATCTATTTCTTAAAGTATTAAGAGCGTGTTCTGGTAAAATAAATTCTTGATTTCCTATCAGTCCAACAAATGCATTAAGTCTTTTTACGACTTCTGGATTTCCTAGTTCGGCAGGATTAATATCTAAATCCACAGCAACATTATGGTGCATATTATTGTGAACTTCTTTTATGTGTTGTTTAAAACTTTTCATGAGTTACAACCTTCGCAGTTACAGTTATCATCACATTGTCCTTTACAAGCACACGAACTATCGCACCCACAAGGATTAGGAGTTTCATCTGAACCATCGTATATTTCTTTCAACTCTTTTCGTTCCATTTTTAACTCCTTTAATAGTATATAGTAGGGGAGCAGAACCCCCCTACTATATTTAATATTACTTCTTTGCAGCCCTCTTGACTACCTTTTTAACTGCCTGAACTGCTTTAGGAGCAGTTGTACGAGCTACTGGAGGTATCATCATTTTGCCTGCTTTTGACATGAATCTTAATCCCATTGTAATCTCCTTTATCTAATATGGGAAATGGGGAGGCGAACCCCCCCAAATCTAATTATTAGTTAGCGATATCAACAAGTCCACTATCAGCACCAGCATCATGCTGTCCGATAACGGCCCATGAAGAACCAGTCCACATTAGTATAACAGCATCACCGTCATCAACAAAGTTGATGTCTGCATAACCCAATGGGTCAGCAGGTGTACATACAGATGTACCACCATCAGTGTCGTTGATGATAACTTTCAACTGACCTACGATAGTTCCATCAGCAATAGTAGTAGCGTTAGAACCAGCAGTCTGAAGCAAAGTAACAGCAGTTGTAACAGACAATGCAGCCTGTGTACCATCAGAAATATCTTCTACAGAATTTGAAAATCCGATAAAAGAAGGAAGGTTGTTGATAAAGTTAGTTACACTAACCTTTTTGTTAATAGGTGTTCCAGTTGGATCATCTACAACGTGTAGCAAGTCTGCGCCTGCGATGCCTGTTGAAAGGTCAGTCAGTGCAGTAATTTTCTTATCAGCCATTTTTATTCTCCTTAAATAGCGTTATTAAATACCTAGACAATTCTAGGAATATTACTGTAGGTACACACTCGGCGTCCTACATCACCCATGTTATTTGGAGTCTACAGATAATTTCTCATCTATCGCCTCTTGACTAACATCAATTATATAACCGTCTAGAAGATCTTGGGTTACTTGTTTTGCACCAGTAAGTGCATTTATCAACCCAATAAATTCTAATCTCTTTTTATCATGAAGATCTAGTTGGGCTTTCACCTTTTCTAAATCTGCATTTAGTACCGTATCCTTTTGCAACAATTTGTTAAACAATGTAGCTGCTTTGGTGCCAGGCACTAGTACAATTTCTTCTCGTTCAGTGTTATCTTTCATTACCATAGTATATTCACCTTTAATTTATAATATTATTTATAAGACTTTTTGGCCTTAGTTTTTCACTTATTATGTAACAGTAACACCACCTAAAACATCAGCAGATGTTAATGAACCACTCTCTTGAATGAGGTCTTCATTTGCATCTTGACTATTACTATCTATACCGTTCAATACGATACTGTCTCCAGTACCATCTTCAAGTACGATTGTACCAGTGTTATCACTAATCTGTGAATATAACACAATGTCAGATGTTTTATCTTCTGCAAGTATTCCACCAAATTCGTTAGCAGATGAACCGGCTGTAGCATCAAGGATTATTGATCCACCACTATCTGAACCATCTGTACCTTGTTCAAGTGCTCCTATTAAGACTACAGTATCTTCACCAGTTCTTGTAAGTGCAGTTACGTCTGTAGAACCAGAATCACCTTGAACAATTAAGTCTAAACCTTCGTCACATAATGAATCATGTCCATCAGCAGAGAAGTTAAGAATAATGTCATTCGCAACAGTAATTGCTCTTGAAAGTGTGACACTTGTTGAACCATTTGTTGCAGTAACAGTTAATGAACCATCTTGTGATAGGTCAGTTGAACCATTCTCGTCTGTTATAGATGTTGCATTATTCTGTCCGTAAACTTTCATACCTACTGCAATTGTACCAGAGTTACCATCTAGAACCAAAGCAGTTGTTGCTGTTGTAATCGCACCATTTACCGTTCCAACAATAGCAGCGGCGGAGTCGAGAACAATTCTACCAGCAGGAACAGCGTCAGTACCACCTTCTTGTCTTATTGCAAGAATTGAAACTCCATCTTCTTCTGTTGCTTGTGATGTTCCGTCAAAGACAATTGCCTTTGTATTAAAACCTATAAAACCAGCACGTCCAGTTGGTATTTCACCTCTGAATACTATTTGGTTTGTTCCAGAACCAGAATGATATTGGGCAGCAATTGTGTTGTCCTCTTCCATATCTGAAAAACCAATTCTATTAAGTAGAATGAATGCTTTATTAGTAATAACTTGGTTAGCACTTAATGCAGCTGATGTCATATCAATTGCTTCGTCAAATGTTATTGTTAAGTCGAAAGTGGCAGAATCTGCATATGCACCATCTGTCCAATCTATTGTTCTAACAGTCGCCGAACCAGCAATTGCCGCAAGGTTTCTAATGCATACTAGGATTTCTGGTTGAGCATCTTTATTGTCGTTACCAGAAGCCGCAAGGCCAGAGGCAAGCGCCCATCCACCACTTGTTGCAATGGCGTTTTGTCTTGCACCCATTGATCCAGAAGCATTATCGTCCTCAGGCAAGAATTTTGGTCGGTTAGCTGAACTTGTATTTGATCCCCATAAACCCATTTTAATCTCCTTTAGATCTTTAATCTATTTCCTTTTATTTATAATTATCTATATCCCAAAGACTTCAATCTCGTAATAGTTTTATTGACATTCGTGTGATGAACCCCAATTCCACCTCTTTGTTCCCATTCCTTAATGTTCTTTATGTAATCATCAACTAAAACGGATGGTTTCCCATCAATTGTGGCATATGCCTGTTTCTGATCTCTTTGTACCAAATGAATATTACCTCGTTTAACATTCGTATTTTTGGCCAACCATTTCATCTTACCTGGCCTAGAATTTGAATCCTTCTTTGAAAAAGCAGAAAGAATATGTGCATCATATTTAGCAATAAATTGCCATAACTTTTTAGAACCAGGCATCCATTCTAACTCTGCCCAGAAACCTTTAGTATCACTAATCTTCTGCCATCGTTCTCCCTTATCAGCAGTAACAAATGAACCACCAGCAGCTTTATCAGCACCAGCCATAAAGTTACATAGAACTTGATCCATGTCACAATATATAATAGGCAAATCTTCTTTTGCTGTCATTAACTCCGAAAGAGTTTTCATACTTTAAGCCTTTATTTTAGGATCAATTTCAACCTTTGCAGCTGGTTCACCAGTTGCGGCCTTTGAACCTTTTGCAAAATCTTTTTTCTCTTTCATCTTCTTTTTATTCTCATCTTCAAAAGGATTCTTACCTTCTTGTCCACTCCAAACTTTCTTTAGAGCTTCTCTCATAGATTGTGTCTTACCATTCATTGCAGAGAGTTGTTCTTCAACTTCTTTTTTAGATTTTTCATCTACACCAAGTGGAGCCTTTTTTTCTTCTACTGGTTTAGCAGAGGAAAACGACCACTCTTTAAGTTTACCAATTAGTTGATTAACTGCTTCAGATTTCTCACCAGTGTAGTTTTTATCAATATAATCAAAAAACTTTTTCTTTGCTTTATCATCTTTTAATTCAGCAGGCGATTTAATATTAAACTTTTTCAATGCACCGTTAAAGAATTTTTGGTACTCTGCTTTAGTTCCGTCTGTTAGACTAGCCTTAATCGCCTCTTCAAGACTACCCTCTTTTTTATCAAAATATGCCATTTTAGTCTCCTACTTTTTTAGCGCATTAAGCAAGTCTTTGTATGACTTCGCTATTTGGTTTGAAAATTTTGCTTTGTCGATTGATGTTCGTATTGATGCAAATTTGTTCAGTGCTGCTTGTGCAATCTTATCGTTAACCTTGACTTTTTTATTATCATTGAACTTGACATCTTTTAGTCCTCTTAGACTAACTGATTTTCTAAGTTGCATAAGAATATTATTATCAGCGGTTTTAATATCATCGTCTGTAGCAAAATCATCAATATCAGCAGGGTCGACTTTTCGTGCCTCTACTGTTTCTTGTGCCATTACTTTTGGTTTGAATTGTTTCATTATCATATTGTGATATTTACTCATATTCTTTTTACCAGCATCAACCATGAGTTCACCATTACTGATATTGTCATCATTAATGTCAAAATTCATTAACTGAACACCATCAAGCATACTCTTTGCTTTCATTGCATCATTCTTGTTTTTGAATTTATATTCGTAATATTGATTTTCATCAAGATCAATTTCTTCTTTAAGTTGCGACTTATCTACTTTATCACCAATACTCTGTGCAGTCTTTAATATTGCAATTTTAAGTGGTGAAACATCTTTTAACCTTTTCTCTAAAGAACTTCTTTCTATTTTCAAATCTTTTTCATCACTATCTATTGCATAGATTTTCATATCTGTACCAACAAGAGCATATGTCATTTTTGGTGCTTCATCTAAATCTAATTCAGGCCTGTAGGGTTCAACGATTCTAGAAGCGTTACCTTCTGGAATAACTCTTAGTTTACCAGCAATGTATAGTGGATGCATCTTCATTGCTTTTTGTGCATCTTCCTCATCATTACTGTCTACTTTAACTACGAACTTTCCACCTTTAGTGTCTAACTTGTATGCAATATTACCCATTGCATCGTCTACATCAATAGCGATGTTCTTCATTTTACCTTCTTTGACATATGCCAACAGTTCTTCATTTTGTCTCCTCAAAACAGCTGCAACTTGTGTCTGTTTTGATAAACCTTTTTTAATTTTTTCTATTGCATTTACAGCGCCAGTCATGTTTCCTTGTTTATATCTAGGATCGGATGCGACTCCAATTGCCATTTTTACCTCTTTCGGTGTGTAGTTCTCATCAAGGTCTAATGTAACACACTCCTCGGCCAATGTCAAGTCTTTTTTTTCATTAATTCCTTCTAATTTGATAGTTTTCATTGATGCAGCCATATCACCAAGTGCTAGACTTACATTACCGTCTGGCCTCTTGTATAAGAAGTACTTCATACCACCCTTACCACCATCCTTTTTCAGAGTGATTTTCTCACCCATACCAGCAGAACCCATCTTTACTTTGTTTTTAGATGTTACTATGAAAGTACTAGACATGTTTTGTGCAACAGACGAGTCGTAACCAATTGTAACTTTTTGGTTTGATTTTAATTTATCAAATGCAGTTACAGCATCTTTTTTGATATCTTCGGTTACAGAGTATGCTTTTCTACTAGCTATGGAATCAGCATTGTCCATGACTTTGGCGTAAAGTTCGTATATATTTGTATATTTGTTCATGGTCATTCCTTTATAGTATTATTTATAAAATTAAGCGCCTGCTCCGTGTACAGTTTTTAAAGTAGTTCCACCAGAGTTTTTAATTAGTAATGTAGACAGTGTT
>Ga0209815_1000733_pt1 | contig 23548 bp, 22 predicted proteins | sample CoawatmetaG00DNA_FD_187507 | JGI IMG/M metagenome (GOLD analysis project Ga0209815, IMG submission 187507) | Marine microbial communities from the West Antarctic Peninsula - Coastal water metaG002-DNA (SPAdes) (version 2) | ecosystem: Environmental > Aquatic > Marine > Coastal ...
CACCGACTGTTTTGGGCTTGCTAGAAAAAACACAAGTAGGGGTTGGTGGGGAAATTCAATTAACAGATGCCCTGGACGCATTATTGGAAATAGATAGTTTGAATGCGTTCTTAACCGATGCTTTAACTTTTGACTGTGGCAACAAGCAAGGCTTTTTGGGTGCTAACCTTGCACTAGGTATGCGTGATGATCAAACAAAAAAATATTTGATGGAGTTGATTCACATCAACGGTTGGTCTATACCTATTTGAATTCACTTTTTCTTATTTTTTCGCTATAAAAACCCAGGATGAATAGGGATGCTTTAATAACCTTTATTGTTTAATGGGCATGCTAAGAAAGGATTCAGAGAGTGTCTTTAGTCTAAAAAATAAATTAATAGTAACAGCATAAGGGTTTTATGATTTTGTTGAAAAAAACGAAAATAACAGTGGTTGGATCGGGATACGTCGGAATGTCTCTCGCGGTGCTTCTCGCACAGAAAAATGATGTCACAGTGCTGGATATTGATATTGCGAGAGTCGAAAGAGTTAACAATAAAAAAACCACGGTTGCTGATACAGATATTGAATTATTCTTAGCTGAAAAGGATCTATCTTTAACTGCTACGGTGGATAAGCGAGCCGCCTATCAAGGCGCAAATTTTATAATCGTTGCAACCCCCACTAGCTATGACGCAGTCACAAATTGTTTTGATACCAGTTCAGTCGATACAGTTGTTAAGGATGCCCTTAGCCTAAATCAAGATGCACTGGTAGTGATAAAATCTACCATTCCGGTCGGGCACACAAAGTTTCTTCAAGGAAAATTTTTGACTGATAAAGTTATTTTTTCTCCTGAGTTTTTAAGAGAGGGTAGTGCGCTAAAAGATAATCTATATCCATCACGAATAATTGTAGGTAGCCAGTGTAAAGCGGGTGCTGAATTTGCAAATCTTTTGCAACAAGCAGCTGTAAAGTTAGATGTTCAGACACTTTTTATTGACTCTACTGAAGCAGAAGCGGTTAAACTGTTTGCTAATACATATCTTGCAATGCGTGTCTCATTCTTTAACGAATTGGATTCTTATGCTCTCGCTCATAGTCTTGATACAAGAAGCATTATTAATGGTGTGTGCCTAGACGAGCGGATTGGTGATGGCTATAACAATCCGTCATTTGGGTATGGCGGATACTGCCTCCCAAAGGATACCAAGCAATTGCTGGCAAATTACGGTCAGGTACCTCAAACCTTAGTTCAGGCCATAGTTTCATCCAATGCAACCCGAAAAGATTTTATTGCTGACGAAATACTAACTCGTAAACCTGCTGTCGTAGGGTTTTATAGACTTGTGATGAAAGAGGGTAGTGATAATTTTAGATCATCGGCAATTCAGGGAGTTATGAAGCGAATAAGGGCAAAGGGTATACGAATTGTGGTCTATGAGCCGGCTCTAAATGAAAGCCAATTCTTTGGTTCAGATGTAATAGTGGAACTTGATCAATTCAAGTTGGTCAGTGATGTCATTGTTGCTAACCGTGGCAGTGAACAGTTGAATGACGTCAAAGAAAAAATATTCTCTAGGGATATTTTTAACAAAGATTGAGAGAGTAGCTTTATGTCCCGAACCCGTCGTTTGGTAGTAGACCTTGATAACACAATAACGATTGAGAGTGCTGAGGGTTATGAATTTAAAAAACCTAACTTGGCAGTTATAGAAAAATTACGTGAGTACCGCTCGCTTGGTTTTGAGATCGTGATCAACACTGCGCGTAATGTAAGAACGTACAACATGAATCTTGGAAAAATTAACGTTCACACTCTGCCTATAATATTAAAATGGCTAGATGAACACGGAGTTCCCTATGATGAAGTTTTGGTAGGCAAGCCCTGGTGTGGAGAAGATGGTTTTTATGTTGATGATCGTGCGATTAGGCCTGATGAATTCGCAACACTCAGTATTGATGAAATATACAAACTTATAGGAAACCAGAAACAATGATTCGGTATATTTTTTCTGGGGCCTACATTTCAAATGAGTTGTGTGCCGAGTTTGGTAAAATTCCACCTTCATTTTTACCTGTAGGTGGACTTCGTCTGTTTGAAAATCAATTATCGCCTGATTCTAATGTTTTAGTTCTTCCTTCATGTTTTTGTTTGCCAATAATAGATGCACAACGGTTGGATTTTCTGGCTGTTGAAGTTCGACAGATTGATACCAACCTATCTCTGATTGATGCTTTAAGAACTGTCTTAGGGGGTGTTGATGAGCCATTTGAAATACTGCTGGGAGATACATTAATTCAAAAGCCATGCGACCTTAGGCAGGCGAACTTAGTGAGCATGTCCGAGGTTTATGATGATAATTCTTGGGATTATATCAACATTTCCAATAATAAGAATTATATTTTCACAGGGTATATTCAATGTATATCACCGGATAAATTCATTAAATATTTAACAGATAGTGACTCAATTTCTACTTTGCTTGGCCTCCTAAAAAACGCAGCTGACTTTGATTTTTTTGAGAGTAAAGATTGGCTCGATTTTGGTCATATCACTACATTTTTTAAATCTAAGCGTCATTTCTCTACGGCAAGATCTTTTAATGAACTGCAATATTTAGAGGACAGAGTTGTAAAAAAAAGTACTAATGAACTAAAAATACAAGCTGAAATCGACTGGTATAATAGTTTGCCGGTTACCAACCATAATTTAACACCTGCATTTCTTGGTAGCTCTAAAGCGACTGGGGTATTATCATATGAGCTCGAATATTGCCCATTTTCAACGCTTGCAGATTTGTATGTTTTTGGTAGCCTTACGGATCAACATTGGCATTCAATAATTGATAAAATTTTAGACACCTTCTCAATATTAGCAAACATATCGTCAGAGTCTTTAGGCAGTTTAGATGGTTTGTTTAATAAAACGAAGGAACGAATTGGAATGCTGAATGGTTCTCAATTTCCGATTGACTATTTAACTAAACTAGTTGACAACATCCAGCCTATTGTAACTAATGAAACTTGGGTTTTCGCTCATGGTGATTTATGTCTCAGTAATATTCTTTGGGATTTTAGATTAGAAAGGCCGAAGTTGATTGATCCTCGAGGTCTAGATTTAACTAACAATATTTCTACTAAACTGCCTTTTATTTATGACTTGGCTAAGCTAGCGCAGTCAATCAACGGTCTCTATGATCATATTGTATTCAAAAGATATCAGTTGTTGGACGATACGATTGTATTCGATTCTGACGTCCTAGATTTTTCAAAAAAAATGTCTAGCTACCTTTTTGATTCCATTTTTGAAAGGTATAGGATTTCACGACGGGAATTAACGGCAATGCAAGTGCTTCTTTTTATAGGTTTGATACCTCTGCATTCTGACGATGAATATCGACAAAAAGCATTTTTACTTAATATACATAGAATTTGTAAGGATTTATGAGATGTTTGTATTCCCTATGAGTGGTCGAGGTGAACGTTTTTTAATTGCTGGCTATGACACTGAAAAGTATTTATTAATGGTTGGTGGAAAAACTATTCTTGAGTGTGCACTTTTATCTTTCGAAAAATATTTTTTATCTGATAAGTTTATATTGGTAATGAGAAATGATGATGTAAATGTAACATTAGTGAGAGATCTGATTACTTCAATAGGTATCAGAGATTTTTCTATTATATCGATCGACGAAAGCCTGGGCCAAGCTGATACTGTAAAGAGGGGGATTCAGATAGCTCAACTAGAAGAACCTGATGTCTTTTTAGGTAACCAGGAGCTTTATATTTTTAATATTGACTCGTTCTTATTTGGATTTACTAAGTTTGACCAACCCGAGAATGTGAGAGGTGCTTTAGATGTGTTTTTTGCGCCAAGTGATCACTTTTCGTTTGTTGTGCCAGACCGCCAGTTCCTCAATACAGTATGCAGAGTAACTGAAAAAGTTAGAGTGAGTGATCTTGCCTCAACGGGCTTATATTATTTTAAATATGTAGAAGATTTTATTAATTGTATCAAGGAGTTAGGGGAGAGCGTAATTTCGGAATACGGCGAACTATTTGTTGCACCACTTTATAACTATTTGATAGGACAGGGACTAACCATAAAATATAGGGAAGTGAAAAGTAGCGAGATAGTTATTCTAGGGACCCCAGGTGAATATGAAAATTATGCCAAGAAAGAGATTTGACTTAATAATTCAAGGGCCGATTGACTTAGGGGCTTTGGTTACAATGACTCAGAGAGCTAAGAAGGTAGGTGTGAATAAGGTAATCTATAGCGCTTGTAGTGATGATGCCTATAATGCCGCAATGTCTGTTTCTGGTGTCGAGGTATTAATGCATGTGGATCCTGGACCAAATGAAACCCAAGGTGGCAGGTCTTTAAATGTAAACAGGTACTTAGCGGGTATAAAAAGTTCATTAGGTGAGGTTGTTAGCCAAAACGTATTGATTATGCGGTCTGACATTTTATTTGATTTAAACTTTTTTTTACAGAGCTGTTCGACAAAGAAGGATGTTCTCAACTGTTTGGATGTGACGACTAAACGTTGGTGGGCAAAGCCTCGATGGGAAAATCATTTTTGTGATTGGGCATATTTTATGGAGTCCAATGTGGCGCTGAAAGTATTCGTTGACATGAATTATAATGACTCGGAAGTTGACTGGTCTGCTCATGGTGGCGCGTTCAAAATAAGTCCAGAGAGCCTGATTGCTGATAAGTTTTTTCAAGAAGTAGGTTCGAAGAGCGAAGATCGTCTCAACTCAACCAATATTATCTTTACTAAGGATATCAAATTGGTTAGTTGTAAAGATGAGTACAAAAAAATCCCTTTCGGCATTAATCGAGCTTTTGGCGTCAGAAAATTTGATTTATATTTCCTTAAAATTTTTGGCTATTTTCCTTATGGCGCTATTTCGAGCGCTTTAAGTTCTCTTTTAAACCGGATGTATTCTTTTTTAAAATGACTTTTTCATCTCCAATACATGCAATACTTGCAAGACAGTCCATTCTTGTAGTCAGTCTTATTCAATATGCTGTTCTGTTCTTTTTTATAGGGCCCGATGATTTTTTTGTCTTTGGTTTAATGGCTATTGTGAGTATCTATGGTAAATCTACATTTGAGGGGGTCATTCAACCTTCTGGTATAAAGTATTCTGTAGATTCCAACGGCTCGGCACTTTATTCAGTTCACTACTTAGTCATTTCATTGATAGCTTATTTTACCTACTCTGGCGATTACACGCTCTTAGCTCTGCTAATTGCTATTGGTTTTTTGCAACTCTATTGTAATAAATACTTTACGAGTTTTTCGATCAATGCATACCTTTCAGAAAAATATTATCGGTTGGCTTTTAGCCAAGCATCGGCCGATTTTTTGAGTTTAGTCATTGGTCTTATTGCTTTTCTGATGACACTTAACGTTTACTGGTTTGCTTTACGTTTCCTTTTATCTCCTCTATTTTTATTGATATTTTGTCATTTATTTCTTGACGGTTCTTCAATAAATCAGACTGCGGAGCGTCAGTCGCCTAAATCAAAGCTATATATAAATATGCAGCAGATAATGGGTTTTGTGGGGCGTACTGGAGATCGTTTAATAATAGCGGCGTTAATGGAACCCTTAATTTTTTCTTTGTATGATCGCGCGATGTCTGGAATGAGGTTTGTTTTTTCTGCCATATCTCAACCATTGACCCCTCTCGCGCTCATAAAGTTCGTAAAAGTGAAAGAGCATGGCAGTAGAAGTGTTGTAGTATTCTTAATGAAATTTAGTTCAGTTGTTTATTTATTTGGTTGGATAGTATTAGTAATAATAGCTTCATTGATTCCTATTCTGTCACTCGTTTTGCCAATAAACTGGATTGGTGTGACGGAAATACTCGCACAGTTGATATGGTTGATTCCGATAAATATGATGATTTTTAATGCTAGTAGCTTTTTTATAGCACAAGGGCGCGAAGATCTGAATTTTTTATCTGGTATATTATCTGCTTTAACTTTGATTTTTGGTTTTTCGCTTGGTTTATTAGGCGGGATCGATAGCGCTATTTCTTGCCTAGTGATTGCAATGATAATTAATGTTTGCCAAGTTTATACTTTACTGCTCTATCACTTAGGTTTTGGCACATATTGTCGTTTTTATATACTACCGTTTTTTCACTTTTTATTATTTACGACTATTTCTTTATAGCAGTTAGATAGTGTTACGTCGTATCAAGGGTCTAGTTAATGAATGTAAAAAACAAACTAAATCAGGAAATGGTAGTTGTGGCCAATGACCTTATTAAATTAGATAATTTCAATATAGTGACAAATAATGGTCCATATAATGATGTTGAATTGCCTCTGCGGTTTAATTGTCATTTGCTAATAATTGGGTGTTACTTAGTTAAAAATAATTTTTTGGATAGAGTTAGCATTTCACATATCGAGAGTTTTTTTACAGAAATTTTAAAAGAAAAATCTAGGTTTAACTACAAGTCTCGAGAGTCGTTTGCTTCAAGACGGGATACGGTAAATGGTCTCATGGGGCCAGCATGGATTGCCGAGTCCCTAATATATGCGGGTAAAACTATTGGTAGGAGTGATTTTACTAAAGAGGCGGTAAGGTTATTGAAATGCCATCCTTTTGATCATCAAAATAAGTGTTGGCATCGAATTACACCCTGCGGCATGTTGTTAACTATAGACTATACATTTAACCACCAACTTTGGTTTTGTGAACAATGCTTGAAGACTGGCGATGATGAGTTAACAAAACTAGCGAATACCTTTTTAGAGTTCCATATCCCGCGATTAAAGATTAATGCGAGTGGTGTTATCCATCACTACTCGCCGATGGTGAAGCTTGTTAAAAAGCCATCCTTAGGTCATGTCATAGATGTATATTACGCATTTGGGCAATATCTTACTTCTACTTCTCCACAAGCAGAAAAATCGGTGGCGTATCAAGGGTTCAACTTGAAAGCATTGGCGGGATGTTTTTCACTATCAAGGCAATTAAATTGTTGGATTTCACCTAATTTTCATAAACTCAAAAACTTTAAGTTTAATCCAAAAGTTGACGGGCAGCTCAAAGACAGCTGCTATGGTTATCAATATAACCCATCGATTTATGAATTTTTATTTTGGTTTAAATTGTGTGATCCAAAAAAAGCCAAAGTTTTTGAGAAGTTTGTAGAAGATGAGGTGGAAATTGGTTGTGACCGGACTCCTCTTGACAACGTGATGCAAAAGTTACGAATTTATGAAGCAATTAGCTATTTGGAATTAGATGAAAACTCTTAGTATTGTGATACCAACATACAAATCATGGGACGAGATTAGGAGGAACTTCTGCCACTTGACAGGGCTGGGGAGTGAGTTAGAAGTAATTATTGTTGATAACGTACTCAAGAAAACTATTCCCAGTGGACTCCCTAGTTGCTTTACAATAATCCATGAGCCAATACCTGGCAGCTATGCTGCGCGGAATGCGGGTATAAAAAAAGCTGCGGGTAGATGTGTTTTCTTTACGGATGCTGACTGCTATATACCAGTCAGCACAATCCGTTTGTTGATAGATCTTTCCCGCGAGACGTCCCTTGTTTGCTCAGGTCCGACGCGTATTCAAACTAACGAAATAAAGAGTATTATTACTCTTTATGACAAGCTGTTTGCATTTGATTATGACGCGATGAAAAAATCAAATACTGCCATAACTGCGAACTTATTAGTGCCGAAGTTCTATTTTGACTCTGTTGGAATGTTTAATTCTAATACATACTCTGGTGGGGATGTCGAATGGACTAAAAAATATTCCGCTAGTCATAAAATTTGTTATATTAATGATTTAATAATATTACACCCACCGCGGAAAAGCTTATCTGAACTAGCAACTAAAGCTCGTCGGACTGTTGGGGGGCGTTGGCAAACTTTAAACTTCATAAAAACTGTATCTTTGGTCCTGTCGCCACCTATACGACGAATTATGAAAATCTGCCGTTCAGATTGCTCACTTTGGGTGAGTTCTCGTTTGATCATACTACTAATTTACCTTAAGGCTGTTGAGTTTATAGAGCTTATAAGTTTGATGTTAGGAGGCAAGCGTGAGCGGCTGTAAATGATTTTCAGGTTTCTTATAGTTTTAGTAATGTGTGGAGGGCTTTTTCATGTGGGTAATTTCACATTGAGGCATTTTGCGTTACTGGGACTTTTTCTATATCTGGCCCAATTAGTATGCCTCCACGTGGCGTATGGAAAAAAAATTCGCCTGTACCCTTCGGTTTTAATCATGTTTATTATGATTTATTATATTGGATCGCTTATATTCATCAATGAAATCATCAGTACCGAATTATTTTTCCGATACTTTACTCTATACGCACTTGGATTTATAACGTTTAGCCTGTTCATCATGTTTAAGGTGCTTGATAGGGTCGATTTGCGAAAAGTTGTACTGTCTACGTCGGTTGTTTTAATATTGTTAGCAGGGATCAATCTGGTTTTTATTTTGGTAATTCCGCAGCCATTTGTTGGCATAAGTTTGTTCACAGGAACTCCAGTTGAAAATTTAGCTAGATTATATAACAGGATAATTATGCCCTTTGGCCACCCTGCGCAACTTGGTTTTGTGGCTGCATGTTCGGCGATAACGTTGTCTGCTATGTGTAACGGGAAGTTTGATAAGGCATTGATTACCTTGCTGTTTATTGTTATTTTTTTCACAGCCTCTAACGCGATATATATCCCCTGCCTGCTAATCCTAACATTTTCCTGGTTGAGGATGTTTCTTAAGCGGCCGGAATATAGGGTGATATTACTGTCTGTAACGTTCACTGGAGTGTTGGTATTTTTGTTTTTTATTAAATATGGATCTTCTTTCAATTTTAGAGATGTGGCAAATATAGAGGAGAGTGCGAATCGTCACTTAATGTTACGGGTACAATCCATTGATGCAATACTGAATTTTGATATAAAGGAATTGTTTTTTGGAGTAGGTGCTGGGCAGTCGAGATTTTTTATTGACGGGTCTTATTCGTTTACTGTTTTACTTACTCTTCTTCTAGAGGGGGGTGTAATCCTTCTTTTGTCTCAAATATTTTATTTTATTTTTTTAGGACAGGCGAGTAAGTCCCTTTACTCTTGGGGTGTCTTTTGGTTGACTTTTTTATCTTCTCTATTTTACCAAATGAACAACGATATTTCCTTTTATATCTATCCATTAATTTGCATAATTTCTATTGAGAGCCACTATGAGAAAAACCTTAGTTAACCTTGTAAACCAAAAGGGAGCTGGGCCTAAAAATATATCTAAACAATTTATTATTAACTCCGCTAATAATGAGATGTATCATTTTATTTTAAATTCTGAACAAGCGAGTTATAAACCATCACCTGTGAATTATATAACTTATAAAAATAATATTAATATAGTGTATCGGCTATGTTACTACATTTATTTTTACTACTATTTTTTACCTATTTATATCTTTAGGAAAAAAATAGAGCGATATTTGGCTTTTGGGAATTACCTTCATGGTATAATCCCATGTAAAAAACGGTTACTGATACATCACCCATATTTATTCGATATACGTGGGATATTAAGGTGTGATGTCAGAATTGTTCCGGTGCAGTTAGCTAGATATTTTGTTTTTCGACTCTTGTTAGTTGGTCGATCTAAGACGATTTTAGTAGTTCAGTCAGAGAGTATGTTAAGAAAGGTTAGCAACAGTTTTGTCTGTAGTTACCCAGTCGATATAATACCAAACCCATTTACTAGTTCATTAAGCTATATCAGAAGGCCGTTGGAGAAGATTTATCCAGTCAGGTGTAAATTTTCTACCTCAGATGAATATCTTAAATTAGCCTATATTACTCGTTTTTATCCGCATAAACGTTTTGACCTTTTGCTTGAATTCATTAATGCTTTTCGTCTTTTTGAAAGACCGTTCACTGTCGATGTTACAGTCGATGCCAGTAATAAAGAATTCATAAATATTTTGAGCGATTATCCAGAAATTAATAATTTGGGTGAAATGCCACAAGAAGACCTGCAGGATGTTTATGAATCTGCTGATGCCTGTCTGTATTTTTCAGATCGTGAAACATTTGGTAATACTATATTGGAATCTTTGATGTTCGGGGTTCCAATATTTGGCCTCAAACATGATTATTTTACTGACTTTATAACTAATCCCTTGTCAGTAATGGTTAATAGCACAGTTTTCGATATGGCCAAAAAAATTGACACTATTTTTAATGATAAAGAAATGTTAATTAAATTAGTTTCCGAGAGTCATAATTATTCTTTACGGTTTAAATCTGTTGATAGTTGGGTCGCCGAAATGAGTGAGTTTTAATAAGAGTGACTTCTCTCTTTATTATATCCCCCCCCCTTGGTTGGTAATCCCCCTATTAATAACCTAGGTTAAATGTAGAGATTTAAGAAGCTACCAATTTCATCATTGGTGTGATGCCGTTAACGATCATATTTATCAATTAGATGGGAGTATATATGTTGGATTTCGATTCTATTTTACCTATTTATCAAATAAGGTGATTACGCCCTTGTTATGAGTGCCGAGAAACTATGCGCGGTTAGAGGACAGGTAAAATACGCAATATAGGGCTGAAATTGACGGGTATGAACGCTGGCAGTGCTGCCCGGTATACTTTTTCATGCAGGTTTTTAATGGTTTAGTGGCGGTTTTGTTGGCGTAGATGTCTTTTTGTTATTAGTGGTTGTTTGATCACCACAATTATTGACTGTTATTTACCCCATATCTGAATCAGGATGGGACCCATTTAAAATGGTTATGAAAAATTCTTTTTTAATAAAGGCGAAATGATTGATAATAAATATGCTTCGACTAAATATTTAGTATTCAAAAAATAGAAACGAAAGTAGTATGACTACTTTAGATAAGTTAGCGTCTTATTATTCATTTTCAAATTTTTAGCCTCACAGGTATTTTTGTGAGTCGGCGTTAATAGGGGAGGGTGTGAAACTATGAATAACAATCATCCACTTTATTATTACGATGACCACCTTTCTTTGTATAGTGCACAAATATTGGTTAACGAAATATTTAAATAGACAAAAGGCTTTACTTATTTATTGACTTATATTGTTATTATACTTTGTGATCGGTGTTCAGGACAAAAAAAATATGCGAATCTGAGAGTAATAAAAATCAGTTAGTACATATAATCTAATTGTGTTTCACGATAGCTGAATATATGCGTACTGCTCATTTGAATAATGCGTGTATCAATGAAGAATGCTTAATAAACTGAAAGGTAAGGTATGAAAGGAATTATTTTGGCGGGTGGTTCAGGCACGCGGTTATATCCGATTACTAAGGGCGTTTCTAAGCAATTGGTTCCAATTTACGATAAGCCGATGATTTATTATCCATTATCGGTCTTAATGCTTGCAGGAATTAGAGATATACTTATCGTTACCACCCCTGAAGATCAGGTGAGCTTTCAGCGTTTATTGGGAGATGGATCCGAACTTGGTACTCGGCTTGAATATGTAGTCCAACCGTCCCCGGATGGACTGGCGCAAGCATTTATTTTGGGTGAAAAATTCATTGGACATGATGATGTTTGTTTGATTTTAGGTGACAATATTTACTATGGGCATGATTTACCTAAGATGTTGTACAGTGCCGTGAAAAATGCCAAAGAAGAAAGTAAAGCTACTGTGTTTGGTTACCATGTCTCAGATCCTGAGCGCTATGGTGTGGCTGAGTTTGATGCAGGTGGTAATGTAGTCTCACTAGAAGAAAAGCCAGAACAACCAAAATCCAACTATGCTGTTACAGGTTTATATTTCTACCCTAACGATGTGATTAAAAAAGCCAAAGAAGTTAAACCTTCTCATCGTGGAGAATTAGAGATTACCACGGTTAATCAAATGTACCTTGCAGAAGGGCGACTTAAGCTTGAAACCATGGGGCGTGGTTATGCTTGGTTGGATACAGGTACTCATGAAAGCCTATTAGAAGCCTCATCGTTTATTGAAACGATTGAAAAGCGTCAAGGTTTAAAGGTTGCATGTTTAGAAGAGATCGCTTTTGAAAAAGGTTACATCACGAAAGAACAACTCATTGCGCTGGCTCAGCCACTAAAGAAAAATCAATACGGCCAATATTTACTGAAACGTGCAGACCAAGGCGTCTTGTAATGGAGTTTATTCAACAATCTATTCCAGAAGTGATCTTAATTAAACCAAAAGTATTTGGTGATGAGCGCGGCTACTTTGTAGAAACCTTTCGTCAAGATAGGTTTGAAGAAGCAGTAGGCCATAAAGTTGATTTTATTCAAGACAATGAGTCAAAATCAACTAAAGGGGTGTTCCGAGGGCTGCATTTTCAATTACCGCCCTATGTTCAAAGTAAACTGGTGCGAGTGATTGAAGGCGCAGTGCTAGATGTCGCGGTTGATATACGTAAGGGTAGCCCAACTTATGGTGAATATGTGATGGCTGAACTCAGTGCAGAGAATAAACACCAGTTATTTGTGCCCAGAGGTTTTGCCCACGGTTTTGTGGTGTTAAGCGAGACGGCTATCTTTGCCTATAAAGTCGATAACTATTATTCGCCAGAATGTGACAGAGGGTTAGCGTTCGATGATCCAAGTCTCAAAATTGATTGGCAACTTCCTAAAGAACAACTCAAGTTATCCGAAAAAGATCAAAAGCAACCAGGCCTGGTGGATTTAGCTGAGAGCTTTGAATATGGTGTGAATTATTATGCCTAAACGAGTTTTAGTGACAGGTAAAGATGGCCAGCTTGGAAAGTCGATAGAGCAAATTGCTCGACAATACCCACAGTATGATTTTGAGTTTGTTGGCAGAGAAAGACTAGACCTATTAAGCGCAGAAAAGATTACCGGGTTTTTTGTTAGTAAACACTTCGATGTCATCATCAATTGTGCCGCCTACACGGCAGTCGATAAAGCTGAAACCGAAACAGATTTAGCAGATAAAATTAATCACTTGGCGGTTAAGCAGCTCGCTGAAATTGCCAAGCAGCAAGAATGTGTTTTGATTCACATCAGTACCGATTATGTATTTAACGGCCAAAACTTCAAGCCTTATATAGAAAGCGATCGGACTGAGCCACAAAGTATTTACGGTGCCACCAAGTTAAAAGGTGAGCAAACCATACAAGAAATCAACCCCAAAGGCTGTATTATCCGCACGAGTTGGGTTTACTCTGAATATGGAAATAACTTTGTGAAGACAATGCTTAGACTGGGCCATGAACGAGATTCCCTTAATGTTATTTTTGACCAGGTTGGCACACCAACCTACGCTGGCGATTTAGCAAAAACAATATTGCAAATGGTAGATGGCGGTCATTCAAGATTTAGCATTCAAAATCTAAAATTCTGTAATGTGTACCATTACAGCAATGAAGGGGCTTGTTCTTGGTATGATTTTGCTAAAACAATATTTGGATTTAGTGATATTGATTGCAGGGTTAACCCTATTGAAACTAAGGATTACCCCACGCCCGCTGAAAGACCACATTATAGCCTATTAAATAAAGCCAAAATTAAACATGATTTTGAACTAGAGATTCCTTACTGGAAAGATTCGCTGCAAAAATGCATAAAAAGATTACAGGAACAAGCTTAAATGAACGTTAAAACCATTGTTGTAACCGGTGGCGCTGGGTTTATTGGGTCTGCTGTAGTGCGTGAGTTGATTAATCATACAAATCACCAAGTAATCAACTTAGATAAATTGACCTACGCAGGCAATTTGGAGTCTCTTAAATCTATTCAAGATAGCGATCGTTATACCTTTGAGCAAGTTGACATTTGCGATGCTGAAGGAGTTAAACGCGTATTAACAGCTCACCAACCAGATATTATTATGCACCTGGCAGCAGAATCTCATGTAGATCGATCCATTGATGGGCCGGGGGAGTTTATACAGACAAATATCGTCGGAACTTATACTTTATTAGATCAAACTAGAACTTATTGGAGTGGCTTAAACATTGATAAAAAAGCCAATTTCCGCTTCCATCATATTTCAACAGATGAGGTGTATGGCGATTTATTGCATCCAGATGAAGCCACAGAGGCAGAAATAAATAAATTACCCCTATTTACAGAAGATACCGCCTACGAGCCGAGCTCGCCTTACTCTGCCAGTAAAGCAGGTTCTGACCATCTAGTCAGAGCGTGGCAAAGAACTTTTGGTCTACCGACGCTAGTGACCAATTGTTCAAATAACTATGGTCCTTACCATTTTCCTGAAAAACTCATACCACTAGTTATTTTGAACGCTTTAGAAGGCAAGGCGCTGCCAGTTTACGGCAAAGGTAATCAAATTAGAGATTGGCTTTATGTAGAAGACCATGCAAGAGCACTAATATTGGTAGCGACAGCTGGTGCTGTAGGGGAAACTTATAATATTGGTGGTCACAACGAAAAACAGAATATTGATGTTGTTAAAGTGATCTGTGCCATTTTGGATGAAGTAAAACCAAAAGAGACAAAGTACGCAGCTCAAATTACCTATGTGGCAGATAGGCCTGGTCATGACATGCGTTATGCCATTGATGCAACAAAGATTCAAAAAGAGTTAGGGTGGTCACCGGAAGAGACCTTTGAAAGTGGTATAAGGAAAACAGTAGATTGGTATTTAGAGAACTTGAAGTGGTGTCAGCATGTTCAGGATGGTTCTTATCAAAGAGAAAGGCTAGGTGTTTAATAGATGATGCAATGTCCGACTGTAGCTGTATTGTTAGCCGCTTATAATGGTAAAGAATTTATTAGTGAACAAGTTGATTCAATATTTAGTCAATCTGGGGTGAGTGTCCACTTATTTATTAGCGTTGATTTGTCGACAGATGATACTTATGAATGGTGTAAGCAGCTTGAAGATAGTAATCACAATGTCACTGTTCTTGGGTATGGCGAGAGATTTGGTGGGGCTGCAAAAAATTTCTTCCGACTAATAAAGGATGTGGGCTTTTCTGGTTTTGACTATGTAGCATTCTCTGACCAGGATGACATTTGGTTGCCTAATAAATTAACACACGCAGTAAAATTGATCTCAACTAAAAAACTAGACGTTTGTTCTAGTGATGTTGTGGCTTTTTGGGAAGGTGGTCGTGAAAGTTTGGTTAAGAAGTCCTTTCCTCAAAAAAACTATGATTATTATTTTGAAGCAGCGGGGCCAGGTTGTACTTATGTGTTAAAAGTTGAGGCGATGCAATCGTTTAAGGATTTTTTAATTGAGAATTGGATTTCTGTTAATCAGGTCGATTTGCATGATTGGATGATCTACGCTTATTGTCGCTCAAATGGACTGCAATGGTCTATTGATGATATGCCTTTAATGCGTTACAGGCAGCATGAGTCTAATCAAGTGGGATTTAATTCGGGACTAAAAGCATATTTAAAGCGTGTTTTGATGGTTAAAAATAATTGGTATCGGATAGAAGTAGAAAAAATAATGGCAGTGCTTTCTACTGCTGGTCATACTGAATTTACATTAAACCGAAGCTTTTTAATAAAACATTTTTTTCAACTAAGGCGACGGCCAAGAGATGCGCTAGCACTGTTGTCTATGCTAGTTTTAGGGGTGTTTTGATGACTATCGTGGTAACAGGCGCCACAGGTTTTGTCGGCAAGGCTCTGATTTCGGATTTATTATCTAAGACAGTTGAGGTTAAGGCTATTGTTCGTCAGTCTTCTATAGGATTGTCGTCATCTATTAAGCAAGTAGTCGTAGGTGATTTGTCTGATTTGGCTTTGAATGATTCTTCTGCTTCTTTGAGAGATACATTTTACGGTGTTGAGGTGGTGGTGCATACGGCGGCTCGCGTGCATGTGATGAACGATGATGCTTCTGACCCTTTGACTGAGTTTAGAAAAGTAAATCGTGATGCGAGTTTGATTTTAGCTCGTTTAGCCGCTGAATGTGAAGTTAAACGGTTTGTTTTTTTGAGTTCAATTAAAGTAAATGGTGAAATGACTAGGACTAGTCACCCTTTTACACCCGATGATATGCATGTGCCTAATGATCCGTATGGTTTGTCTAAGTATGAGGCTGAGCAAGGCTTATTAGCTTTGGCAAAAGAAACGGGGATGGAAGTAGTGATTATTCGCCCTCCATTAGTTTATGGGCTAGGGGTCAAAGCTAATTTTGCATCTATGATGAAATGGATGGATAAACCAGTGCCTTTACCTTTTGGTGCCATTCATAACCAACGCTCTTTGGTGGCGTTGGATAATTTGGTGAGTTTCATTAGTTTGTGTGCCGATCGAGAAAAATCACCACAAGCAGCGAATCAAGTGTTTTTGATTTCGGATGGTGAGGATGTTTCCACCACGCAATTACTGAGAAAAGTTGGGCAAGCCCTTCACCTTCAATCCCCTTCAGGTATAAAGGCCTGGTTAGTGCCTGTTCCGGTTTCTTTCATGACGTTTTTTGCTAAGATTTTGGGCAAAGGAGATGTGGCCAATCGTTTGTTTGGTTCTTTGCAGGTAGATAGTTCTAAAGCCCGTGAGTTATTGGGTTGGGAGCCGCTGATTACGATGGATGAACAACTCGCCAAGATGGCTAAAGATACTTAAAGGCAGAGATTATCTAAGAAGTTCGGCTTGATCTAGAAAATGTATATATGAAGGTTGTGACTTTTAATGAAAAGACTCATTGATTTAACCCTGACGTTAGTGGCAGCGTTATTATTATTGTTACCAGTTCTCATGGTTTCTGTGTTGGTAAAACTGACTTCAAAAGGCCCGGTTCTGTATTGGTCAGATCGAGTGGGAAAGAACAATGCTATTTTCAAAATGCCTAAATTTCGAAGTATGAAGGTTGATACACCTGTAGTGGCAACTCATTTACTGGCTGATCCTAAAAGTGTGTTGACGCTAGTTGGTGATTTTTTACGCAAATCGAGTTTGGATGAATTGCCGCAACTGTGGTGTATTTTGAAAGGTGATATGAGTTTTGTTGGGCCTCGTCCTGCGTTATTTAATCAAGATGATTTGGTTGCCTTACGAACCGAAAAAGGTGTCCATGAGTTAATGCCTGGCTTAACCGGCTGGGCTCAAATCAACGGACGTGATGAATTACCTATTCCTAAGAAAGTAGATTTGGATGTCGAGTATCTGAATCATCAGTCTCTGTGGCTGGATATTAAGATTATTTGGTTGACGTTTATTAAGGTAATCAAAAAAGACGGGGTCTCCCATTAATAGATTTAGTCTCTATTTATAGACGTGATGAGGTTGAAGTAACCCTCTTAAATTAATATCAGTTTGATCGAATATCCCCGAAACGTTTCTTTTCAGAAAATAGCTGTTTGACTTTATATTTCAGTGAGCTCATTTTATGCACAATATATTTAAAGGCATCCTTGCGATACCCCGCCCAGCAAAACGCAGCATTCTCATAGCTGCAGATTCTGTATTGCTGATAGGCGCACTTTGGCTATCCTTTTCACTACGCTTGGATAATTGGTACTGGCCTCGTGGAGGCGTGAATAACCCTATAGTGTTGTTGGTGCTGTTTGCTCCTGTGTTTGCCGTGCCTGTGTTTGCTCACTTTGGTCTTTATAGGGCTATCATTCGGTACTTAGGCATGAGGGCTGTATGGTCTATTGTGAAGGCCGTTATGGTGTATGCAGTACTATGGGGGTTGGTTGCTTTTTTAAGCGGTGTGCAGGGGGTGCCGCGGTCTGTTGTGCTCATTAATGCCATGGTGGCTGTGCTGGCTGTTGGTGGCTCTCGTATGTTTGCGCGTTGGTTGTTGCGTAAGATTGAAGATTCAGTTCGCATAAAGAGTGTGAGAGGCAGTACTGGTGCTGACGCCGTCGGGTATCACCAAACGCGGGTTGTGATTTTTGGCGCAGGTGCAGCAGGCCGCCAATTGGCCGTTGGTTTGGGGCAAAGCCGTGAATGTATCTTGCTGGCTTTTGTGGATGATGGCATTGAGCTACACGGACGAGACTTGATGGGTGCGCCCATTATATCTAAAGAACAATTACCGGCTTTTGTGGTTAGTCATGAGGTTGATGACATATTACTTGCCATGCCATCCATTTCTCGCAAGCAACGTAGTGTAATTATAGAACACCTATGGCCTTTGAATGTACGTATTCGTACTTTGCCAGGGTTGATTGCTATGGCCCAAGGGAAAGCTGACTATGCAGATTTACACGATTTGGATATCATCGATTTGTTGGCGCGAGAGCCTGCAGAACCAGACGAAGTAATGCTACAACAGCAAGTCACTGGTAAAATCGTGATGGTGACTGGCGCAGGTGGCAGCATTGGTAGCGAACTATGTCGACAAATATTGCAGCGTAAACCAAAGGTATTGTTATTATTTGAGCTAAACGAATTTGCGCTCTATACCTTGCACAACGAATTGCTAGATACTCTTCATTACCTTACCAATGAACAGCGTAATAAAGGTGCTGTTGGGCTAGTGCCTACTATAATACCGTTACTGGGTTCAGTGGCAGATGAAAATCGTGTAAGCGACGTTATATTAACGTGGAACCCAAGCATTATTTACCATGCCGCTGCGGTAAAACATGTGCCTATTGTTGAACACAATATAGCCGAATGCGTAAAAAATAATGTGTTAGGTACGTTGGTGATGACTAAGGTGGCTATAGAGCGGCAGGTAGAGCGCTTGATACTGGTTAGCACTGATAAGGCAGTTAATCCTACTAATGCCATGGGTGCTAGTAAACGTTGCTGTGAGCTAATTTTACAAGCCTTGGCTGCGGAACAAAAGCCTTCATTCGGACCTATGTGGGATGGCAAGCCTTCTGCACAAGCTATCCGTACTACTCAATTGGCAATGGTTCGTTTTGGCAATGTATTAGGTTCTTCTGGTTCTGTGGTGCCTTACTTCAGGCAACAAATTTCCCAGGGCGGACCTATCACCTTAACTCACCGAGATATTATCCGTTATTTTATGACCATTCCCGAAGCTGCTCAGTTAGTGATGCAAACGGGTGCGATGGCAGGCAGTTCTTTTTTGACAGACGGCACTAGCAAAGGTATTGGTGCTGATATAGGTACTCAAATTGGTGATATTAGGGTTAGTAGTGAAGCCGAAGTGTATGTGCTAGATATGGGTGAACCGGTTAAAATAATTGACCTGGCACGTAGGATGGTTGAGCGCTCTGGTTTTAGAGTGAAAGATGCAAACTCACCAGAAGGCGACATTGCGATTGAAGTGATTGGCTTACGCCCGGGTGAAAAACTGTACGAAGAATTGCTGATAGGTAATAACCCACAAGCCACCCAACACCCGCGAATTATGAAAGCGAATGAAAATTTTTTACCATGGGATGAATTACAACCCATGATCACCACCTTGCGCATTGCAGCGGTGAATGGTGATGTGATGATGATACGCCGTATGTTGCAACTGCTGGTGCCTGAATATCAACCTGATGAGAAGGTGGTAGATTGGGTTTATAGGGAGCAGGTTGCTCAGGCTGGGAAGCTGGAGCGTTGAGGGGGGTTGTTTGCACTAAGGGCTGTTAATGCGATCACAACCACCTTGAAAATACCGTTACCAAAAGGATATTAATCCTGCCTATTATACCAACCAACTTCACACTAGATAATACCCAGTATTGTACGCCAATAAAATAAGGACTACCTTTTGCCCACAACTCCAAACACTCCAGCTTGGATCGCCCTATCTACACACTTTCAGCAAGATATAGCGGAAAATTCCTTAATAGAACTATTCGAAAATGGTGGCAGTACCCGCTTTTCCGAACTGTCTTTCCAAGATCAGGGCCTGTTGTTGGATATATCCAAGCAACGTTTAACACCGAAAACCCTAGAGTTATTAACACAGCTAGCCAACGAACGAGACCTAAACGCAGCCATAGAAAACCTATTCAGTGGTGCCATAGTGAACCAAAGCGAAGTACGCCCAGCACTTCACACGGCCTTGCGTCAATCATCGGGCGAGTACCCGAGCGTAGACGGTAAAAACACGCAGCCCCAAATTCAAGCTAATTTGCAGCACATGCAAAGCATTGTAGAAAAATTACATGCAGGCGAATGGCTTGGCTTCGATGGTCAACCCATCAACACCGTTGTAAACATCGGCGTGGGTGGTTCCGATGTCGGCCCTCATATGGTGTGCCAAGCCTTAGATGAATTTTCTGCCGAAACCCGTTACCCTTTGCAGCATTTATTTGTATCATCCATGGATGGTAGTCAGCTCGCTGAAATGCTGCAGCATCTAGATCAAGGTCGTACCTTATTTATTTTGGCATCGAAAATGTTCACCACAGTGGACACCATTGCCAATGCCGAAACAGTACGTTCTTGGCTACGCAAAAAAATACCCAATGACAAGTTAATTGGTGTACATCATTTTATTGGGTGCAGTTCTTATCCAGAACGTATGGGTGAATGGGGCATACCCAAAGACAATCAGGTAAGCCTCTGGGATTGGGTAGGAGGCAGATACTCACTGTGGAGCGGAATAGGCTTACCCATAGCGCTGAAAATAGGTATGCAAGGTTTTAAAGACCTGCTGGCTGGTGCTGAAAGCATGGATAATCATTTCAGAACAACAGAATTCAACAAAAACCTGCCCGTGCTGTTGGCCATGGCGGGGATCTGGAATATCAATATATTAGGCCTAAAGGCTCATGCGATATTGCCCTATGACGGACGCCTTAAATTCTTACCCAATTACCTAAGCCAGCTTGAAATGGAAAGTAACGGTAAGTCGGTTACCAATACGGGTGGCCGAGTAAGTATGGATACCAGCCCGGTAATTTGGGGAGACGTAGGAGCAAACGCCCAGCACGCTTTTTTTCAATTACTGCATCAGGGTACCACCGCCTATTATGCAGATTTTATAGCGCCGGTCACCCGCAAACCGTCTAACGAATATACCAAGGCAACCCAACAACAGTTGCATTATCAGCAAAACCTCAACCTTGCTAACTGCATTGCCCAAAGCCGGGCGCTTATGATGGGGGACAGCGTGCTAGATTGGGAAAAATCTAGTGATCAGCCGGCTGACCACCTGTACATAGGCAATCATCCATCAACTAGTATCATGCTGGAAGAACTCACGCCCCATAGTTTGGGCAGCCTCCTGGCTATGTATGAACACAAAGTTTATACGCAAGCCGTAATTTGGGACATTAACCCCTTCGACCAATGGGGCGTTGAGCTCGGCAAGCAAATTGCTAAAACTACGCTCAAAGCCATAAATCAATACCGAAATGGCCAACCCGTTGATGAAGAGTTTGACAAGAGTACTGAAGGCCTGTTGAGCTACATCAACAAGTATGGGGGGCGCTAGCTAAGGTTTGGGTGCTTTGATAAAAAGCGATGCGGTTCACAAGTTCACCACAGCCTTCGGTGGGTATAGATATCGGTGGCTTATTATCATGGAGTGTAAGATGTGGTGAGGAACGAACCGCATCAATGACCACTAGCGCCGACTTAAAATTGACTCATCCTTTGACCGTCCAATTTAGCTGTGATGCTCTTGGGGCGACAGGCCGCCTTAGGGCGGTTTTGTCATTTCTAGAGGAAACATTTTTGAAAACTGTGGTGTGCATTGACGGTATCATTTGTATTACGGCCTGTTAAGGCGGTCACAATACAAGTGACTGCTTCATTTCACGAATGGATGAAAAACAGCATATTTAATACGACCCAAGAGGTTTGTAAATGGTAATAAGTGACACTGCGTAGTGATTGGTAAGGACATTTCGTTTTTGGTTCCCCGTCCACCATCAAAGATGCTGCACAACTAACCCCTCAGACCGTCCGCCAGTAGTCTCTTGTAGAGGGTGCATGGCTGGCAGTGTCTTTAGTAATTTCTTTACCCCCAGACCTCCTTTGGAATTCCTTGGGGTGGGATTTACAGTATTGATTACTACGGTTCGGGCAGGGTAAAGCTCATATAGAAACCTCGAAAAATAATAGAGATGGATTCAACAGGTCCAGCTCCTTAAATATTTCATCGCGGTCGCATCGCTCTGCCAGCCACCCCTTAACATGATTTTCTCCAGTGGTTCACCTTGCTCTAATAGATCCAGTGCAGCACCTACCCTAAATGAATGGCCGCTTAGTTGTGGGGTGTTTTTATCCGAATTGATGGTTGCCTGAAGGGTTTTTAATATCACGCTGACTGAAGAGGGAGAAAGATGTTGCCCTATATTTCCATGCCGCTTGATAGGTCTTAATACGTATCCGCTGTCGCCGACAATATTTTTCCATCGATGAAGAAGTGTTAACAATACTTCGCTAATGGGTATTATTTTGCCAGTACCAAATTGATCTGTTTTGGAAAAATTGAGTCTGATCACTGGCTTGCCATTAGGCGCTTGAGAGATGTCCGTAAATCTAAAGGCGCATAATTCTGATCGCCTACGCATGGTTTCATAGCCGAGTCGTAGCAATACCTGATTTCTAACCCCCATGACGCTGTTATCACAACTGTCTAATAGTTGATTAAGCAATGTTTTGATTAGTGGCGTGGCTTGTTCTTGCACTCTGCCTATTTTTCGGTGCATGCGTTTGAGGGCTAGCACGACTTCTGGTTCTTTGGTGGGGTCGTGATTTTTGGACAACTGCAATATAGTGCCTAGGCTATTAATTCGACGGCGTATGGTTGCACTCTTTGCTGATTGACTAAGATAGTCAACGTAACTGGCCAAGGTTTCGGCATTAGCTGGGATAGGGTGTAATTGGTTTTCTGTGCACCACTTCTCGTATTGAAGAAAGTCGGAGCGGTAGGCTCGGATAGTATTTTCAGCAAATGCACCATCAAATTTGGCTAAGATATCGTCGATCATGTTAGACTCATATTTTGGGCTATAAAGCCCGTAAATTGGTATTATTAATACCATAATAGGTTCTATTAATGCTTTCGTCAAGTCAAATAAAGGCTGCGCGCGCTCTTTTAGGTTGGAGTGGTACTGATCTCGCTGATAAAAGCGGTGTAGGGATAACGACTCTCCGTCGTTATGAATTACAGGAGGGTATTCCTTCTGCAAACACGAGCGTGCTAATGTTAATTAAGCAGGCTCTGGAAGAGGCTGGCATTCAATTTACCGGTGATCCTCTAGTCAACCCAGGTGTGATGCTGCACCTTAGCCCTTCGGCATAAGCGCTTCTCTTCGTCTTCGGTCTTCTATTACCACGCGTAGTTCGCCCAGAGCTTTTGAAAATTGCCGGTCTATTGTGGTCATGTAGCGGGTTATCTTTTCTATGTTGGTGGATCGTGAAATGCTCACTTGTTCGGCCAGCTTAAATAGCTTTTCTGCTTTAGGGTGTAGGTCGATTGTCACGAGCTGTTTTAGCACCTCTTCGCTCAGCTTTTTTAAGAAATTACTATGAGACAGCTTGCTGCCAATGGTACCGCTCTGATATAAATCTTGTGATTCAATGGTTCGATTACACTGACTTACGAAGGCCCTCACAAGGCTGTCTAACTCGTACCGACCGTCAAGTAGTTCAGCTTTGCTGCACGTATTTTTGAAGGTGAGTTGGTCAAAAATGATGAGCAGCATCGGATAATCTTCTAAAT
>Ga0209815_1000737_pt1 | contig 23465 bp, 29 predicted proteins | sample CoawatmetaG00DNA_FD_187507 | JGI IMG/M metagenome (GOLD analysis project Ga0209815, IMG submission 187507) | Marine microbial communities from the West Antarctic Peninsula - Coastal water metaG002-DNA (SPAdes) (version 2) | ecosystem: Environmental > Aquatic > Marine > Coastal ...
ATCTTGTGGTATGTCAGCGACATTATATAAATCTTGTAGAATTTGACTAAGTTCAGTATCATCACTCTTTGAAATCATATTTCGAATTTGCGATGCACTGTTTATCTTTTCGCCTCTAATTGTGAAAGGAAAAGTAGGCGTTGTTGCTATATATGAATGCATACGGACTGTGTCTGCTGATTCCATACCTTCCCACTTTTGCATGTGAGCGGCTTCGCCATTCTTCTTTAACTTAACACCAGTAGAAAAATCAAATCTTGGTTCATTTTCCATATCTTTTTCAGATATAGCAAAGACAACTACTGTCTTATCTGGGTCAAACATTTCAGTGATTTCTATAGACTGATATGGAGATCTGCACTGAACGATAGCACTTGAGTCTACCCCAGCCAACATCATCATTTTTCTCTTTTCGTCAAAAGTAAAAGGAGACTTTTCGTTGTCAGTCTTACCAGAAGTAGAAATAAATACTTTTGCATTACTATACTTCTGCTTTAAGTATTTGTATACTTTGCCATGACCAATATGAAATGGATGAAAACGACCTGGATATATAATTACCAAGTCTCTCGCATCATCTTCTAATAGTTCTAATAGTTTCATTAAATGTCTCTTTAAATTATTCTAATTGTATTTATCATATCCAAATGCATCAGACAATAAAAATCCCAGACATTGCTGGGATCATAGTAGTATGTTCTATATTACCAGAACTTCCACCATGGTTTTGCTTGTTTGTACTGGCCCATAGCACTTAGGGCATCATCAAATTCTGCACGTGCTGAGTAACTACCTAGTAATGCGTGTTTCTTTTTCTGTTCTGAAACATCTTTCACACTAAGTTTTAGTATTTCGCCTGCTTCTGTCTTAAATAATGAAACAACTTTCGTTTCTATTACGTCTACATATAAGAATTTCATAATAGTTCTCCTCTAAACTTCTTCTCTATACTTATTTAAGAGATAAAAGTCAGAGGAAAACAGTTGATTTAACTTATTTTACTGAATCAAACGTTGTATCTTCAGCAGAATCAAGTGCTGTGTTGAATTCACGGATACGTCTAATAACTGATAAGAAGTCAACAATCGTTGTCCATCTATCTATGAAGTAACCCATTGAACTCTCAACTCTTCCGAATGCGTTAAGCACTTGGAATAGAACGCCCAATGTAATAAGTTGTTCAAAGTATGCAGGTGCTAGAACAACTAGTGCTATATTACCTACGCATAGTCCGAATGCAGTCTGCCATACACCAAATCCCATGTACCAGTTGAATAGTCTATAATAGTTTCTACGCACTGAGAAGAACATTGGAAATAGTATTTCAGTTGAACGTGCCGCAAAATCATCTTCTGAATGAACAAGTTGCTTTCTCATTCTCGCTTCTACTACCTGATTATTATATTCAAGTTTAGGTAGTTTCCAACCCAGTAAAAGAGATATCAAAGTACCACCAATTGATACTGACAATGCAACCCATACTAAGAATCCAGGAATGATTTGTCCATTCCAAATAGGTAGACTCTCTGAGAGATTCCATAAAATAGGAAGGAATGCAAATAAGATAAGAACAGCACTAAAGAACCCAGTAAATAGTCCCTGTAATGTCTTGCCAAATACCATTAGGTCTTCTTGTATACGCTGTGAGCCACCTTCTATCTTAGCAGTGGAGTTTTCCCAACGTGTCATATAGTGTTTTGTATTTGCTTCTCGCCACATGAAACAGTATCGTTGTGTCTGCCAGACAGAGTATACTGCGATTGGAGTGTATAATACTATGATCTCAACGAATGATGGCTGAACGCCCTCGGTGAGTGTGATGAAATTCATAAATCTACCACCGTCCCAACCGAGAAATAATTCCCAGAATCTATCTTCTTGTAGTGATTGAATTACATCGTAAATTTCTTTGTTCCAACTGTTGTAGAATACTAATATCTCTACGTTGTACCAAATTATGCTTAGAAGAAACGCCAGCATTGTCCATGCGTAAAAGGCGTACTCTCTCGTCCAGAAAAAAGATTTTAACATATGATAACCTCTAATAATTAATATGCGAAGTAGATGAGTTCATCATTAACTTCGTACATCTATTTAGTTAAATTATTATCTCATGCCACCCTCTAAGTCAGTACCATTGAATCCCCAAAAGTCTCTGTAATTAGTTGCTATCGTAATCAATGAAGGCTTCGCTGGAAAGTCTCTAGGATGCAACCAATACATTGATGCGTTTGGAACTTGAATGAATAGCAATCTTAATCCTTCGTCTTCAACTCCAAGACTTTTAAGTAGTTTTAATAATGATGATGCTGTTCTAAACGCGGAAGATTCAACTGCGTTCTTACTAGTGCCACTTAATGCACCTGGAGGAGTACCCGGACCATGTATTCCAAAATATACTTCACCAATTAAATATCGTTTATCACCACCTAAGAACATTAGACCACATGCGGATGCACACATTGCCTTACCTTTCATATACGTTGGAGTATCTTTATCACCCTCTGTGCCTTCACCAGGAGAATAAATTATTTTGCCGAATTCATTCATTACTTCATCGCCACGCACTACGGTAACTACATTACGTAGTTGAATATGTGCCGCTAGGCATGAACCTTCTGCTAAGTTGCCACCAGGGCTTTCTAAGATTACAGTAAATGAAGGTGGCATTAATGCCGCGATTCTATCACAGTCACCTGCTTTCACTGTACCTTTTAACGTGTATAGTTGGTCGTCAATCTTAATAAACTCAAGACCCTCTTCTTCTTCTTCTTTTTCTATTTTATTATTTGCTTCTTCATACATTATCATGTATTCATCGTACCATTCGATAACTTGGCTATGTCCCAAGCCCACGATAACAACTGTACACGCAAGTAAAACTGGTGATTTCACCAATGCAACCACGCCTCTGACGGGTGCTAATTCTTTAATAAATTTCCATATAGAACTTAATATCTTTTTCATGGGTTACCTTGTTGTAGTGGCTTCTGAGGTGTCGCTTTTGGCTTAACACCGTTTTGTCTATCTAATTGCTTTTGACGTTGAATCATAAAATTTTCATACGTGTAACATTGTGTTTTAGTTACAAGACTATATTCAATGTCTAATTTAGTTGTCTGTTGGATTAATCCTGCGTAATTCTCGCACATTTCCATTGTAGCCATTGGTAATGTGACAATGACAGGTTGGCCAAGTGGCACATTAAAAATTGAAATAACAAAGTGGCCTACCATTAAGACTGCCGCTGGTGTAATCATGGTGCTTCTCCTATTGGAACATCTCTATACTCATTTCTAGTTCCAGTTGGTCTTGGTGACCAGCCTGGTACTTCTCTCGTTCTTGTGAATACTACTGCGGGTTCTTCATCATCACAGAAATTTTGTGAATCGGGGCAATTAGTTTGCTCAAGTCTTGGCACTGTTGTAGTTGTACCATTTACGTTTGGCGTACCGGTTGTTGTGTATATCACACCAGAATCTTCTTCGCCATCTTTTGGTTGGAATCCAGACAAATCGTCCATCGGAACGAATATGAAAGATTTAGACTCACCTTGGTTTGTTTTTTTGAATGTACCTACTGCACCAGTTGTACCAATTTTATTCTTTAATTCTTGTATTTTCTTTTGATTCGACTTTGACCAATCTATTTTGTAAAACATTGGACCAGATTTTTTGTTGTTCAACAGAACATATATCCAAGGCTTACTATCGTGGACGAACATTACTTCTATCTTCTTGTCGTCTGGAAATCCGTAAATTGGTAACCCTTGTAATGCGGTTACTGCCTGCCAAGTCATACTTGCCATTATAAGTGCTAATGGAATTATTATGAATGTATACAGTGAGTTTGCTTTGCTTTGAATAAGAGCGTACAGGCAAACAAGTATAAGAAAAAATAGTCCAATCACGTATACCATGATCATCATATCAATTGTTAAGTTGTTTAAATACATTTTGTCTCTCCCTGTTTTCTTTAATTTCCTAGTGCGTCAATAGATGTCTCAACGGATGTACCAACGTCATTATTTGCGGCGTCTTCTTCACTACCATTACCAGAGGACGTATCTCGCCTCGTTTGTACACCAGGTAATTGCTTATCACTTGTCCATGTGTCAGTGACTTCGCCCTCTTCATTAACTGTGAATCCAGGAAGTTTTATAATCTCTCCTCGCTTCGTAACTTCGCCCTGCATGACATATATCTCTTTATATGGGTTAACATCTAGCAATGTTACAGTGTATTTAGTCGGTCCATCTGCTCCACGCTTATTATATACGTGTATATTGATAAAGTAGTCTCCAGCGAGTATTCCTCGCATGGTCACGACTTCTCGATTTATCTTTATAACTGTGCGTACACCGTTAACAATCATAGTATCTGATTGTCTTCCTAAGTCATCTCTGTCTAGGTGCATGTAACCACTTGTCTTGTTTTGAAAACTTACGGGTGAACCCATCATAGGTCCAAGAATCCATGTGTCTAAGTCGTCACTTGATTCAGCATCCCATTCCAATATGAACATTATTTCTGCTTTTGATGGGATATCTGCTTTTTTTGTAATAGGATTGATTAGTAGTAAGGCTAAAACAAATAGTACTACAAATCCTAACAATGCGTTGAATAATACATCGTTAAACGATAGGTTAGACCCATAACGTTGAGACATTACTTACTCTCGCTTATCATCAGTTGTGTTCGTAACGATACTGACACGATTAAGCCAGTAAGTGTAGTTAATAGAGCAGTTGCCATACCTGATGCCAATTGTCCAATTACATTCTTCATGCCTTCTACATCGGTTGGGTCGATTGATGCTAAATTACTGCTACCAAGCATAAGAATGAAACCAAGAACGGTTCCCATCATGCCTATTGCCATGCAAGTTTCAGCGATGAACCAAAGTGGTTCATTATTTGTTTTAATTTCTTTTTTGAGTTTGTATCCAACACGGATACTAGATAGTATCCATATTCCTAATAAAAGGAAAGAAATATAAGTTTGATCGTTCTCAAGTACGTATGTGTGTATATCATAATAGTACATTGCTCCCAAAATTATTATTTGTAATACAAAAAGTAACCACCACTGTAAAAATGTTCTCGTCATCATCTTTCCCTCACTTACTATTTTATCAATCATTGAATGTATTTATCATCTTTAGGCAAAACCTTAACAACTGTTATATTAAAAAATATTCTGCAACACCTATTCTATTGAGGGCGATGGCACAATAAAAAAGCCCATCATAATGACAGGCTTTTTAATCTTTATAAGTTTAAGATTAGAACTTAAATACAACACCAGCAGAAACCGTAGAGGCTCCACCCGAAACTTTCTCATAAGAGTAAGTCATAAGGTCACGTGCTAACGCAACAGTATAAGTGTTATTGCTATTTAATCTAACTATCTTACCAGATATGTCGCCTAATGTAACTTTACCGCCGTATACTTTCGTACCGTTTGTAGCAGTAGTCATAACACCAAGTAACGCATGTTTCTTTGCGCCAATCTTAGTAACAGATGCATCGTTGATATCACCAACTGCACCTTCTACTTGAAAACCTGCAACTTCAATTCCAGCATCAGCGATAGTATTCGCGCCAACTGTTGTCTTCTGATATGAACCACCTAAGTCTACGCCAGCAACATTTACATCAGCACTCATTAAACGTGCAGAATCTAAAATGTCAACGCCAGAAAGTTCTATTGGTCCAAGTGTATAACCTGCGTCAAGTGTAGTTCTCTGGTTTGTACCAGAAACTTGATGTGCAGATACAGTTACACCTGCGACTGTAGTTCCTACTCTAATGCCGTTAACGCTATCAACTTTTCCGAGTTGAACGTCAAGCATAAGTATTTTCGTATCTAGGTATAAATCACCAACTGTACCAGTTTTATCTAGTTTGATTGTAACTGAGCCTGCAGGTTGACTGCCGACTACAACTACTTCTAGTGTATCTGAGTATGTACCAGAATCTGTAATAGTACCTTCGTAGGTTCCAGAAACTGAAATTGGTGAAGGTGCAGTTTCATCCGCTGAAGCGATAGATAGTGCTGAGACACCCAGTGCCGTAACGCCTATCATTGCTGTTTTTAATAATTTATTCATAGTTCTCCTTGTTAATTATTAAGTTAAAAAAGTACTCAACATCCTGCTGAATATCTCCTCGATCCGTTTTGTTATTAAGGGGTATCATCCTTACACGAATATATAATGTACCGAAGTACACTATAACTCAATTATAGAGTCATTATATCATATATTTTTTTGTGAGTCAAGCGGAAAGTCGCTTATTTTCTTATTTTTCTAATAATAGTCGTGTTTATTTATACTTTTTTGCAAAAACAACGTAGTTATTTGCCTGAGCGTTCATTGATGACATCTATGATAGATCCGATTGTTTGTAAGTCTTCTGCAACCTCATCTTCGATTGTGATGTTGTATAAATCTTCTAATTCAAAGATTACCTCAACTGAATCAATGCTATCTGCATTTAAATCTTTTCTTAAATTAGTTTCTAATGATAAGTCACTAAGTTCCCACTTTAATCGTCTTGATACTATTTCGAACACATTTTCTTCTACTGACATTATTATTATTTCCTATGTTATACTGAGAAACTAGAGCCACAGCCACATGTTGACTTAGCCTCTGGATTATCGATGGTAAAGCGTTCACCTTCGAGATTACTTACGAAATCAATCGTAGCATTACTAAGATATATGATACTCATACTATCTACTACTAATTTTACTGCATTAGTCTCTACGATTGTGTCGTCATCCGCAATATCGTCTTCGAAACCGAATCCATAACTGAAACCCGAACAACCGCCACCTTGGACGAATACTCTAAGTGCTTGTACATCTTTTTTTTCTTCAACAATAATTTCTTTTACTCGTTTTGCCGCGTCTTCTGTGAAAATCATGTTATTCCTCTCTAATACTAATGTGGATCAAATACACCGTGATGTATTCCCTCTTCAACTTCATGTTTTTTGCTTACTGCATCGTCATGTAACGCTGATATTTCGTAAAATCTGTTAACTAGTCCGCTAGCCGATTTATAGTTCTGATATGTATCAATACTTTCTTCTATTTGTTCTATAATAAAATGAGTATGGTCTTTTAGTTCAAAGATGAAGTTCTCAAGTTCAAAGAACAAATTCGCTCTACCAAGTTGGGCTCTCAATTCGTGAGTAAAACTTAAATCTTCTGCTGTTGCTCCATCACGGAAGTCCCATTCATGACCATTAGTCTCTAGGATATATCTTGCTCGTAATATTGGGTCAACTAACGTGTTGAATGCTCTATGGGCAAATTCTTTGTGGTCTCTGCCTATGAACGAGTTATCGTCTTTTAGTAGATTTAGAATCTTTTTATAGTGCGTAGAGAGGCTACGGATGCTAATACCCTGCTTTTCTTCGACACCAAAGAATTTGAAATAATTCTTTTCATCTAAATTGTATAAACGTTTTGTACCAGACATAATTATTATTACCTATTTACTCTTATATGATATAGCATTTTTGCTTAAAAGTCAAGCATATTGTTAAATATTTTTCAACTTATCTGTTAATTCGTGGTATGGGCGTAATCTTGGGTCTGTCAGTGCAGTCTTGTCGTATTGTAGCCCATATCTCCATCCGTCACTTACTTTATTTGATATCCATCGGTTGTGCTTCATAGCAGTCAGATTAATTTCATGTTCACCGTCAGGTATATCATAATTTTTACTTGTTGTTATTTCCATTACAAAATCGTTGTCCGTCCAATCTGTAATGAGTTCTAGTATCACTTCTGCTTCTTCTTCGGTGACACCTCTGTTTAATCTAAAATCGTATACGTGTTTGTCGTCAAAAAGATGATATATCACTGCTGTTCCGTCTTCTAACGGTTGAAATATATTCACTATAGCATTTTTAAGAACAGTAATAACACCACTGATGTCACCTCTGTCTAATTCTTCTGCCATTAGTAGTCTAATGTGATATTTGAAATTACTCTTTTTCATTATTTTCTCGGGTATCTTTCATTTCCGCAGTTGTACTAGTTACTTTAAGTTCTTCATACTTAGTAGAATTTGAATTTACATATAAACCAAACCATGCGGCACCAGAACCTACTAGAACTGATACTAATCCTGCTTGTTGTGAATTTGGATCGGGCAACAACATGAACCAATTCACTACATCATATAACAAATAGATATACATAGAGATAAATGCTCTAGGAAATAGTCTCCATCTGCTGAAATACTCTGGTGCTAGCCAAATCCAATTAGTTGTTTTCTTTGTCATATCTATGTCCTATGTCTCTATTAAGATTTCTATATGTATTTATCTTTTAAAATCACACATATAGGAATATATGCTACTTAAAAGTAGAAAACAGAAGAAAGTTAGGATGTATTATACGTAAGTTACTGTTACTTTGATTTGACCAGAAGTTGCACTGTAATGAGTGAAATTAGCCTTAATTTCTAGTTCAGTTGCACCTGAATAGTGATAATCTGGATTTGTTATATATGAACCCGTAGATTCTATATCATTTTCAGCATCACCCATAAATCTATCTATGTCTGATGTAGTTCCCACTTGTAACGAAGGTACGCCACCTGAGTAGCCTGAGATTGCGGTAAGAACTTCTACAAGCACACTTAATACTCTTGAATTACTACTAATTCTACCAAGTGTAACTGTTGTTGAATTACCAAATCCACCAATAGGAGCATTGAATGTTTCTGATAGTGAATTTGCATCGGTTGCCGCACTGTCTTGAGTAGCGATTACTGTCCAAGAAGAACCCGAATATAGATATAATGCCCATTCGCTTTCGCCAGTGTCAAGTACGTGTACTTGGTCACCTGTAAGAGCAGAGGCTGTAAGTGCATCTCGTGCCGCAATACTGGCTACAACTGTAATACCACCAGCAGTACGAATACCTTTTTCAACATTTAGACCAAGAGCATATGAGCCAGAGTGACCTGACATAATACCATAGTCTAGCGTTGGTGTTCCTACTTTATCAGTTAGGATAATTTCACCACCATCAGAACGTGTCAATAATAGTGACGCACCTGCTGCCGCTGAATATGATGTACCTAACGATGCTAGTCCACCTGACCCAGCAAAATTGTTATTGTTCGAGTCTGCTGTTGCGTTTACAATAGTAAATGCAGTACCTTGAGAATGAGTTATTACTAAGTTACCACTGAGATGAGTTGCTGTAATATTAGGAAGAGAGGCAGCGTTAATATCACCTGCCATATCTTCTGCAATACCAACTGCAATACCATACGTGGCTAGTCCAGCAGTACTAGTTGTAAAGTTAACTGTTCCGCCATTTATAGTTGCACTGAATGGTACATAACCACCAACAAGACCGTAAGCAGAACCATAAGTTGATGCATCACTCGTGATTGTATTTGGTGCAGGAGATGAAGATGCTACTACACTATGACTTGATGATAGTGCGTTAATATCGGTAACTGCGTTTGTTATTGAAACATTACCACCTGAATTTGTTACAAACAATACATCGACTTCATTGATTTCTAGTTTATCTGCTGCCGAAGCCTGTCCATTTGTTACTGAACCTTTTGAAATACTAGGAACAGCATTCGACAATTTTAAGAATACCGCAACGCCAGTGTTTGTTAGTGTTAACTCGCCAGAACTATCTGTTTTAGGATATATGAAATCACCTGGATTACCTGGCAAACCAGGAACGAAATCAACGATTCCATTTGCTGGTCTTAATAAGAATTTGTCTGGACCTGGTCCAGCATGTGTTACTGTGCCCACTAATCTTTCTATGTTGGCCGCATCTGCTAATTCAAATACATTAGTAGAAGCATCCATGGCAACTACATCGCCTGCATCAAACCCGTGTGCAACTTTTCCTAGCATATAGTTCATCTGCGGGTTTAAGTACTGAAAACGAGAGGATATGTTTGCGTAGAAGTCACTTGATACGATACCAGTCGGTAATGGGTCAATCATTGGATGACCATTTTCATTAATCTGGAATACAACTGCACCACCAGGAACTGTAAAGATACCAGCACCAGTTGAACTTCTAAATGTGTTATAACGAAGTCTATCTTCTGCTTTACATACAACAGTCGTTGCTGTTTTTGATATGATACTAACAATCTGCAATGCACGTCCATCTGTAGCACCAGCGATATAATCACCAACTACAATGTCGAATCCATTAAATACTTTGGGTGTTCTTGTTAAGTGAGAACCGTGAGAGACTGGAGTTACAGTCATAGTGAGTTCCCAACGATATGCTTTTGGCTGAGAACCACCAGACCACCATAAGTCGCCTAATCCGTCATCGTGTATCCATAAAGCATCTGTAGTTTGTGCTGTGACATTCACAGATATAACTTTTGCTGGAACATTTAAATCTATTGCACTTGTCTTATTGATTGCCATTTATATTACCTTTACACTGTTGTAAACATCAACCATGCATGTGTTGTTGTTCCGAAACTTCTCGAGGCTCCCGTATCGTTTTCTCTAAGTTTCAGTGTTAATTTAACTGAACCCATTGTTCCGAATGCGATTGGACTACCTGATGAACCACCACCTGTTACTTCTTTAGTATTCATATCACCACTTACTGGTTTGACAACGTATTTGTTAGATGCGTACGCATAACCATACATTAACATATTAGCAGGTGGATAAGCAGTACTACTGAATGTTATATCAACTGTTCCACCTGTTGCTGATGTAATTGTTGCACTAAGTCCTGAAGTCGTATTAGTAACGGATGTTAAATTTCCGTTAGTCGCGTAATTTAATTTAAACATTTCTATTGTAGCACCAGAACCGCCACCAGCGGCTGGGGCAGATGGAGCCCATTCACTATCTGATGTATTCCATGTTAGAACATCACCGTTCGAAGGCGCACTTGTTGTTGTATCAACATCTGATAAATCGTTTATTGCTGACGCACCACCACCTGATACAGTTGCCGCAACAAAGGCTGTACCATTCCATTTTAAGAATTGACCTGATGCGATTCCAGAAGTATCAACATCTGATAAGTCATTCATTGCTGAAGAACCCGATGTTAAATCAGTTCCTGGTGCCCATGTACTGCCTGTCCATTTTAGAACTTGTCCAGTTGTAGGTGCTGTTGATGAAACATTAGATAACGTATCTAATGATGCTGAAGTTAGTGAAATTACACCTGAGTTGACTTGTATACCTGTTCCGCCAGTAAATGGTGTTGGAATGTTCTTGAGGTTAGTGTAATCTTGTACGTCTTCGCTATTGAATAATAAATTACTACTTTGAGTTCTAAGAGTATCTGACCCAATATATAGTGAATTGTCACTTAAATATAAGTGACGTACTTTCTTAGATGCACTACCTATGTCATATGTTTCAGTTGCTTCTGGTAGAATATGTCCAGAATTACTAACTTGCCATCTATCACTGGCGTTAGTATTGAACATAATATGTCCATTAGCACCACCGTCTATTACTTCTACACTAGAGTTGCCTTCTTCAATCTTATCAGTAGCACCGCCACCACCACCTGATACAGTCGTGAATGTGAAAGCGCCCGATCCATTCGTAGTTAATACTTGTCCATTTGTACCATCTGAGATGCTTAAATCCGTCAATGCTGAAGGGATAGTAGGTTTGTTTGTTAAGTCTGTGTATGAGCCACTGAAATGTGGGTCGGTTAGTGATAATACTGTACCAGTAAGTGTTAACCCAGTTCCTGCTGAATATGTTGTGTTTGTATCTGTTGCATCAGTAATTCCATAACCTGCAAGAGTAGTTGGTTTACTAGTTAATGAAGAAAACACTCCATCGAATAAGGTAGGCTTACCAGATAATGAAGCATATGCTCCATCGAATGCATCTGTAATTCCATAACCTGCAATTGTTGTTGGCGTGTTTGTAATATTTGCCCATGCTGGTGTTCCAGAGTTTGCAATCCAATTAAAATCAGTTCCTGTCCAACTTAATATTTGTCCAGTACTTGCACCTGCTGAATTTAAATGGGCATTTACCGCACTGTTATTATAGCCGTCAGTAATTCCATATCCACCAAGTGTTGTTGGCTTACCACTAAGTGAAGCATATGCTCCATCAAAATGAGCGGCTGATAATGTAAATTCTGTACCAGTTAATGTTAGTCCTGCACCTGCTGAATATGTTGTGTTTGTATCTGTTGCATCAGTAATTCCGTAACCAGCAAGAGTAGTTGGTTTGCTTGTTAAGGCTGAGAACGCACCACTGAAAAATGTATCAGTAATTCCGTATCCAGCAATTGATGTTGGCTTATTAGTAATATTTGCCCACGCTGGTGTTCCAGAATTTGCAATCCAATTGTAATCACTTCCATTCCAACTTAATATATATCCATTACTTACAGAACCACCGTTATTTAAGTGTGCGTCAACGTGACTGTTAGTATAACTATCAGTAATTCCATAACCGGCAAGAGTTGTAGGTGTACTTGTTAATGATGAATATGCTCCATCGAATAATGCAGGCGCTCCAGTTAATGATGAATATGCTCCATCAAAATGACTGCCTGTTAATGAGAATGTTGTACCAGATAGTGTTAGTCCTGTTCCAGCAGTGTATTCAGTATTTGTGTCTGTATTCGTGTCTGTTGATGATATAACATTGCCAACACTAATAGATACATTCGCGCCTGCTGTGTAAGTAGTATCAGTGTCGATTGCATCAGTAATTCCGTAACCAGCAAGAGTAGTTGGTTTGCTTGTTAATGAAGCAAACGTTTGTGCTGGAACACTTGTAATAAATCCACTATCATTAGTTAAATGACTTACTAATGTAGGTAATGTAGGTGCACCAACTAATGATGAATAGTTACCATCGAAATGTGCTCCTGAAGAAATCCAATCGTAATCTGTACCTGTCCAAGTCAGTACTTGATTTGCTGTTGCAGTGCTAGTGTTTAAATGTGTGTTGACATCAGCATCAGCGTATAATGAAATTGTTACATTTTCCCAATCGCCTGATGTGTTATTGTACTGTAAGAATTGTCCGTCAGAAGTGCTACTAATTGTTACATCATCTAAGTCGTCAATTGTTGATATTGGAGTCGCTAGAGTAACTGAGTTACCACCAGTAATTGCTAATGTATTACCAGATAGTGTTAATGTCTGTGAATCTGTTTGTGCAGTTAAAAACCCAGCGTCATTCGTAAATGATGAAAGTGCTGTAGGTTTATTAGTTAAACTATTATAGTTGCCATCAAAGTGTGCGGCAGTTAATGAGAAAGTTGTGCCAGTAAGTGTTAATCCTGTGCCTGCTGAGTATGTTGTATTTAAATCGGTAGATGTAATCCAATCGTAGTCAGTTCCTGTCCAACTTAGCACTTGGCTTGTAGTTGCAGTACTTGTATTTAAATGTGTGTCAACGTCACTGTTAGCATATGTGCCTGCTGTAGTTATGAACCCAGCGTCATTTGTTAACTGACTTGTAAGTGTAGGTATTGTAGGAGTGCCTGTTACATTAGAATATGGAAAAGCACTACTAGAATCGAATGCATCAGTAATTCCATAACCAGCGATTGTTGTCGGCGTACCTGTTATTGAGGCAAAAGTCTGTGCTGGGACCGAAGTAATATACCCACTGTCATTTGTAAATTCAGATAAATTAGTATATGTTGTATTTGTGTCTGTTGATGATATAACATTACCAGCACTAATAGATACGTTAGTGCCTGCGGTGTACGTTGTGTCTACATTAGTATCAGCGCCACCAATAAAAGAACTTCCGTTCCATTTTAGAACTTCGCCCGGCGATATTCCAGTTGTGTCTACATCTGCTAAATTAGATATTGATGCACTGAGTGTCATTACACCAGTTGAACTGACGTACAATAACCCTGTTCCTGCTGAAATAGAAGCACGAGCATCTGAATCTTGATAACCACCTCCACCTGTGCCTGCAGAGCCAGGTGTCCATAAACTAGTTCCTGTGTCCCAAACTAAATGTTGTCCATCTGCTGGTGCAACAGTTGACATATCTGATGCTGATGATAATGTACCACCACCACTTGAGTCAGCCGCTGTCCATGAAGAACCATCATATGTTAGAACTTGTCCTGTTGTGCCAGATACTGTAAGGTCGTCGGCTAATACTGCCGTACCGTGAAATGTCTCAGCATATACGTCATTGTATTTTGCGTCAGGCTGACCAATATCATATGCGTTGTTAGTCTGAGGAATTGTACTTGCATCAGTTCTTAAATATTTTATATCTGCTTGTGTAGTTGATAAAACACCAAGGTTTGTTCTTGCTGTTGCCACATCTGCTAGATTGCTTAACGTTGTGTCTGCACCTGCAGTTCCGCCACCAGCAACTGTATTAACAAGTGTTAATGTGCCGTTACCATCATCATTGATTATAAGTCCTGCACCAACTGCCAAACTCTTAAATTGTAATTGGTTAGATGCGTTATTCGTTGAGTATAATGCTGAACCAGTACCTAAATTTGTACCAGTCTGTAATGTTTCTGTTAGTGTCGAGTTTATTACTAGGGCTGTGCCATTATCTGTAATGGTTATATCAGTTCCACCAATAAAACTCTTAAATTGTAGTGTCGAGCCCGCAGTGTCAAATATACTTTCGCCGGTAGCACCTTGATTGACAGCAGTAGTGAATCCAGTTACTGATGCTCCACCAGAACCTGCTGAGTTTACGAATGCGTTTTCACTTACGTCATAAGTTAATACCTGGTCGGCTGCTAAATTACCAATAAGTTTAAATGTTGGATTAAATGGCTGTGCGTTTATACTCATGTTGTTTCCTTGTTAGTAATTCAGATAAATCTTTGCTATTGTACCAGCAGTAGCATAATCTGTTATACCCAATGCAGTTCTACTTAGTTTTGCTCTCAAAAACACTAAATTTGCGACAAAGGTAAACCCTTCAACGCCAGTGAATGTAGTGTAGTCTTTATATGGTAATCCTTGAAGAAGAATGGGGAACCAGTCTGCTTCAGTAGGTGTGGTTGCTAATGTTCCTTCGATTGAAACTCTGCCTGATAATCCATTGCCGTAGACTGCAACAGTGTGAACGCCGTCAGTGTAACCGTAATAACTATCACCCGGAACAGCAGTACCGACAGAATCTAAAGCAGACGCCCCGGTTAGTGGTAATAGTGTAGTTGTTTTGCGAGCCATGTTACTTCCCTCGTAATTTTATTAGTAGTTAAAGATAATCTCTTATCTTATTTATCTAATTCACTTACTAGGACTATTTTTGAAATTGATTTTATGTCCTCTCCGAACATAAATGTGAAGTATTCTACGTCTATTTTACTCTTACAATATACACTGTAAGTAGCCCAAGAACCATAATAACCAAATCGATTGGTTACTGACTTTATGTTTCCTGATATTTTGTAGTTGGTGTTATCTCCAAATGATTGAAATATGTCATCGCATACTTTTGGAAAGTTCTGATAGTTGTATGATAGTGTCACTTTGTATCTGTGTTCTTTGAGATAGAGTGTTTGTCTTATTTCTACCTTCTGGTCGAACTCATCTAAGATTTCTTTAAGGTCTTCTCTCAACGGAATAGTGTACTTGATATGTAATTCTTTGCTATGTTCTTTAGCAAGTAAATAATCTTCTTTATTAGAAAAGTACACGTGAGTGTGATACCCATTATTGAATTTTATTCTATTATGAGTGTCTGTTGCTTGATTTTTAAATTCAGTCTTTAGGTATTGTAGACATGCAAGTCTCATCGCAAATGCATGTTCACTCGGCTTGTTGTCGTCCCAATAAAATGACGGGAGATTACCCAATCTAGGATATGTTATCCTGTATGGATATACTGTGTAAAATAACTTATTTACGACTGTAGTTTCAGGTATAAGCAAACTCTATCTCGTCTTTTTTATTGATGTCAACTGTAACTGTACCACCCTCTGTCAATTTACCAAATAGTATTTCTTTTGATAATGGTTTCTTAATATTATCATTGACTACTCGTTGTAACGGTCGTGCGCCCATTGATGGAATATATCCTCGTTCTCTTAGCCATATTTTAGCAGTATCAGAAAGAACAATAGTTATATTCTTCTCTGATAGCATAGTATTGATTTCTCCGATTGTCTTATCAACAATCATATCAATATGCTGTTTTTCAAGTGAAACAAATTCAACTGAAGCATCTAGTCTGTTTCTAAACTCTGGAGAAAAGAACTTTTTGACTGCTTGTGTACTAGCATCATCATTGTCTGTTGCAAATCCAATTGCCATCTTAGACTTCTGTGCAGAACCCAAGTTACTTGTCATAATTAAAATGACGTTACTGAAGTCTGCGACTTTTCCGTTTGAGCCAGTTAACTTGCCATCATCCATTACTTGAAGTAATAAGTTCATAACACTTGGATGTGCTTTCTCAACTTCGTCAAGTAGAACGATACAATTAGGAGTTTCTTCGACATCATTAATAAGTTGTCCAGAACCCATACCACCTTCAGCGTGTCCTACATATCCCGGAGGAGCACCGATAAGTTTCGATACAGAATGTTGTTCCATATATTCTGACATATCGTATTTGCGTAGTTTGACACTCAAGTTATCTGCGAGTTGGCGACATAGTTCTGTTTTACCAGTACCAGTTGGTCCAACGAATAAGAATGAACCGATAGGTTTGTTGCGTTCTCTCATTCCTGACTTGCTGACTAGAATACTCTCAACTAACGTACTAACTGCTCCATCTTGTCCGAACAGTTTCGTTTTAATATTGTCCTCAAGTGTGATATAGTTTGTATTTTCTTTAGCATCAATCATGTCTAATGGAATACGAGATATCTTTGAAATTGCTTCTTGAATTTGAGCAACATCAACTTTACCTTTATGCTTATGAAGTTTTGCTCTAGCACCTGCGATATCGATGACATCAATAACTCTATCAGGATTATATTTGCCATGCATGTAACGTTCTGCTAATTCAACAGATAAATCAAGTGCTTCTTCTGTGTATTCTACTTCGTGGAATGATTCGTAGTATTGTTTCAAACCTCTGATAATTAGTTTTGTGTTTTCTTTGTCTGGTTGTTCGATTACTACTTTCTGAAAACGTCTTTGCAATGCTCTATCTTTTTCGAAATTTTCTCTGTATTCTTCACTTGTCGTTGCACCAACACAGAATAGTTTGCCACTTGCAAGTAAAGGTTTCAATAAGTTTGCGATATCAATGTTTGAACCACCGGCAGAGCCAGCACCCATAATCATATGAATTTCATCAATGAATAATATGATATCTTTCTTCTTAGAAAGTTGGTCGAACACCATCTTAGCACGTTCTTCAAATTCACCACGATACTTTGTACCTGCAACTAGACTAGTAACATCAAGTGAGTATACTGTCTTCAGTTCAAGAATCTCAGGAACTTTGCCCTCTGTAATCATCAAAGCAAGACCTTCAGCGATTGCTGTCTTACCAACACCAGGTTCACCCACGATAATCACATTGTTCTTTTTACGTCTAGCAAGAATTTCAGTAATCTCAATCAATTCATCTTCTCTGCCAATTACTGGGTCAATAAGTCCTTCACCAGCACTTTCATTAAGATTAGTACAGAAATCTTCAAATCTGACAGCAGGTTTACCATCGGCTCCTACTTGTGTTTGAGGAGAAGTTTTATAAAAATCTTTTTGTATGAGATGTATGGCGGCTTCTCTGCTTACCCCATGTTTCGCTAGATAAAAATATGCATATGAATCTGTTTCACTTAATAGTGAAATTAATACATCTTTACAAAATAGTTTAGTTCTTCCACTAAAGATAACTTGAGTAATTGCACGATTGAATACTCTGCTTAATGCAAGTGTCTTGTGAGGTGAGCGTCTGCTATCTGTATGTTTATTAGTGATGTCTTCTCTGTTCTTTAGATATTTCTCTACATCTTGTGCGATGTCGCCAGCGTTCACTTCCATGTCAGTGAGTAAATCACTAACATCTGATTCTTCGATTATTGAGAATAGTAAATGTTCTAACGTCACATATTGGTGTGTTAGTGAGTTTGCGTATTGTACCGCTCTCTCTAGTGTAATACTAATTCTATCTTGTCCGCTCTCGTCTGCCATTGTTATCCTTGAAGTTTATTTTTAGGTTCGTATTATTTATGATGTTTTTAACTAAAATTGTATCGCCAATTCTAGTATTATATGGCACCGTTACTGTATAAATGATATCTGGCGAAATATTGTCCTTAAATTCACATTTCTCTCCAAGCATCCCTGCTAAGTCTCTGTCGCTCACATCTACATTTATTGAAAGAGTAATAATACTTTCTTTTTTATTCTTCAATTCTGCAAAGGCCTTTTGAACATTTTCAAGTTGTGTTCTGTCACCATCTCCAGTATCTGGGTGGTGTTTCTTGAGTAGTCGCTTATATGCGATTCTTATTTCTTGTTTTGTTGAGTGAGTGCTTACACCTAGTATATCATAGGAAGAGGTCATTAGTCAACAGATAAGAACTTTTTAATTGATGAAAGTGAACTACCCTCTACTTTTTCATCTTCATCAAGTTTATTATCTTTGTTGTAAGAATCGATAGTTTTATCTGCTTTTTCATAGTATTCTTTGTATGCGATAATAACTGCACGTTGCTCAGAAAGGAATCTAATGATTTCTGCACTGTTTAGTGCTAAGTTCTCATATCCATCTGATGTAAGTGCAAACAATACGATAGGTTTGCCAGCGGCTTCTAGTTCTGCCCAGACTTCTGTTATGTTATCTTCAGTGACTATAATATAGTCCACGCCACGCATAGATGCGATTTCAGATTCTGGTAATACTAAGAGCGGACGCTCTACGGGTTCTGATGAGTATTTAACTATATCTGGTAGCGATGAACAACTACTTAGGAGTATAGTTAGGGTTAGCAATATCAGGACAGCTGGTGTTTGTTTTAGATTTTTTAGTTGCATTTTTTTCTTCCTCGGTTAGTTCAGAACCACTTAGTATCTCATAACATCTTAACACATCCTTGGTACCTTTGTCAACTATTTTCTCTATTAATTTCGGTTTCTTTTGTGCTAAATCTCCGAGTTCGTGTTCACTCAATTTATCCTCTAATGCATCTACTCGATTTTGTGCGATAGCGAATCTTGCCGACACTGCTGTGTACTGCTCTCTGACTGATTCCATATCTTTTTGAAGTGCTACAAGTGCCTGTTCTGATTGCTCTTGTGCTAACTCCGCTGTTGCCGCATTCACGGCATAAATTCTAATTTGTTCTTGTGTGTATTGGTAGTATTTCCATGCACCAAAACCAACTACGCCCAATATAGCCGCAACGATTAATAGCATTTTAATTTTTCCTAATAAAAACATTTTATTTGTGCCTAAACGTGATTCTTCCCATTGTTAAATCATATGGGGTCATTTCTATAGATACTTTGTCGTATAAAATAACTTTGATGCTATTTTTACGCATTTTTCCAGACAATGTGCAATTTACTATATGTTCACTATCGTCAAGTTGTATTACAAACTTATCACCAGGTAAAATAGTTATTACTTTACCCTCGAATTTTAACGCTTCTTCTTTAGCCATTCTTGAATTTCTTCTGCTGTTATTTTGATTTCTGGTCGTTTATGGAATTGAATATCCCAAGATTCGTTCTTTACTAATCCAGCAATGTCGTGGATTAGACTCATAGTAGTACCCATTAAGTTTTCGTTCTCTACTTCAACGAATACCAAGTACATATCTACGTCATTTGGATTTGGAGAAACTTCTGTGTCTAAAATTGGCGTAACACCTCTTTCAATGAATTTTGCCAAGTCTTTAGCAGGTTCTTCATCCTTCACATAGAACCCGATGACTATAACGTCTTCTTCTGTTCCAGTTTTTGGTTTGAATTCTGCTATAGACACTTGCGAGTCTACAAGACCCGAAAGATCGCCGTATTCAACACCTTCTGTAATTTGTTCGTATCTCATAATTAATCCTGTCCAATATTCGTTTCATCATCTAAGCCTGATTCATAGGCGTTTGATAAATCAGTAGCATCAACTTCACCATCGATTTGTACTTTGCTTTGCAGTGCTTCATCAACGAATTTACGAGGCATCCAGACATCTACTAACCAGATTTTATGTGATATTAATTTTGGTTTGTTATCTTTGTCTAAATCTTCTTGTGACTTAGGAGTTACTGGAACCTTCAATACTGATTTCTTGAAATTAACTTCACAACCAATATTTGTTAATCGTAATGCTGCCTTAGGGTCTGGCATCTCTAGATGTTTATACATCAACGTTACGTTCAGCCAATATCTTGTTAATTTAGGTCCATGTGCTACTTCACCTTTTTTCCAGTTCTTATAAGCGTACATACCCTGTTCTTCAAGCATATGCTCAAATTCTAATAAAATGTCAAGTAATGTTCCGTTTTTATCGATACCTCTTAGGTTATCAATAATACTACTGTGTTCTATATCGCTCATATTTGCTAGTTCTCCAACTGTATCTAAATGTATTTATCATTTCTAGAACGGTTTAAATTATTCCTTGATTTTGCATAGTATCACACAATATTAAAATTACTACGATAAATAAAAGTGTAAGCCACTTCGCTTACATTCTGAAAATTCCATATCAGGAGAGAAATATGGCACGAAAAAAACGTGTTGAGAGACAGAGTAACAACCACGGAAGTAAAGCAAACAGAACTGAAAATAATGATATAGTTCCGCTTTATAAGAAAAAGACACCAACAATTTTACCTAGAAATATAGCACAGGAAGATTACTTATACCAATTAGCCGACCCAAGTACGAACATAGTGTTTGCTATTGGTCCCGCTGGCACAGGTAAAACCCTATTATGTACCCAAATGGGAGTAAAAGCGTACATGGAACGGGAAGTTAGCAGAATAGTAATAACACGACCAGCAGTATCGGTCGATGAGCAACACGGTTTCTTACCAGGTGACCTGAATGAAAAGATGGCACCCTGGACAAGACCAATATTTGACATATTCGAGAAGCATTTTACGATGGCTCAGATTGAAGAAATGTTAGCAGAAAATGTCATAGAAATAGCACCGCTTGCCTACATGAGAGGCAGAACATTTGAAGACTGTTGGATTATTGCAGATGAAATGCAAAATGCTACCAAATCACAGATGAAAATGCTATTAACACGAATCGGTAATAACACAAAAATGACAGTTACGGGAGATTTAAAACAACATGACCGCGGATTTTCAGAAAACGGACTCTCAGACTTCATTCAATTGGTGTCTAATATCGATCAAAAGAACTTATCACACATTGCTATATCAAAATTTGATATGAAGGATGTAGAACGTCATCCAGCAGTAATTGAAATCTTGGAAATCTATGGAGAAGATGAATAAAAGATAACAAAAAGGGAGCGTAATTGCTCCCTTTTTAACTTAAAGTGTTACGATTTTACCAGCAATTCACCAGTCTAGTTCCCGGATTGCTATTGATTCGTCTATCTTGCCAGTCGTACAGTTTTCAACCCCATTGAGGTCTACTTGTTCATTGTAAATCCAGTCTGCTTGTTTTTTATTCAATGCTTCCCAACGATCAATTGCTCCGTTATCAGCGATTACTTCTACAAAATAGTGTTCAGTCATATTACGTTCCTTCGATTATGTTAAATATTGCTTCCCAGTCATAGGCATACACAATGCCGTCAACTTTGTGGTCTTTATTGTGGTCATGTTCGATAATAATGGGTTTCAAACCGTATTTCAACCCACATTCTGCATTTTCAGGCTTATCTTCAATCCACCAAAGTCCAGAACCATCAAACTTCACTAATTCTTCATCTTTGTCTTCACCTGTATCTAAACAGACAACATCAACAAAGACATTTTTACCAAATATGTTTTTTAAATTGCTAACTCGTAGCATCTGTGCTTTTGGGTCTAAACTAAGACTAGTAATCACAACAAACTTCCAACCATGTTCAACTAGTTTAGCAACACCGCTTCTAGCGTCTTTGTAAGCGGGAAGGAACCCCATCCAAGCACTTTCGTTGAATTCTTTGACTAGTTTCTTACCTAGTGACTTTGGAATCCCAAAAGTCTTAGAAATATCATAAGTTGCTTCTTCTTTCTTAGTAAAACCCTTACTAATCATCCATTCATGAAACGCACCTTCCCAAGCGAGAAGAACTCCGTCACAATCTGTCAATATAATTTTTTCGTTATTCATCAATTCTTTACTCAATTCTCTTTCCTCTGTTATTATGTTTTTAATCAATCTTACATATACATTATAGCACAAATCGAGGATCTGTCAAGTTTTTCGTTAGTTTATATACTCGGCTGCTTGAACTATTACGTTGTACCAAGTGTATGTAGGACCTTGACCGAAATCAATCCATCCTAACAGGAATACACCCATTACAATACTACCTAAGATGTCTGAAGTGTTTAATGCTTTAAGTTCGTTTAACATGTGGGACTCTCTCTCTGATTAACTTAACTTACATAGTAAGTATAACACAGGTGTACCAGTTGTCAAGTTTTAATTACTTTTCTCTTAGAAAATGACCTGGATCTAAAGTACCTTTATAGTATTTTAGAAAAGCATTGAAATAGATACATGCAGTAAAGAATCCCGTGGCGAATGCCAGGAATAGATATAGATAGTACATTATTAAGTCTTTTTTGTAGTTATTGGTGCTTCGGGAATATCAACAATAGTTTCTACTCTGATACCCGCTGGTTTGCCAGATGTACTAATTCCTAACATTCCTTTTGTGTCTGCATGCCAAAAACGAAAAGCATCAGAGCCCTTTAATTTTACATCAGCACCTGTTGTCCATCGTCCGTGTTGCATTAGTACCCAATCACCAACTGCTACATCTTTTTGCTCTGGTCCGATTGCATATACTTGACCCCATCGGGCGCGGATGCCCGAGTCTTTGCCATCATCATTCATAATAACAATGCCAGATGCACTCAAACGTTCCCCTCTTTCGAGATTAGTTAATATAACTTTATCTCTTAATGGTCTTAATGATTCACCCATATTAGTAGTCGCCTTTGCCTTGAGATTTCTTGGATTTATGCTTTGTGTTAGTTTTAGATTTTGAAACTGGTTCATTTTTGCCTCCTTGTAATTCACTCTGTCGAACAAAATTTCCTTGCTTGTCTTCTACCCAAGGATCTTCTTCGTCCTCTTCTTCTACTTCGGGGGGATTATCTCTTGAATCTGGAGCAAATGTCTTATTTTCTGCTTGAGTTTTAGGGGTAGGTTTATCTTCTGGTGCCTTTCCTATTGGCTCTTCCCAATCATCTTCTACTACTTTCTTAGGATTAATTTCTGGAGTGTCGTCTGCTTTAATGCCACCTTGAACCACTGTTTTAGGATCATTTCGATTATAATGTTCTCTTGCGATTTCATCAGCACTTTTTATGATTTTACCACCTACTCCTAGT
>Ga0209815_1000739_pt1 | contig 23383 bp, 12 predicted proteins | sample CoawatmetaG00DNA_FD_187507 | JGI IMG/M metagenome (GOLD analysis project Ga0209815, IMG submission 187507) | Marine microbial communities from the West Antarctic Peninsula - Coastal water metaG002-DNA (SPAdes) (version 2) | ecosystem: Environmental > Aquatic > Marine > Coastal ...
ATTTTATGGATGGAGCAGCAGTATTTGTTCCTAATCCATCTTGAAATATATGTAATTGTGTTAGACCTGGAGATGATATTTCTGCTGTTGTACCAAGTACTCTAAATTTTCCACTTGCATTTTCTATGCGACCAAACGAACCGGTTGAGGTTGATGAGCCACTTATGTTTCCATTCTTTACATTTAATCCAGACGATCCACTTAGAATTACCTCACCGGTAAATGTATGGGTATCGTCGCCCGTATCTCCAAATATTGTTGATCCCGAACTAAATGATTGGGTCATAAACATCACTGATGAACTTACGATATAGTTCTCTGCTATGATGTCTCCCAATACTCTAATATCAGTTCCAAAAGAAGTTATTTGAGCTGAACTACTAATCAGAGTATCGTTTCCATCCGTGGTTAGTTGGATGGATGAGCTTACTGCTCCATTGAGAGGAACTTGCCATGAACCTGATATTGAATCTGCTAGTTGGAGTGAACTGGAAACGATCTCCCCAACCGTTACAATTTGTGCTGAACTAGATATAATATTATTTGATAAAACAGTTACTAATTGAGTAGAACTAGATACGGCACCATTCCAAGATCCAGATATTGAAGCTGGTGATACGTTTTGAATATTTTCAGCTACGGTTTGATTAATAGTTTGATTTCCTATATTTAATGTTGCCGCATCAACACTAATAGTACTTGCCGTTATGGATGTTGCTGAAATAGTAGCAGCTTCTAATCTTCCAAAGGATCCAGTTCCTGATGAACTAATAGTTCCACTTGCTGTTATCTCATTTATCGTAGAACTATTGACGTAGATTTGAAATCCATTACCCTCGTCATATCTAATATATTCTGAACCGTTCCCTATTGCATATTCTCTATTAGTGTACCAGTAGTTATAATCATTTACCTTGATACCATCTCCATCCGATAGAGCTATAATTGAACCCGAGTCGTTTAAGTAGAACCCAATATCTACTGAAGTTCCATCCTCATCCGTAGCTTGCCTGTTCACATCAACATCGACATCTCCACTAACCGTAAAACCACCAGCATACTTACCTATGTACATTCTATCCGTGGCGTTTGTGTTTACCCACATCTGACCTTGAAAGGAACCAGTCTTAGCTGATATCTCAGCAGACATGCTAACCGTGTCTAATCCATCATACTTAATGAATTGAGATTCTCCCCCTATATGGAATTCTTTGCTAGTGTACCAGTGATTTCTATCATCCACAAATATACCATCACCTGTACTCAAGTGAATATTACCTTCACCGTCTGAATCCACAGTAGTAAAACCTACATCTGTTCCGTTTACTAAGTTGGATACATCCTGATCTGAACCGGTTGCTCCAAAAGGTAAACCTCTTGAATACTTACCAATAAACATTCTAGATCCGGTATTAGTATTTATCCACATCTCTCCAGTTAGTGAACCGGTAGTAACTTGTATTTCTCCACTAACAGTCGATGCTTCCAATCTATCAAATGACCCAGTGGTTCCTGACGAGCCACTCAATCTCGATACAAAGTCTATAACACCAAATGAACCTGATGCGTCTTGGTTACCTATCTCTTTTGCTAAAAATTTTCCTTTAGGTGCTAATGCTCTTATTTGGTCTGGATTGGAGTCTCTCTTTTGAGCAGAAGTTAAGTTTTTTGTTTGTAAAAACTCAATCTCATTATTACTTCCAAGTTGAATCCTCGCTACCTCTCCTTCACCACCGTAAATTTTTATGGATGAAGATATAATGTGTAAATCTTTAAATGGTCGATCTATACTACCCAGATCAAATGCTCCACTAACTGACGGTACCACATCTCCAGCAACTATAAGATGACCAAAAGATCCTGTAGTGTTTGAAGATCCAGAAATATTACCCTGAACGACTTCTATGCCTTCAGAGCCACTGAGAATAAAAGAACCGGAAAATGAATGTATATCATCTCCAGTATCACCAAACTGAGTAGATCCACTCGAAAAGGATTGAGTAAGAAACATTACAGATGATGAAACTATATATTCTTGAGCCGTTATACTACCAGAGACTACCAGACCAGCAAAGGTTGGTTGATCTGTTGTTCCAACTCGTTGATTTCCAAACGCTCCACTGATAGCAGTAGATAATTGAGCAGAGCTACTGAGAAGAGTATTTCCTAACTCTGACTCAGCTGCTGTTATTCTATCTGAGAGACTGGAACTTGGAGCTACAAATGAACCACTAATCGTTGTATCTATCTGAGCAGACGAGCTAATTAATGTATTTCCTAACTCGGATTCTGCAGCAGTTATCCTACTCTCTATAGAACTACTGGCTGCTACAAAGGAACCTGATATTTGGTTTTGGAATGTAGAGTCGCTAAAATCCACATTGAGAGTAACTGTACCCGAATCCCCTCCACCTGACAATCCTGTACCAGCTGTGACACCCGTGATATCTCCTTCACTTGATTGTAATCTAGATGATATTGAGGCTGAAAAGTCGGTTAGGTTGGTGGATCCACCTTTGAATCCTATTATATTAACAGTACCAAAAGATGCTGAAGAAACCGCAGACCCACTGACATTTCCACTTGCAGTGATATGGTGAAAAGCAGGATTGCTTCCCGAAGTTACTACTTTCTTCCAGCTAGGCATTTTCTCTCCTATTGTGGTTGGTTACTCAGATTGAGCCCACTTCCCCCTTTCAGGGGCCAACAATAAAATTGTTATTGTACTTGGTTTTTGTACAAATCTTGCAACTTAACTATCAATTTGTACGCAAATTCTATTTCTACTCCTTTGAAGTCCAACTGCGCGACTTTGGCGAGTATAAATTTTATTTCATCTCTACTGAGACTTAATTCTTGTGGTTTGACATCAACTTGATATCTTGTATTCTCTACTTGCTCTTCCTCTTCTATTTGATCACTAATTGATCCCATGATAACCTCTTTTTTCATTAACTGTAGATAAAAATTTCTCCGGATCCGGTTTCTACAAACATTTCACCCGCTCCGTATTCTGGTAACACATCATTTAACGCAGGGTTACCTCCGTGCAATCTAGCAGTCACTACTGACTCCTGTCCTGCATGTAATTGTGTAATTGTAGTCACGCTGGTTCCAACACCTTTTGCAACAGACCATCGTCCGCTGTCTATGTCGTGATATAGAGCGGAGCCAGAATCTACATAGGAACCACTTTGAACCACTAAACCTGCATCGACATTACTACCCGCAGAACCAGTAGCAAAAAAACCAAACGCGTCTTTGATTACAAGATTTGTTGTCGAGAGTGTTGTGGTATCACCGTTGACTGTAAGATCGCCAGTTAGCGTCAAGTTAGCAAAAGTAGGATTACCATCAGTCGTGACGTCTTGATTTACAGCTGTGGTGTCTTCTATCGTGAGTGTCTTTGATCCAGCACTAAATGTAATGGTTCCGGCGCTGCCACCACCAACTGTAAGGTTTTCCGTTAATGTTAAGGTTCTGTCTGCATCGACGGCATTTATGGTTAGTCCGTTATTTTGTGTCGTTAAATTTCCCCCAAGATCCAATACATCTGAACCCAACCTCAAAGCACTTGCTGTGACGTTTGCTAGTTCTGCATTTGATCCCGAAGTAACTACTTTCTTCCAACTTGGCATTATTCTACTCCTAGATAAAATTCATTATTTGAGCTGTTGTAGTAAAAACCCCCAGAAACTGCTGTAGGTGCGTTTGTAAAAGCTCCCACCGACAATACACCTTCTTGGTTTACTCTAAATGATTTAATAGATCCACTCTTGACTAACATAATGTCTTTATCAACTGAATCTGGTATGATGTTAAAAATTGCATTAAAATTATTTGTATTTGTCCCTACGCTGAACTCATTGAAGCTTCCGGAACCATTTATCAAAAAATTTCCACTACCGGAGAGATCGTTGTTATTAATATCAAGTATACCTCCTAGCTGAGGAGATTCATCTTCTTGTATATCAGAGATGCCTCCACCTCCAGTAATTAAATTACTATTACCCCAAAATAAAACACCATTTCTGGAATGGAGTTTATTACCGGTCTGAGAAGTTCCATTTTCTATTTCTAAATATTCAGTTGTAGAAAAACTACCTGATATCTTAAACTCATCTAAAAAACTTCCAGTAGCGTCATATACTACGTTATCGGTTGCTATTTGCAACAAACGATTAAACGTATTGCTGACTACCGTGTTTGTGAGATCGAATTCGGCCATTAAATACGACCGATTATATTTTTGAGAAATACATTATAACCTATTGAGAGTTTACTGTCTTGATAATAATTATGGAGAACTTTTCCAAAAGTCTGTTTATTATCGATAATAATTTTTTTGGTCACTCCGTTAGTTTTTAGGACCTCTACCAGCTGGGACTCTGGAGTAACTTTTTGTATAGAGATTACTGGCTTGCTGGGGTTGGCTCTAATAATTTCAACCGTAGCTTTTTTTGAAGTCTCCACAATAAATTTTTCACTATATGGTTGAAAATAAGCATCGTCTGCTATCAACTCTAATATCATCTCTCCATAATCACCTTCTGATAAAATATTTTTAAGTTTTGGAAAGACTACTTGTGCTTTACCTGAGGAGTTTATAGCTCCCTCGTAGAGTAGATTTTTATCATTTGTTTTTAATATTGCTCTAAACTGAGACTCCTTTAATGATGCTCCAGTCACTGCAACCTTACATTCAAATGATTCAACTTTGTCTGTGTACAATTTAATTGACATTTACTTCAACCTTAGGTTTTATGTTGAGAATCTCTGATATGATCAAATCTATATCCGATACAGTTACCTCAGATTTCTCAGGTACTTTAGCATCTTGCTTTATTGTCTGACCTCTCACCTTCATCACGAGTTTAACAACTTGTTTTTTCTTCTCTGGATTGCTTTTGAAAAAATCTCCATAAACTTGTTGTCTGCGCTTATATCCAGAATATCCTCCCTTGAGCAAAAATAGTTCTAGTGCAATACTAATTTCTGCAAAAGTAAATTTGGCATTGTTAAATGCCACTGATATCTGATCCCAAGTTAATGGCACTGAGTTACTTTCCAGCTATCCATATATAAATAGGAGTGTAATCGAAAACACATTAATTTAATGATCTTTCTATTAGTGATTTAGTGACTTCGACTCCTTCAAAGTTCTCTACAGCTACTTGGTCTTTTCTTGTACCTATCAAGAGTACGTTATATGAGCCCGTAGTATCAGCAGTAACCGTGAGAATGTGTTGTTGTGAATCTACTACACCGTACGCTCTACCAAAGTGTTCTACTGGATTGACCCAGATCTGATCATTTTCGTTAAGATGTTTGTAATACTCTGGTAGTTCAAATCCATACGAGCTACCCGTGAGCTCAACTTTCCATCTGTAGATGTTGTCACCTCGTGTTGGTGATTCCACAAAAGAGTGTTGTAGCCAAGTTGATGCAGACATGGCTGGGTTTGGGTGCGTGATCCTAAATGTTCCGGAACCCTTTGAGAGTACACCATCTACAATTAAGTTATCCACAAATGTGGTATCGTCTTGAGTTGCCGTGATACCGTTTCCTAGTACGTGTGCATCTTCAAAGTTGTTGGTGTTGTTTCTACCCAAGATCGTGGAATAGTTGTCTCCCGTCATGGTATTATCTTTACCAAAAATCATTCCATAAGTAGAGCTAGATATTACATTGTTGGATCCACCAAGAATAGTAGAGTATGTTGAATCCTTTATTGTTTGGTCTAGACCACCACCTATTGTATTAAATTCAGTATCGTTGCTTTCACCTTGAGCGTATATGTAATTTCTTCTTCCGCTCAAAATTACATTATAGCGCATAGAACTACCACTTGGTTGTTTATCTATGGTTAATCCTTCTGCAAATACGTTACGAATGAGATTAGTATTGCCATTGAGGATTGAATTATAATCCTTTGAATTATTAGTACCGGTGTGGTATGATGAACTTATTATTTTATTGTTTTGACCACTACCAATAATATTATATGCTCCGGGTCCTATAGAATTCCTGACGCCACCCACAATAGAATTGTTACTTCCGCCCGGATCTGAATACGTAAAATCTGGTGAGGGAGGAGTTCCTCCTATCTCGTTATGCTCACCACCCACGATAGATGATCGTGCAGTACCGGCACCAAACATAAGATTCGCGTCTCCTCCAAGTATAGAGGCATGGAATAGTACGCTGGGCGAAATGGTAAGTTCACTTCCAAACAACGTTCGGACATAACCCTCTACATTGGGTCCGTTTTCCATTCTGTTGTCAGCACCACCAACAATTACATTGCTGAACTGTTGGTTGTTAAGCTGTCTACTTGCTGATATCTGGTTTCCATTTCCACCTCCCACAAAACTATAAGATGAACCTTGAATGCGTGAATAATATCCTCCACCTATAAAGGAGTGAGGGGCATGCCATATTCGTTGACGTTGATTAATTGAACCTCCATCACCCATTACGATTGCCGAGAACTCACTACCACTGATCACCACACCGTTTCCAGCACCTATAAATGAATACGAGCTGGAGATCACGTCGTTGTTATTACCACCCACGATATTAGAATATATGCCAGCAACTTCCGGAAGTGGATCGGTTGAATTCTGTAATACCGTCCATCCGGTATAAGATTTGCCAGCCCCTAGGTTGGGTTCTCTGTATGCACCCCATACCTCATTTGCCAAACCTCCACCTACAAAGGAAAAACTACAACCACGTTGTACTGTATTGTTCTGACCTGCAGCAAATACATATTTACTCTGCGTGACGGTAGAACCACCTGCTGCTATCACTCCCGTTGAATGTCCTATTACACCTGAGTTGATTCCAACAGATTGTTCAGAAAATTTTATTATTCCAGCACCACCTAATGCCGTAACATTGGTAGAGTGAATTATGTCTTGATTACTTGCTCCAATAATTGCAGCTCTGTCTGAGGAATGTATCTTATTTATTCGACCAGCAAGTATTGTTGAAAGTGTTGAGGATGATATACTATTATTGTTTCCTACTATTACTGCAGTCCTATCTCCTCTCTCTATAAGGTTAGCCACTCCAGCTGCTATTATGGATTCTTTTGATACATTGGTTATGTTACCTGCCAGGCCTCCAAGTATTAAGCAATTTTCTGATGTCCCTCTAATTGAATTTATTCTACCTCCAACAATGGTTGATGAGAAGACACCTTTGAGTTCGTTAGAATCTCCTCCTAGGATTTGACTAAACTTTATAGATGCCGAACCTTCATTTTCTGGTCCCAGGGTATTATCCTTACCACCAACGGCGGTTGAATATTCACTGGCTGACATCCTGTTATTCTCTCCACCCAAGATGAAAGAATACATCGATGATGTTATTGTGTTGTAATCACCAGCTAGGATACCAGAACGTGATGATGATACTATGCTGTTGTCTTCACCACCTCCTATCAGACTGTATTCAGACTGACTGATAGTGTTATCGGATCCACCAAGAATTCCACTGAAAGATGCGTGAAAGAGTGAGTTGCTGACTCCTCCACCAATTACACTTGCTATAGATGAACCACTTATGATGTTTGATCTACCACCACCAATAAACCCTGCAGGTGAATCTAGCATGATGGCATTAGATGCTCCACCAACTATTGCACTATCGCTACTATCTGCCTGTATCGTGTTATTTGTACCTCCAGCAATAGCCACAAGGTTACTTTCACTGACTACGTTGTGTGAACCCCCTCCTATAAAGGAAACGTCGGCTTGATATAATCTGTTACTGCCTCCGCCTACTATCGAGGAAGAATACGAAGATGTCAAGACATTATGTGCTCCTCCACCAATAAACGATACGTCGGAATAATCTATAAAGTTAAATTCACCTCCAACTATAGCAGTATGGAAACTGTGGCCCAGATTGTTATATATTCCACCACCCACAAATGAAGCTGAAGAGTGATGAAGATAATTTCCTCTACCGATCATAGGGTGTCCAAAATCAGTAGGCTTGTTCAATGCAATTGTTGTGTAACCCCCACCTAGAATTACAGATCCATGTGAAGCTGTAAGTTGGTTGAACGCTCCTCCCAGGATTGCTGATCCAAACGATCCGGTTATTACATTTTTAAATCCACCAACTATTGAGGATTGAGCTGAGTTGTCTAGGAAGTTACTTTCTCCTCCACCAACTAAATTCTTACCTATTATTTGAGTGTCAGTATTGTTGTTGTGCAAAAGTCGATTTTGTTTTCCACCAAGTATCATACTATGAGGTGATCTATAGAGTAAGTTAGTATCTCCGCCACCTATCAAAGAGTTTACTGATCCTGATAGTACGTTGCTGTCTCCTCCAACAATAATAGATTGTCTTGCATCAAAGAGAGTGTTATCTTTTCCTCCAGCTATCAGTGAATCTTCAGAAGATCGGTTCACACTAGCAGTAGAATTACCATTGAATAGAAAAATACTACTTGATACTGGTACTCCTGTAATTAAATTTTGTCTACCACCTATGATAGTTGATCCAAAGGAACGTCTCTCTATTGTATTTCTATCTCCACCAACTATAGCGGAGAACTTCATCATAGTATTACCATCAATATCAGTACCTTCCATCTCTACCGGACCACGTATAGTATTCTGAAAACCTCCTCCTACAAAATTAAATGAAGAGCTGATAGATATGGATCCACTGGAACCACCTACTATAGCGTTGTATATGTTTGAACTACCCGCGGAACTTGATATAACATTACTTGTACCTCCTCCCAGAAAAGACCCCTTAGAGTTCAATATAGAGTGTAGATCTCCACCTCCAACAAAACTTGGTACGTCGAGATTCTCACCTACTACTGAGTTGTCTTTGGCTCCTCCAATAATCCTAACGGACGAAAATAAAGCGTTTGAAGCTGTTAGATCACCATCTGCTCCCAACTTAAAAGTCGAGGACGATATCACGTATTGATTATTAGTGGCTGTAGCGTCCAGCTCAAAAGTATCCGTGTATATAATTTTTCCACTATCTATCGAGAACCCACCTATGTTACCCTGATTGGCCATTATCACTCCAGACATTGATACCGCTGATGCAGTAATTTGTCCTGAAGAGTTAAATTGTAGAAGACCACTAGATGCACTAATTAAATTTTCGCCTATTGAAAAACCACCTATGATTCCAGAGCCTGTGGCCACAATATCTGATGCAAACAGTTTACCACTCAATAATGCATTTGATGCTGTTATCTGTCCACTAGCTCCCTTGAGATTTAATTGACCTGAATTAGAAGATAAGTCTTCTCCTATAGCAAATCCTCCTATCTGACCCGATTCTGCTGTTATATTTCCCGACATCGATACTGCTGATGCGGTAATTTGTCCTGAAGAGTTTAGCTGAAGTAAACCAGAAGATGCTGATATTAAATTAGATCCTAATTTAAATCCACCAATGATACCCGTCTGTACCGCTGTAATATTAGTAGCTACTATGTCACCAGACATGCTCACAGCGGATGCTGTTATCTGACCAGAGGACTTTAGTATTAAATTACTATTAGTAGAAGATACTGCATCGTTGTCAATTGAAAAGCCTCCAATGTCACCTCCAGTAGCCGATATAATTCCAGACATGCTTACTGCAGATGCAGTTATTTGTCCACTAGAACCTTTTAAATTTAATGTTCCCGCATTAGAAGTCAAATCAGTACCTATTGCAAAACCACCTATTTGTCCGGATGTAGCGGTTACAGCTCCCGACATTGAGACTGCAGATGCTGTTATCTGACCGCTTGCTCCTTTAAGGCTTAATGTACCTGCTGTAGAAGATAGATCGTCTCCTATGTTGAAACCTCCAACAGTTCCTCCCGTGGCGGTTATTGTTCCTGCCATCGTGACATCACCACTTGAAGATAAATGAAAATTTGAAGAACTTATTTCTATATTTCCATTGGACCCACTAATGAATTGTGCATCTCCTCCAAGATAAAACTTAGGAGCTTCTAATCTTATTGAACTACCACTAGCAACTAATGTGTCTGTTTTTATATCCAAACCACCATCATCAAAGATAAATGAATTATTAGCATTTTTAAATAAATCAAATGTTGGAACATCATCATCCATACCAAGAATAGCACCAACTGTAGTTGTCTGCCCAAATGCAGATTTACCCATTGCTATAAAGTTATCTGTTCCGCCACCTTGAATTGTTATTGCGTTAGAAGAACCAACTGTAATTTTTTCGTTTGAAGAATCTAATAGTAGATTGGTTGATTTTATTTCATCAGCATCTATTGTGAACCCACCAATTAAACCGCTGTTTGCAGTAATTGTTCCTGACATTGAGACTGCTGATGCTGTTATCTGACCAGATGATTTTAATATTAAGTTATCATTTGCAGAATTCAATTGAGTGGATGTTAATTCAAATCCTCCTATCACTCCAGTACCTACAGCAGTAATATTATTTGCAACTATGTCACCGGACATAGAAACTGCTGATGCAGTAATTTGACCAGAGGACTTTAGTATTAAGTTATTATTTGTAGAGGAGACAGATGTTCCATCTATTGAAAATCCACCTATATCTCCACCCTGTGCTGATATGATTCCAGACATTGATACCGCTGATGCTGTTATCTGACCCTGAGAGTTTAAATTCAATACACCAGCTGGTGATGATATGGTCGAGCTTCCTATTTCAAACCCACCAATCAATCCACTCTCTGCAGTAATTGTTCCTGACATTGAGACTGCTGATGCTGTTATTTGACCACTAGCTCCTTTCAATCTTAACGTACCTGCATTTGATGAAAGATCATCTCCTATAGCAAACCCACCTATCTGACCCGATTCTGCCGTTACGACACCAGACATGCTTACGGAAGACGCTGTTATCTGTCCTGAAGATTTGAGAACTAGAGATCCATCAGAACTACTAATTGCATTATCCGTAAGAGTAAAGCCTCCTATATTACCTCCATCCAATAGTACTCTAGATCCTGTTATTTGTCCTGATGATTTTAAAACCAATAAGTTTTCTGAACTTGTAATTGCATTTCCTGTGATTGCAAAGCCGCCTACCTGACCAGATGTAGCTGTTATCTTACCAGTCAAAAATACATTTTCACTGAATAGACCAAATCCAGGTGAACTTCCAACTAGACCAGAACTTAGACCGCTCAGATCACCTAATCTTAGTTTATGCTGTACGTCATAAACCCCACTTCCAGTTCTTTCCACGATATCAATATATGGTGTAGAAGTATCATTGGGATTAGAATTTGCTCTAATGTATCCAGTATTGATTCTCCCAGTGGACACTAAAACCGTTCCTGGTTCATAAGACTGAGCTTGTGTTGCTAAGTCTCCTACAAAATCTTTATCAGTGCTCAACGATCCACTGTATCCTCTTAGAACATAAAGTTTTCCAGTTAAGTTTGTGTTGCTAGCCGGAAAGTCTCTGGAAGAACTCTGCACCTGAACATACTCTGTTGCAAACCCATTGCTAGTTTGCTTCTTTAACATTACTATTTCATTTGATCCTGCAGCTCCGTCATAGCTACCAGAAAAACCAGTAACATTTACAACACTCATAGTGCTCTCGGTAGCTGTTACACCCGATCCTGTCAATACAGTACTGTTAGCTATTAATAACTGTCCACCAACAGCATTTATAGTTTCTTTTTCAAATACCGTACTTTTAAGTGTACCTCTTATTCTTATATTTTCAAATTCTGCAGTACCATTATTCTCGCTACTGATTCGCCACCCACGTACATTGCTCGAATAATCTGCCGTCTCGAGAGAACCAGCACTATCTATAATTAAATTACTACTTGTAATTTTTGTTTCTGATATAGTCCAACCACCTATAGTACCTGATCCAGTAGCTATTAGATTACTAGCTCGTAAGTCTCCTCCCAAGAAAGCATCACTAGCTGTTATTGTTCCATTACTGGTCAGTACTATATTTCCATTAATGCTACTTATACTTGTACCATCAATAGAAAAGCCACCTATGTCTCCACCCTGTGCTGATATGATTCCTGACATCGACACTGCAGAGGCTGTTATTTCTCCGGATGATTTAAGAATCAATTTACCATTAGAACTACTAATCAAATTTGAACCTAACTCAAATCCTCCAATAACACCATTATTAAATAAAACATCCGAGCCCGTAATTTGTCCTGAATCTTTTAGTATGAGAGAATCATTGGAACTAGATATGGTAGATGCATCGATACTAAAGCCACCTATATCTCCAGATGTAGCGGTAATTTTTCCAGATAAATCTACATTAGATGCTGTAATGTTTCCTTTTAATAAATGAAAATTACTACCAGATATTTCTACTCCAGTATCACTAATTAAAGAAGCAGTACCAACTGTGATTTGAATATCAGATCCTGATATTGTTCCTCCCGTAAAAAGAAATCTAGAGCCTGTTATCTCACCTGTATTGCCCTGTAGTTCTAACGCTAAACTATCTGTGGTAACTGTGGCATTTCCTCCCATTGCACCATGATTTGTACAATAGTAATATAATAGAGGAGTATCTCTGGTTGGTGTAATTCTCGTATATGCTCCAGATACACCAGGAGTTCCATTAACCGTAACTCCCACAGTGTAAGCGCTGCCTCCAGCATGTGTTCCGTTTTCCGTTACTGAAAACCTAAAGGGATGATTATCATTTGAATCATCATTTTGTGTAAAGCTGTAAGTATTACCTGCTAGTAAAATTTTGGTTGCAGTGATCACTCCATCCAAAACATATTTGTTACCATCATCCGTAGCAACTACAGTTACTACTATTTCTATAATTGAACCATCTCCAGGACCACCAGTGTTTGAAATTTTATTGTTAGCTAAATCAAATCCACCAATTAATCCACTATCCGCTGTAATGGTTCCAGACATTGAGACTGCTGATGCTGTTATTTCACCCGTTGATTTTAAAACCAAGTCTCCGTTTGTATCTGTGATTTGTGTTTCATTTATTGTAAAACCACCAATAATACCATCATTAGCAGTTATACTACCAGATAGGATAGCATCCCCGGTTGGTTTGAGATGAAAACCACTACTAGAGATTTCAATGTTTCCTGTGGATCCACTAACAAAATTAGTTTGATCTCCAAGAAAAAATGACGGAGAACCCAATACTATCGAACTACCTGATATCGTGGCGGTATCTGTTTGTAAATCTAACGTGCTACCAGTAATAATTAAGTATTTGTTGAGACCTCTAACTACTTGAAAATCTCCACTACCGCTGAGTATTACACCAGTGTTATGAGCTCCAAACGTCTCGTTAGCTTCAGTAGTTCCCAGAGCTATCTTACCTCCATCAGAAGATCTAAATACAAGATTGCTTGCTGATAAAAATGTTGTTGATATATCTAGTCCACCTATAGAGGCACTAATAAATTTAGCAAAGCCTCTAGCGTCAATAATAGCATTTGGTGAATCACCCGTTGGAACTGAAATACTGTTAGCTTCTAAATCACCCTGAATAGTTACATCAGATGTGATTGTTCCTCCACTAAATAATATATTGGATCCAGTAATTTGTCCCGTAGAGTTAAGTACTAAAGATGTTCCATCACTACTTTGAATTTTTTCTTCGGATATTACAAATCCACCTATTTGACCAGACTCCGCTGTAACCGTACCAGACATAGAAATTGCTGACGCTGTTATCTGTCCGGACGATTTGAGAATTAAATTATTGTTTGTAGAAAAAATAGAAGTTTGATTTATTGAGAATCCACCAACATCTCCTCCCTCAGCAGATATAATTCCAGACATACTTACAGCAGATGCTGTTATTTGTCCAGATGAATTTAGCTGTAGAAGTCCAGTTGAAGCTGAGATTAAATTCTCACCTATTGAAAAACCACCTATAATTCCAGACCCCGTAGCTGTGAGATTACTAGCAAATAAATTTCCACTTAGAAGTGCATCGGAAGCTGTTATCTGGCCACTAGCTCCTTTGAGCTTCAATGTACCTGTATTTGATGAAAGATCATCTCCTATAGCAAACCCACCTATCTGACCAGATTCTGCCGTAATGTTACCCGACATAGAAACAGCAGAAGCTGTTATTTGACCTGATGAATTGAGCTGTAAGAGACCACTTGATGCAGAAATTAAGTTTGCACCTATTGAGAATCCTCCAATATTACCAGATCCTGTGGCCACAATATCCGATGCAAAAAGTTTACCACTCAATAATGCATTTGATGCTGTGATTTGTCCACTAGTACCTTTAAGTTTTAGCGTGCCAATATTTGAAGATAAATCGTCTGCTATTGCAAATCCACCTATCTGTCCGGATGTAGCTGTAATTGTTCCCGACATACTAACGGCTGAAGCTGTTATTTGTCCACTTGCTCCTTTAAGATTTAACGCACCAGCGTTAGATGAGAGATCATCTCCTATTGCAAAACCGCCTATCTGTCCAGATGTAGCTGTTACAGTTCCTGACATTGAGACTGCTGATGCTGTTATCTGACCAGATGCGTTTAATACGAGATTGCTATTAGAATCTTGTATGGATATTGGATTTACTACAAATCCTCCTATAGAAGCGGATTTGAATGTAGCGTGTCCTCCTGCTGATATAGATGCAGAAGCATTTTCATTTGTTGTAGCAGCTCCAGCTATTTGAGCTGGAGATTTGATAGAGTTTACCGAAATATCACCTTCAACGGTTAAAGTATCGCCCGTGAATTGTGCAAAGTTACCTCCAGCTTTATCTCCAAAAAGAAACTCACTACCTGTTACTTGACCATCATGCTTAACTTTAAACCGTGAGGAAGAAATAAATATTTCTACTGGATTTGATGAAGCTGATATTTTAGTTATGTCTCCAAAGGCAAAACTATTTTCATCTATAGTAGCTCCACCAATATCACCACCCGTAAATAATACTTGGGATCCCGTAACATCACCTTGTTGAGATACTTGAAACCTTGAAGCACTAATAAAATATTCTACTGGGTTATCGGAAGCTGATATAGCCCAGTTTTTTTCAAAAGATATTCTATCCTGCGTAACAGTATTACCAGCTACCTGACCTCCTGTTAATAATAAACTGGAAGCAGTTACGTCTCCAGAAGCTCTAACGTTGAAAAACTGTGAAGGTCCACTGGATGCAGAAATAAAATATTCATTGTCTGTAGCGGCACCACTAATAAAAAAATTTGTAGATGTTATCGCATCTTGTGAGATATCAAAACCACCTAAAGTTCCCGCATTGGCGGTTACGCTACCTGCCAAGGTAACATTGCCTGCGTTGTCTAGGTGAAAATTAGAAGAGCTTATCTCTATGTTACCAAGTGCTCCACTAATATACTGAGCTCCGGATCCCAAATAAAATTTTGATGAGCTCAGTGTAAGATCCGTACCGTCAAATTGTATACGCGAGGCTGTAGAATTTCCTATTAGAACATTTCCGTTACCATCAACAAAAAATCCTTTGTTACCCGCTGCAGATATTCCGGTTGGGATAGGACTACCTAGACCTATTTCTCCCACTCCACTACTACTGATAAATATTGTACTAGTGGCTAACTTAAATTGATTTGAATCAATCGTAAAGTTAGAAGCCGTTACAACTAGATCATCAGATTTAATACTTACCGTTTGTCCGTCAAACACTATGTAAGAATTAGGTTGACCCACTGCAAATTTGTAAACTCCATCACTATCCTGTCCTATAAGAATACCATTGACATTATCAGTAGAGAAGCTCGAACCACTTCCAAATCTCAACAATCTGTCCGCACCACTCATTGTCATGGCACTGTTATTTGCGCCAGCCGTGAGTTTACCTTCTTCTATTAGGAATCCACCAATTGAACCAGCTTCGGCTGTTATGGTACCTGCCAGTGTGACATCACCGTCCGGTTCTAGATGAAATTTGCTCGATGATATTTCTATGATTCCCGTAGATGCACTTATAAATTGTGTTGCTGTAGAACCTACAAAGAATGCATCAGCACGTATGTCTAATTCTGATGGGTTTGACCTAAATCGTAAAAAGCTGCTACTATCCGCCACCACTTCAAATCCAACACCTCCATCTTGATAATCGTCAGTGATGTCTCCAAATACTGATCCGCTAAATAAAATAATACCCGATCCGGATCCCGCAGAAGCACTAGTAAACCCTCTATAATCTGCAGAAGCTATGTATGCGGAAGATTCTCCTGACATCTTGAAGCCTTTGCCTACTCCCGTCCCAACACTTACAGAACCCGTCATTAAGTTATCATCTTTTTCTATGACTAGAGGTGTACCTTGAAAAGTTGCACTTGCACTAAGTGTGACGTCTTGTCCTATGCTAGGATCTTGAGCTACTTGTCCTGATCCATTCTTAAATCTTAATCTAAATACTATATTGGAACCTCGCCTGACCTCCCTTGGCATTGGCATTTTGTAAAAATTACTTACTGGGTTAAGTCCCGTGGATGCACTACTACTTATCTCAAACTCTTCTCCAGAACCACTTATTTCGTATTCCGTTAAAAATCTAAACTGATCCGCACTTGATTCATTCTCATTGTAACTTAGTTCTAAAAATTTTACCTGGCCTCCAAACGTGTCTAAATTTGAGGCACTTACGTTTAGAATACTCCTCTTATACGTTTCGCTATCAGCATCAAATTCTACACTTTCTGATATGACTAGTGATTCTTGAATTCTAGATGAGCTTTGAAATAATATTGGAGTATTGTTAGGAAGATCAGTTCGTATATCAATAGGAACAGTGAGTCTTACGTTATATACATTTTGGTATTGAGGAGATACGTTTTCTAATTCACCAACAATAGTAAGTGATCCTCTACCCTCTTCTAACTCATCAAATGTTCTTAGTGGATCTTTCTTGACCCACACATAAGCAACAGCTGCACCATTTACATCCTCGTAAGTAGTGAGATCACTGAATACAACTACACCTCCGGCATCCTTGAACTCAAATAGTAAACCTGAACCTTCACGGAGTCTGTAGGGAGATCCCTCAGGATCGTTAAATGCTATAGTGAAGTATGTCTTTCCATACGAAAGCTGTTGAGGTAAACCAACTACACTAAAGAATTGTGGATTGGATGAATTGTCTTCGACCAGAACGTCTAATTGATCTAAATTGTAAACATTACTATACAATCTATTTGGATCTTGCGATTCAGGTGTAGTTCCACCAAATTGTGGAGGATATGCCATATATGTCCTAACTAGTTAGCTATAAATATGTAACTAAACAGAAACCGATGTAAAATTACTAAAAGTTAATAATTATTAATATGAATAGAGTTATACGATCCGTTAGCTTGACTAGTGGTATTGATAATCAACTCAAACAAGATTCTACTGCCAGAGGTTTAACAGTTTCTGCAAATCTAGCTAGAATATTGTATGAGTACTATCAAGCCCAAGGAGCGTTGGATAAAAAAAAATTAAACTTACTACCTACGAAAATTTAATATTACTATATCCATCGATAACGTCTATGGGTATCAAGTGGTCTACATAATCTTTAATTGAATCCAAGTGGGTAATAATTAGGACAAAATCAAATTGTGTTTTCAAATAGTTGAAAGCGCCCTCCATGTTTACTATAGACTCTCCATCCAGTGTGCCAAATCCCTCATCTATACACAAAAAATTGGGTCTAGGAAGTGTAGATACGTTTATAAGTCCCACTCTAATAGCTAAGTTGCTCACAAATTTTTCCATTCCAGAAGCCAGATCTAAAGACCACATATCATCTCCATAACATATGTAAGTATCTATGTTTTTTCCATCCATTAACAACTTTATAGTGAATCCCACCATCATATTGTTTAATACTTCATTAATTTCTGCTTCTATAGATTCTACAGTTTTCCCTATCAGATCAAATGATATACCATCTCTGGACATAGCAGACATGTATATATCATAATCCAATATTCTTTGTTCTAAACTTGAAATTTGCTTGATTGTTTCTTCTAACTGCTGTTTGTTAGTTTTTGCTACTGCTAATTTATTCAACACACTTCTGTGTAAATCCTGTTGTATATTTTTATCCTTATCGACTCGTTTAATTCCCTGCTCTATAATTAATATTTGAGAATCTATGTCCTTATTAGTATTAATTTTAGCCTCATTATCATAATACTGATCTATTTGGTTTTGTAATCTCTTGAGCTCTTCTTTGTGTAATTTTACTTTTTCTGCAGCTGTTGTGATCCTACCACCAACCTTTATAGCATCTTGACTTATTCTATTGAGTTCATCTATTAGACCGTGATAAAGTTTATCTTGCTCCTCTGCATTTGATAATTCTATTAATGATTCTTCCAACACCTCAATACTATCCGTAGATGAGTCTATCTTATCCGTAAGTTCCTTATGTCTCTCATTATATTCCGTTTGATGTTTTATATGTTCATCAGCGTTGCCCAAGCACAAAGGACAATTTTTATCATATTTGTATTTATTTAGTTCTCTCATAGAATGACTAATTGATTTTCTTTCTCTCGTGAGACTTTGTAATTCATTTTCTAACGATTGTATTGTGTGCTTATTCTTTGTAAATTTTGTATATCTAGATTGTATATCATCTTCATCTAAAACGTTCAGTTTTGAGTGATATTGTAGATAGAGAGGACGTAATTTTTCTTTATAAGAAGTATCATCATCAAGTGTATTTATTGTATCTTGGAGCGTAGATTCAACTTTTTTAAAATTAGATTGTAGATTTTCTATATCAAGATCACCGTTTTGAATGTTCCATTTTTTCTTTACTAGAGTCATTTTTTCTTCAGATAAATTAGTTTCTTCTTTAATTAATTTATCTAACGTATGCTTAACATTTTGCTCTTCACTCATTAATTTGGATACTCTATCATCCACAGTAGCTAATTCCGTATAGCTGTCTCGCTTTGTTAAGCTTCTGAGTAATGCTCGATCTTCATTAGAAGACTCACGTGCCAAATCATATAATTTATCAAAGATACCAACATCCATAAATTTTGATAAAATTTGTTTACGTTCTGATTGTTTCTTTTCTAAAAAATTAGTACCGTTTTGCTGTAGCGACAATGAAGTTAAAATAAAATCATCAAAATTACCTATAACACTTTGTATTTCCTCGTTAGTACCTCCCCCATATTGTGAATTGCGTCTAGCTGCTCCAGTAAGATCTACCTTTTCATTTGCATCATCATACATATAAAAATCTACTTTTACGGGACATGTTGTAGTAGTTTCATTATTTTTATGTCTACGAGTCCTCTTGGTACCTATTCGCTCTATCCAATAATCATTACCATTTACTTCAATATTTAGTTTAGATAAAAAGGAACTTTTCTTTTTATTTAGTACATCAATAGCTCTAGTAGTTCTACTGCATACATCAAATATAGTATATGAAACTGCATCTAACAAAGAAGACTTACCACTGTGGTTTGGAGCAACTAATCCTACTATACCGTTGAGCTTATCAAACCGTACGTGGTTATCTTTTGCATAGCTAAACATATTATCAAAGTAAAATTCTTTCAGCTTCCAATTAACGTGACGAGCCATACCGTCATTTTGAATCTCTGGAACATTGTTGTGTTGTTCGTTAATATTAATGATTCTATCCAAGGTACTAGGATCTATATTTTCTATAGTATTTTGAAGATATTCACGTAATAAAGTATTTTGAAACTTCATATCACGAACATCGCCTATATCAATTCTATTAACAGATTGTCCAGTTTTAGACAACACATCTTGCTTTTCCGCTTTGATTTCTTTCACGGATCTATATTTTTTTCTAAGTTTAATTTGTATTGATTGGAGTTGTTTATATGTTGTATTCCAATATTTTATTCGGATGTTACCTTTTGGAGGAACAAACCTCATTTTATTTTCTATTACACCATCCTTTACAATTATTGTTTTATATCCGTAATCATTTTCAACTTGAATAAATTTTGAAGTTTTATCTTCTACATTCCATAATAAAAAGCCTTTGGATGGTTCTTCTGCAAAACCCTGTTGAATTAAACTTCCACAGTATGCTATAGTCTCTTCCTCATTTAAAAACTGTCTCTTGTGTATGTCACCTAACATTGTTATATCAAAGCCATCAAATAACCCAACCCGTACTCTATCATTTTTCATTGTAAAGCCATTATCGACCTCAAAACTATCTACGGGTCCATGATGGAGAGCTATTTTGTGTTTGTTATTAATAGCACTTGCTGGTACAAAATTATCTAAAGATTGATTACCATCCTTGTCTATATCGTATACACTTAGCAAGCTAAAGTCTACGTTACCTATAGAATATTTACCCGAAGCCTTCCAGTAATGTAGCCTTGGATTAATTTGTCGTACAAGATCTACTATTGGAGATAGAGCATCCTCTCTTCCTTTATTTTGTATATTCATGTCATGGTTACCTGTAATCAAGATGGTATCCGTTATACTACATAAATTTAGTAAGAAGTCTGAAACCAGTCGAGTTTCCTCTGGAGATGTATCTAATTTTCCATGAACTATGTCACCACCCAAGTATATTAAATCAGGCTCAATCTCTTTGAGTTTTACATACAAACGATCAAATACTTCTCTGTATTCTTTTAGTCTGTGTAGCTTTCTAATGTGAATGTCGCTTAGATGAGCTATAGTTTTTATCTCTCTAGACATATAATCTTCCTCTGATCATATCAGAAAAACTTGTAGGCTTGCTGTCTAGAGCAGTTTCCCAAAATTTTTTGAAACCCATATCGGATGGATCTTGATCTGTTAATTTTATAAAATTGCACTCGATGCCTAATTTAGTAAACTCGTCTACTAATTTATATCCATCAGCTATAGCATCATTATCTAATGCTAAATACACACTCTTTACTCTATTGCTTATCATAGTCTTCATAAGTTCAGTACTTGGGAACTTACCTAACAATGGTATTGCATTTTTCTTGATTGCTATTGCATCAAAGGCTCCTTCACACAAAACTATAGGTTCGTTCCAATTTATTAATAATTCAAACATAACAACATTTTTTGATGTTGGTGGATTTTTGTATTTCATTTTACTATCAGGAAACACATCTCTGGCTACAAAATAATTTAATTGACCGGAGCTGTTGTAGCTTGGTATTATAACCCTTCTAGCATATGAACCTTCTTCACAGTACCCTATACCATATCTAATTACATCACCCATTCTAATATTTCTTTCCATGAGATAAGTCACTACATGTTTACGTAGATAACTTTGTGATGAAGCGGGTATCCACAGTGGAGTAAATTCTGTTGGTAACCTCAATAACTTATCATTAGTTTGTTTACTGCTTTTTCTCAGTCTTTCACCTGATAGAGATGCTGCTTCCTTTATCAGTTCCGGATTAACCGATAGCTTTCTAAAAAGTTGAGCTAGCGTGTGTGAAGAAAAGTTACATACCCAACAATGAGATTTACCAGACGATAAGTTTATTTGAAACTTGGGCTTGCGATGAGAGCAGTTTGGACAAAACAATACAGCTTCACCGTTCTTGATAAAACGCGGTGATGCTATACCCCTTTGTATGAGATCTAAAACCTTTTGTGTATCCATTTACCTTGACAGTGAGTTATGATACAAACTTACTACCGTAGCATCATATGAGTCAAGGTTTTTTTGATCAAAGTTTCCTTTTTTGTTAATTTTTATCCACTCGGTCATATCATAACGCTTTTCTAATTCATCCCTTACAAATTCCTTTGAAGTTTTACCCTTCACTCTAGCTTTTCCAAAGATGGCTTTTCTAGCTGTGTTGGGGTTTACTCCTATAACTTTTATAGTAGCTGTAAATGTAAAGATAAATCTAACGATTGCATTGAATTGAGCTAGTTTGATAATTGTTTGGATGCTAGTGCGACCTCTAGCAAAGCCACTCAACGAATCTTCTATGTACACACATTCTATTTCTTGCATGAGTGGATTCTCGGAGAGTCTTTCATATACGTAAAGAGCTTTCTCGTTGATGTCACGAATCTTTATGATGTCAATAAACCCCATTTCTATAATATCGGAGCCTTTTGTAAAACTATAACCTACGCAGCTCGTGGATGCGTCTAAACCTAAAACCATTTGTTGTCCTGTTATTTATATCTTTTTGGATCTATATCCATGTCGAGATTGCTAAGTCTTGAATCTTTCTTTTTTCCAAATAAACTAAAGAGCTTACTAGCTGCTGCAAAAGCAGTATCGTATGGCCCTCTAGGTTGTTTTGAGGCTCCCGCTGCTGGGTTTGTTCTGGGTATTGTTGTTCCAGGACCGAGCATGCTACCGCCTCCCTTTGTATACTTTTCTTCTAAGCTCATTTTACTTCCTTATACTGGTAATACCATCCAGGCTGCAATTGCAGTCTCGACAAATATATCTGCTGCTGTATTGTAGATCCAACCCTTTTTGGTTTTATATGGTGACCATCGTTCGACTATATATTCAAAAATTTCCCAAGCCACTCCTATTATAAATACTCCCATAACACACCAAAAAGGTGTCCAATTTAACCACTGAAATATCTTACACAAAAATGCACCTGCTGCTATGTGATAAGAGGTCCAACCATCAAGTTGTAATGTTTTCACTTGCCAAGCATATAAAGTTGCTAATGGATTATTCATTTAAGTTCTCCTCGTCTGATCAGTTTCTTGTACTCATCTTGAGCCCAATTCTCTGCTCTGGTTTCGTATTTGTTATCTTTGTAAAAGTCACGACCTTTATTTACCGCCATGGTTCCTGCTTGTGTATATCTCTTTTCGTACTTAGCTGGTCCCATTTTCTTTCTTTGCACAGCATGATGTATTTCATGCAACACTGTTATGTAAAACTCTTTTAATGTTGAAAACGATTTGTCAATGTAAATAATATCTGTATCCCAGTCATAATCTCCATGATTGGTACCAGAGTTAAATTTTACCTTAGATCTTAATTTATATTTTTTTACTAACCGTATGGCTGTATCTATGTAATCTACTCTTTCAACAATTAACTCTTTAAGTTTAATTAATCCTTCTTGTTTTATGTTTCTTACGTCCCAGGAATCATAATCAAATGTATCATTGTATTTGAGAACCTTGAGTGGTAACTTCTTACCGGCTGCTGTAAATGACATCATACGAGTGTTACCCGCCATTAAATGTAAATCATTATTTTTATCTTGGATGGCTATTGGTGGTGGTACTCCTAGTGAATCTTTATTATCTAAATCCTTTATTCCCTTCTCTAATCTATCCCAATTTTTGCCATATCCTGTTGCCTTTTGTTTTCCAAGTTTTACCATTGCTTCACTACCACCATCTTCAGATGCATTTAAAATTTCATCTACGTCTGTATTATTCATGTTTTGGAG
>Ga0209815_1000746_pt1 | contig 23234 bp, 24 predicted proteins | sample CoawatmetaG00DNA_FD_187507 | JGI IMG/M metagenome (GOLD analysis project Ga0209815, IMG submission 187507) | Marine microbial communities from the West Antarctic Peninsula - Coastal water metaG002-DNA (SPAdes) (version 2) | ecosystem: Environmental > Aquatic > Marine > Coastal ...
ATGACTCGCTTAACGCTTATCTAAGGCCCCTTCAACAAGGGAGCGCCATTATATCCATCACAGAGCAAAGCACAAGCGCTTTAAAGAAATAAGACAAAATAATGCATCACCTAAGACAAATAAGGGCACATAAAAATCAAAAAAAAGGCGCTAATAGCACCTTTTCAAGATAGATCCACCCAGCATCGTTACTTAGTAATCTTAAATAACCATAGCACCGGCCCAGACACTGCAAAGCCAGCAAATGTTAAGGCAAGCATGATAGGTGGCTGCAGCGAATACACGGCAAACACTAACACCACAGCAAACAAGGCAACAAAGGGCACCTTCCCCTTTAAATCAAGATCTTTAAAGCTGTAGTATTTGAAGTTACTCACCATCAAAATACCAAGCGTGGCTGTAATTAAGGCAACAATGTAACTTAGGCTATCTCCATCTAAACCATAATCAACACCGGTCCAGACCATCCCAGCCATGACCGCTGCAGCAGCTGGAATTGGCAAGCCCGTAAAGTAACGACTATCTGCCATTTCTAATTGAACATTAAATCTAGCTAAACGCAAAGCTCCACCAGCAACATAGATAAAGGCTGCCACCCAGCCAAAATTACCTAGACTTTGTAACGACCAAGAGAAGAGCACTAGCGCTGGAGCCACCCCAAATGCCACTACGTCAGCCAAACTATCATATTCGGCGCCAAATTTACTTGAGGTATTAGTAAGGCGAGCAACTCTGCCATCTAAGGTATCCAAAACCATGGAAATAAATATGGCTATGGCAGCGTTCTCAAAGTTTCCACTCATACCTGAAACAACTGCATAAAAGCCAGAAAATAGAGATGCTGTAGTAAAGCTATTAGGTAAAAGATAAACGCCTTTTGCCGGCTTCTTAACGGCTACATCTTCTTCACTACTTGACTGATCTGAAGGATCGGGATTCATAAATACACTGCTCTTGTATAGAATTGACACTAGCTTAACATGCCTAAACAAAAATACTAAAACCTAGACGGACAAAAGGCCGCATTAACGACCTTTTGTAACGACAATAAAGCTTAAACCACTCTAGACACTTAACACTTTATCGCCACGAGCAATACCTGAGACACCAGTTCGTACAGTTTCCAGAACATAAGCTTCACCTATAGCACTAATAAAAGCACTCAACTTATCTTGGTCACCCGTTAACTGAACGGTATAAATACTACTTGTGACATCCACAATCTGACCGCGAAAAATATCTACAGTTCGCTTCACTTCATCTCGGTGCTGACCTGTGGCCTTGAGCTTAATAAGCATCATTTCACGCTCGATGTGCTCACCCTCTGAAAGGTCCACCAGCTTAACCACCTCGATCAGCTTGTTTAACTGCTTAGTAATTTGCTCAATCACCCGATCGCTGCCAGAAGTCGTCACTGTAAGCCTTGACAGTGTTGGATCTTCAGTTGGAGCAACCGTTAAGGTTTCAATATTAAAGTTGCGTTGAGAAAACAAACCCACCACGCGAGACAAAGCTCCTGCCTCATTTTCTAACAATACCGCTATTATATGTCTCATTAGGTGCGCTCCGTCTTACTCAACCACATGTCACGCATAGACGCTTTAGGCACTAGCATTGGATATACGTGTTCAGTTGGGTCAATATGAATATCCAGGAACACCAATTCATTCTTTAGGGCAAACGCCTCCTCCAAAGCAGGCATAAGTTCCGCTTTGGTCTTAACAGTAATCGCCTTATGTCCATAGGCACTGGTAAGTTTGTGGAAGTCTGGCAGAGATTTCATGTAGGATTGAGAGTGGCGACTCTCGTAATTCATGTCTTGCCACTGGCGCACCATACCTAGGGATTGGTTATTCAAACATACAATTTTAACGGGTATGTCATACTGGCTGCAGGTCGATAGCTCTTGTAGATTCATCTGAAAGCTACCTTCACCGGTGACACAAACCACTTCAGCTTCAGGGTAGTGCAGTTTAACTCCCATAGCTGCTGGAAAGCCAAACCCCATCGTGCCCAACCCACCTGAGTTAATCCATCGGTTAGGCTTATCAAATTTGTAATATTGCGCTGCAAACATCTGATGCTGACCTACATCAGAACAGATGTATGCATCTCCTTTAGTGATCTCATAGAGCGCTTCAATCACTTCTTGAGGCTTAAGTAGGCCATTTTCATTAAGTTCGTATCGCCCACCATGCCGCTTGCGCCACTGGTTAATTTGCTCCCACCATTGGGACAATGCTTCTTCATCAGCAGCTTTACCACTTTTGGCAATTAAGCCCAACATTTCAAGCAACACGCTCTTTGCTGGGCCCACAATAGGCACATCAACAGCAATGGTTTTTGAAATAGAAGACGGATCGATATCAATGTGAATTATTTTTGCCGTTGGGCAAAATTTCTCTGTGGCATTGGTCACACGATCATCAAAACGCGCACCAATGCTTAAAATTAAATCCGAATGATGTAAGGCTGTATTAGCCTCATAAGTGCCATGCATGCCAGGCCACCCCAACCACTGAGGATCTGACGCAGGAAAACCACCTAAACCCATCAGGGTTGTGGTTACAGGGAAATTTAGCGTTCGCGCTAATTCAGTCGCCTCAGCAGAAGCGCGCCCTCCTACAGTGCCTCCACCAACAAGGATTACGGGGCGACGAGCATTTAGCATCAGCTCAACAGCTTTCTTAATTTGACCACTATGGCCACGAGTGGCCGGGCTATAAGATCGCAAAGAAACTGACTCAGGATAGTTATACTCAAACTTGTCAGTTGGGGTGGTCATATCTTTAGGGATGTCTATAACCACAGGGCCTGGGCGACCACTACTGGCGATATAAAACGCCTTTTTAATAATGCCTGGAATTTCAGAAGGATGCTTAACAGAAAAGTTATGCTTAACCACTGGACGAGAAACTCCCATCATATCCGTTTCTTGGAAAGCGTCTTCTCCAATCAAGGTACTGGGAACCTGACCACAAAGAACCACCATAGGAATAGAATCCATAAAGGCGGTTGCAATACCTGTGACTGCATTGGTAGCTCCAGGGCCAGAAGTCACTAGCACTACGCCAGGCTTGCCAGAAGCCCGCGCATAAGCATCAGCCATATGTGTGGCTGCTTGTTCGTGTCGAACTAAAATATGTTTCACCTGGTCTTGTTGGGCCAAGGCGTCATAGATATGTAGTACAGAGCCACCAGGGTAGCCATATATATATTCTATTTTTTCATCTTGCAAACTGCGGATAACCATCTCCGCACCGGAAAGCATTTCCATTGTAATATCCTCTCACTGCTTTCTTAAAGAAGCAGCAGTTGTTTGTCTGAGATCTATCTCATGTAACCATCGATGCTCACGGGCAGCGCTTGTAGCCAGCCCGCAATATCGTGCAGGCACTGAATGTGCCTAAAGTGGTGACGCTCGGAGATCAGGCATTGTCGGGTTGCAACGTGCGTAGAACTCAGGGCAGACAAGCGAAAGGGTACTGCTTACCGTATCACAAACGCCAGGGATCACCTGTGCGACATGTGCATCAACCTAAAGGAATAATTTTCACATGCCAAGCCCTGTAATTCAATAGCTTGAGACCAAAACAAGGGCTAATTGAGTATATATTCGGCATTTACGTGACACTTTTTAAAACCCGATCCAAACATTTGGTGGTATAGTCCCACGTTAACAACGAAACGTTTAAGTTTGAGGAATGCCCATGTCTAATTTAGAAGTAAGAAATCGTCAGCGAGTCATTGAAGAGCTGCGCGTTTTTTTAAAAAAAGTTTTCGTTGAGCCTGAGATCATTTCCCACTCGTTAGCCATTACGCGTGAGTTAATTGATGAAGATAATGCTGATGCTATCATCGCCCAAAAAATATCTGAAACGACCAACGTAAAAATACCCACCGAACATAGCGATGCAGATCGATTATTCTTACAAGTTTTGCGAGAAGTGGTTAGAGACGAAAATGCAATGTATTAAAACCTACACTTTCGCCTATCTAAGACGAGTTATTTAAAACCACCTGTAAGACATTTTAATGTGGCTAGTGTTTACTAGCCGTCTCAAAGCTCAACTTTCCATCCTCTAAATCTACCAGGATAATTTCACCTGGTAAAAAATGACCTGCTAATAACTCCTGAGCTAATGGGTTTTCTAAGTTGCGCTGTATGGAGCGCTTCAATGGCCTAGCCCCATAGACTGGGTCAAACCCCTCTTCCACCAAAAGATCTTTTGCAGCATCACTAAGTTGTAAACTTAGATCATGCTCTTGGAGGCGTTCATGCAAGCGTAATAGCTGAATATCGGCAATTTCTCTTACATGCTCTTTACCCAAAGGATGAAACACCACCAGCTCATCGATACGATTAAGCAATTCAGGTCTAAAATGCATACTCACAGCATTAAGCACAGCTTTGCGCATTTGTTCATACTGGCTTTCATGGGTCATCGTTTGAATCACATCAGAGCCCATATTTGAGGTCATCACAATGACTGTATTACGAAAATCTACCGTGCGGCCTTGGCCATCTGTGAGCCTGCCATCGTCTAGCACTTGCAATAAAATGTTGAATACATCTGGATGAGCCTTTTCCACCTCATCCAACAATAAGACAGAATATGGCCTGCGCCGGACGGCTTCCGTCAAATAGCCTCCTTCTTCATAACCAACATACCCTGGAGGCGCACCAATAAGCCTGGCTACTGAATGTTTTTCCATAAATTCAGACATATCAATACGCACCATCGCTTCTTGCGTATCAAACAAGAAGGTGGCTAAGGATTTACACAACTCAGTTTTACCCACACCCGTTGGCCCAAGGAATAAAAAAGAACCATTAGGGCGATTGGGGTCGGCCAAACCTGAGCGGGATCGCCGCACCGCATTAGAAACGCTAGCCACAGCTTCACTTTGACCAATAACTTGAAGATGTAACACCGCTTCCATATTCAAAAGTTTTTCACGCTCGCCTGCAAGCATCCGGCTTACCGGGATACCTGTCCACATGCTCACCACTTCAGCAATTTCTTCTTCACCGACCTTACTGCGAAGCAACGTCGTTTCTACCACTTCGGCCTGGTGGGCCGCTTCAAGCTGCTTTTCCAGATCGGGAATAGTGCCATATTGCAACTCAGACATGCGGCCTAGGTCACTAAGACGACGCGCAACTTCTAGCTCTTGCTTTGCCACTTCTAAATCTTCCTTAAACTTTTGCACACCATAGACTGAGGCCTTCTCTGCATTCCAAACTTCCAGCAAGTCGGCAAATTCTTTTTCTTGCTGAGCAAGCTCATACTCTAAGGTTTTTAAACGCGCAGCAGCGGCTTTGTCTTTTTCCTTTCTCAGCGCTTCTCGCTCAATTTTTAGCTGGATCACATGCCGTTCAAGCTTATCCATCACTTCAGGTTTGGAATCCATTTCCATACGGATGCGGCTTCCCGCCTCATCTATTAAATCAATGGCTTTATCAGGCAGCTGGCGATCTGTAATATAGCGCTGAGACAAACGTGCTGCGGCAATAATAGCCGAATCTGTAATATCTACACCATGATGTAGCTCATAACGCTCTTTTAAGCCACGCAAAATAGCAATGGTGGCCTGCTCTGTAGGCTCACCCACAAACACCTTTTGAAAGCGGCGCTCTAAGGCTGCATCTTTTTCAATGTACTTGCGGTATTCATCTAGTGTAGTGGCTCCTAAGCAATGCAGCTCGCCCCTTGCCAGGGCAGGCTTGAGCATATTGCCAGCGTCCATAGCACCCTCTCCCTTACCTGCGCCTACCATGGTATGGATTTCATCAATAAACAGGATGATATTTCCATTTTGCTTACTCAACTCACTAAGCACACTTTTAAGGCGCTCTTCGAATTCCCCTCGAAACTTCGCTCCCGCAATAAGCGCTCCCATATCCAAAGATAGAACCTGTTTGCCAAGCAGGCCTTCTGGTACTTCTCCATTAATGATTCGCTGAGCCAACCCCTCTACTATGGCAGTTTTTCCAACACCAGGCTCTCCAATTAACACTGGGTTATTTTTGGTTCGCCTTTGCAAGACTTGTATCGCACGCCGAATTTCATCATCACGGCCAATCACAGGATCTAATTTTCCAGCTTCAGCTCTTTGAGTAAGGTTTATAGTGAATTTATTTAACGCCTGCCACTCTTCTTCTGCACCTTGACTATTGACCTTATCGCCACCTCGAAGTTTGTCTATCGCTTGAGCCAACTTAACAGGGCTAACCCCAGCTTTTAGCAATAAGTCACCCACTCCACTTTTTTCTTGCATTAAGACGGTAATCAGCTGCTCACTTGAAAGAAATTGATCACCTGATTTGTTAGCAGCTTTTTCGGCCAGGTTAAATAATCGGGACAACTGATTGCCAAAATGAACATCACCACTATCATTAGCTACCTTAGCCATGCTGTTTAGGCGCTGATCTAACTTAGTTTGCAACATGGGCATATTCGCTCCTGCTTGAACCAACAAGGATTGCGCTGACCCACCCTGCTGCTGCAACAACGCACTGAGCATATGTTCAGATTCAATGAATTGATGATCTAGAGAAAGGGCTAATGATTGAGCTTCGCCCATAGCTTCTTGCAACCGGTTGGTGAGTTTTTCAAAACGCATATACATACCCAAAAAGTGTCTGCCTGCTCTAGTAAGAAACGTCTGAATTGAGCAGCACAAGGATTTATTTCTAGTTTATATATGGGGTACCAAGAGGTGAATTCAAGTCAAATGAAGTGTGTATGCCCCAAGCCTAGACTATCCAAATCAGACTGGCCATGCGCCCACTTGAAGGGTCTCGTCGATGGGAATAAAAGCGCTTTTCATCCGAAAATGTGCAATCATTTCCGCCATAAATAAGCTTCACCCCAAGCTCTGCTAGCTCTTTTGTAGCTAGGGCATATAGATTACCCAACCACTTGTTAGGCTTAGTCTTTATAGCGACAAACTCTTTAGAATTGGATAGTGGTTCTACTCCAAAGGCTTGGAGCACATCAACTCCAACTTCAAAAGCATCCGGACCAATGGCTGGGCCAAGCCACACCATGACTTGAGTAGGGTCTGGGAACTTTGCTATCGCCTTAGTAAGAATGCCACTCGCTAGCCCTTGCCAACCTGCGTGAACAGCCGCCACTTGGGTGCCTGAAGTGTTACACAAAAGCACTGGCAGGCAATCTGCCGTCATTACTACACAAGGCCAATGCTTGGCTTGAGTATAACTTCCATCACAATGATATCGCCCAGTTTGCGCAGGCAAGCTCAAAAGGTGTGTGGAATGAGTTTGGTTAAGCCAAAAAGGTTGACGCTTGAGATTTAGGTCTTGCTGCAACTCAGAACGGTGCTGTAACACGCGCTCTGAGGAGTCCTGCACATGGCGCGCTAAATTAAACCCTGTTAAGCCAGCCAACGATTCATTAGCCATTAATCCACGGCACGTTGAAATAGAACAAACATTAGCTGGCGCGGGCCAGTCTGGCGTTAAGTAACGCGAAGGCTGACCCAGATGATTCATTAAAGCCTCGAATGAGGGTTAAGCTTAGTGTCAATGACCAGGTGCTTAAGTAAGTCAGCCATATCTTCAGGCAGATCAACCTCCCATTCCATGTCTTCATGGGTAATCGGGTGCATTAGTTCTAACCGCTTCGCATGCAAGGCCTGGCGCTTTAAACCGCGCAAACTGTCCAAAAACTCTTCATCACACCCTTTAGGTAAGCGCTGGCGGCCACCGTAAAGAGGGTCTCCTTGGATAGGGTAGTTAACGTGAGTCATGTGTACCCGTATTTGGTGCGTACGACCTGTCTCTAATTTTAAGCGAATGTGTGTATGTGCACGAAAGCGACGAAGCACTCGATAATGGGTTATCGCTTCTTTTCCAACAGCTGAAATCGCCATTTTCAAGCGGTTTCTGCTATGACGCCCCATAGGCTCGTCTACCGTCCCACCACCTGTGAGCACACCTTGCACTACAGCTTCATACTCACGGCCCATGCTACGATCTTGCAACTGAGCCACCAAAGCTGTTTGTGCTGGAATAGTTTTAGCCACCACCATTAACCCTGTGGTATCTTTGTCTAACCGATGCACAATACCAGCCCGAGGTACACCATTGAGCTGGGGGCAGTGGTGCAACAATGCGTTCAATAATGTACCACCGTGATGGCCTGCAGCTGGATGAACTACCAAACCTGCAGCTTTGTTGATAATTAGTATGTAATCATCTTCATAAACGATGTCAATGTCGATAGGCTCTGGCTGCCAGCGTTCTTGAATTTCGATCTGGCATTCTAAGGTGATTTTCTCGCCGCCATATAGTTTCTCTCTAGGTCGAAGTTGTACTCCGTTGACTAGAATATCACCTTCTTCGATCCACTTTTTCAAGCGTGAACGTGAGTAATCAGAAAATACTACAGCTGCAATTTGGTCTACACGCATGCCTGCCCATTCTGGGTCGACTTGCGCTTGGAGAGAAATAGTTTCGTGCATGATAAGACTTTCGTTGGCGCTAGCTGAGCTAGCATATTAAACTAGGCGTTATTGTACAGTATTTAGGGGAATTACGCTGTTCAATAACAATGATATACTCGACACTCTTTGCAACAGGCCACTTAAACACTATGCAACATAAGACTTCAAACCGCTTTCTTCATATTTCTGCAATTTTTCTTGTCAGTTTAATGCTTGGAGCTTGCTCCAGCACAGGCTCAGAGCCGGTAATTGAAGATGTTCTACCAGAAGCAGACCTGTATTCAAGTGCAATCGTTAAGCTTGAAGCTGGCAATTACCGTACAGCCATAGCTGATTTAGAAGCTATGGAAGCACGATACCCATACGGGCGTTATTCTGAGCAGGCTCAGCTTGAGCTGATTTACGCTTATTACCGCAGCAGTCAACCTGGTTCTGCTAAAAGTGCAGCCAGTCGTTTTATCCGCTTACACCCTGATCATGAACATGTAGATTACGCTTATTATTTGAAAGGCCTAACCGCTTTTGAAGAAAATAAGGGAGCGTTTGACCAGTACCTCGGCACAGACAAAGCAAAAAGAGACCCTGGCGCAGCCAGAGACTCGTTTGATGACTTTTCTACATTGCTTAACCGATTCCCTAATAGTGAATACGCACCAGATTCTCGGGTGAGGATGGTATACCTTAGGAACTTATTAGCAAAACATGAAATCCATGTTGCCAATTATTATATTTCTATTAATGCATGGCTAGCTGCTGTAAACAGGGCGCAATATGTAGTAGAAAATTACCAGCTCACTCCAGCAGTAGAAATGGCGCTAGGTATCATGGTTGAGGCTTATACGAAGTTGGGTTTGCTGGACAATGCAAATAATGCCAAACAGGTATTGGAAGCCAACTTTGGTGAAACCAGCACCAACAAAGAAAACGTCATCGAGCTAGAGGAAGAAGTATCTCAAACTTGGTTTAATCGCTTAACATTTGACCTATTTGAGTAACTTCCATTTAAACATCCCATTGACAGTATAGTGTCACTGGGCCCTGGCGCTTGTGCTCTGTGTGACGATAGCGCTGCTCTAGCTGCAGTTGAGCTTCACTACAGATGCCCTTACCTTCTAAGTAGTCATCTATTTGATCGTAAGTGATGCCTAACGAATCTTCATCAGCTTGCTGCGGTTTGTGCTCTTCTAAGTCAGCTGTGGGTATTTTATGCACCAAATTATCTGGCGCACCCATATAAGCGGCCAAACTGCGCACCTGGCGCTTATTTAGGCCAAACAAGGGCGCGATATCACAAGCACCATCACCATGCTTCGTGAAAAATCCCGTAATCGCTTCAGCACCATGATCAGTGCCAATCACCAATCCATTAAATAGACTTGCCACATAATATTGCGCAGTCATTCTAGCTCTAGCTTTGTTATTACCTCGAGAAAAATCTAACTGATGAGCACTTGGATTGGCCCCTTTAATCAAAGACTTCGTGGCAATATCTAAACCTTTAACCATAGCTTCTATATTAATTTCCATACGCTGGCTAGGGTTGATAAAGTCTAGAGCTAACTGCGCATCACTTTCATCAGCTTGCACACCATACGGCAAGCGCACAGCGATAAATTGATATTCATTAGTTTGGTACTGCACATTTAATTGTTCACAGGCCATTTGTGCCAACTTACCAGCGGTGGTTGAGTCCACTCCACCAGACAAGCCTAGCACTAGAGATTTAACACCTGCTGTCATTAGACTATGCTTAAGAAATTGAACTCGCTGCGTTACTTGTGCCTCTACATCAATGACAGGTTCCGTATGCAGCGCTGCGATGATTTTTTGTTGCTGTGATAGGGCCATGATTTTAATCCAATACGTGTACATAGCTTATTATTTTAACCCATATCGATGCCAAAGTGCTTACTTGCACTGATGGATTTGCCCCCCTTTACCAAGACTTTTCATTTCACCAGAATCAGATAGTGTTAGTTGCCAACACAACAGATCTAGGTGCTGTGGTCCATTATTATTAACGACAGCTGAAAGCAAAAAGCCATTTTTTAGTAACTCTACGTTATAGTGATAAGGATTTTGACCCTGCGCTTGTGCAAGGCTGTCTGCACTGATGTCTTCAAAATAATGCCCATGCTGCATATGCCACATCTCTTGCTGCAAGCCTATGCGCTGCAATTGCAGCCATGCTTGTTGCCTGCCTGCTAGCAATTGAGATTGGTGCCAAGCGGGCATCGCAAAACCTAACATCACACCGACCAAGGCAAGCACTAACAATAATTCCATCAGACTAAAGCCCTTTTCATTAGTGCACATCTACATCCACCACGGGGCCTAAAACTTGCGGCCATTGATTGATTTTTTCCTGTATGGCTTGATGCTCTTGCCTCACACTTTTCAAACCCAATTGAGCTTGAGACATCAACATGACCGCACCTAAAGAGATGAACATGAGCACCATAATTACAACTAAAAGTAACCAACCCTTTTGTTGATGTTTTAAAGCTGACCGCAAATCTAACCTTGAGTCCAAATTTTTATCCACACACATGATCTAAGCGCCAAATAAAACTGACTGGATGTATAATCACATCATCCTCTGGATGCCATACCCATAAGTTCGTCTCACCCACCTTCAATTGCTTACTGAGAGGGACTCTTAACTGCAAATTAACCCTGACTTGATATAGATAAACACGCTCGATGGCTTGATAGCTTTGTCGCCACTGATCTATACGACAGTCGCTGTCGCTATCTACGCCAAAATAAAGATCCATTGCTTCTATTTGTGCAACAAAACCACTATTTCGACCCCCTAATTTTCGTCGTGTCAGGTTATGTTTTTGGTCATTGTGAGCATAGTCGTATTGAATACAACGCTCCTTGTCATTGCGCATGAGGGTGATGGTTTCAGAGGTGCCTGAGATTACTCCAGCGCCACAGACACCAAGCCAATCGGTGAGCACTTGGGCAACAGCTAACTGACTTTGCGACTGGGTTTGAATTAGCGCCTGAGCCAACAGCTTATGTTGGTTAAACTGCATTAGACTTGCGACTATGGCGCTCATCATTAATGCGGCAAGGCCCATGCTAAGCAACAGTTCCAACAAGGTAAACCCATTATCATGGTTTACAGTGCGATATTTAGATGCATACATGCCATCCCCTTTGCACAGGATTCTGAAAAGGTGGCTAGGCTTTGCGTCCAGGTCAATCCGAGGGTAAGGGTATTACCATATGTGCAGCGCCCATCACATGCCATGGTGAATTCTCCATTAGGCAGCTGGTTGTGCAGATCTTCTTGCCAATATGCAGCCCACGCCTGTGTCATTGCAGCTGGAGCACAATAGGAACCTTGTAGGCATCCTTGAGCTGATTTTGGTGAGGTATTTATCAACATTTGATAGTGTTGTGGGTACGCCAATACCTGATTTGCAACTTGGTCTAGGAGACCATTAGCATTGTGCATTTGTTGGCTGTAAATGAGCACTCTTTGACTATGTGCCTGGGCTGTGTAGAGCACCAAAAACATCACACTAGATAACCCAAGACTTAATAACACTTCCATTAGCGCCAAGCCTTGCTGGCGAACCTTTTGATAACCTTTTTGATCGCCTGATAACACAGCCTCTAACACTATGGACATAATGCTTTTTCCTCACGCAAACGGCCAGATGACGAAACTACCAATGCATAACCTAGCTCTTTACTAGCCAATTGCCCACTTAGCTGTTTCATTTTGGGGCACAAAAGCATGGTGCCAGAGTGTGCTGTATTGCCAGCACTATTAAAACTAATTTGGACACCTCGGTTAAAACTAAAGGCGATGTCTTTATTTAAATAAAAGTGGGAAAGTTGTTTTTCTTTAGATTGCCAATAACCATCAGTGTTTGCGTCTAGGTATATGATAAACCCCTGTTCAGCACCGCACTCTGGAGCCCAACAAACACTTACCCTAGAGCCCTTTTGTAAGCTTGTAAGGCGTGCATAGCGAATTTTTTGAGAAAGTCTTTGCCGCTCATCTTGCAGAGACTGAAGTTGCCAGGCGGCATAAAGTGAAGGCACAGCAAATGAGATTGAGATAGCCATGATGGCTAAAACACTAAGAAGCTCAAGTAAGCTCCATCCAAAAATAGCATTAAACACGTAGGGTCTGTGATTAAATTTACGCATGACAACATCCTTATTGGCTGCTGTCTAAGTGTAGCTTAGTTTTATAGATTGTAACGGGCATTAAACAAAGGCCATATTAGGCCATAGGCCAAAGGAGGTTCTCGTTTAACTCACTGCTAAAATTTCCACTTCAAATTTAAGCTCCACACCTGCTAAAGGGTGATTGAAATCCATCACGACATCATCTCCATCAATCGTTTTCACCACACCTGGTAGCTCGGTGTTAGCTGCATCAGAAAAACTCACAACTAATCCCTGCTCTAACACCATGTCTGGACCAAATTGATGGCGCTTAACCGTTTGCAAGTTGGCTGGATTATGCTGTCCAAAACCATTTTCTGGAAGCACCGTAAACGTTTGACGATCACCAACAGACATGCCAATAAGACAGGATTCAAAGCCTGCCAACAAATTGCCATCGCCTATCGTGAGATCCACTCCACCTTTTCCAAAGGTGCTGTCTATGGTTTGACCATTGGCATGGTGCAAGGCGAAATTTAATTTCACATGAGAAGATGTATTAATGCTTTGAGTCACGCTTTGCTGCCTTTTCTGTTTGCCAAAAGTCTATAAACAAACCCACCACACCGATCAAAATCAAACTATCAGCTAGATTAAAGGCGGGAAAGTAATAGGGTGGGTAATACACTAACAAGTAATCCACTACATAGCCGTTTACGACTCGATCAACTAAATTACCAAGCGCTCCAGACAATACCAAACTTAAACTTAATCCTAATAGTGTATGCGTGCTGGGGGTGCGCCTTAACCACATAACTAACCAAAGGCTAATAGCTAAAGCTATGATCGACAGAAACCATCGTTGCCAGCCTGATTGAGAGGCTAAAAAACTAAACGCAGCTCCCTTGTTATGCACGAGAATAAGGTCAAAAAAAGGCATTACAGGCAATCGTTCTGCATAATTAAACTGCTGGGTAATGACCCACTTGATACCAAGATCTAGCAGCCATAGCACCATCACAAGCAGTAAAAACCGCCTCAAAGCTGAGGCTTTAAATGTATTAGGCAAACTGTCGAATCTCACCTGCGCCACTCACGTTATCTACACAACGCCCACATAACTCAGGCTCTTGCTCCACTACACCTACATCTTCTCGATGATGCCAACAACGCTCACACTTAGTATGTTTGGAGGCTTGGATCTCTAACCGTAAACCAGCAAATTCTGTCTCCTCACCACCTGCTTCGCCAAGCACCAACGAGGCTTTTGATGTCAATAAAACAAAGCGTAATTCGTCTCCCAGCTGCTCCAATTGAGCATGAAGTTTTGTCTGGGCATACAAAATAATTTCGGCACTTAAAGAGCCACCAATCACACCTTGGCTTCGCTGGGTTTCTAGACTTTTATTGACTGCCTGTTTTACATCCATGATCTGTGCCCAGTAATCTGCACTCATGCGGCTAGTTGTGGGGGCAGGAATTAGGTACCAAGCATCTAGCTGCACAGATTCTGTGCGCTTACCCGGTATGTGCTCCCACAATTCATCAGCTGTATAGCTGAGGATAGGTGCAATCCAGCGGGTCATGGTTTCAATCAAATGGAACATTGCTGTCTGCGCTGAACGGCGTGCAAGGCTGTCTGCACCACAAGTGTACTGGCGGTCTTTAATTATGTCTAAATAGAACCCCCCCAAGTCTTGTGAACAAAAGTGGGTTATTTTTTGATACACTGCATGGAAATTATAGCTGTGATATGCCGCTTCAATTTCTGTTTGAAGCTGCGCAGCACGGCCAAGCACCCATTGATCCAAAGCTAACAAGTCATCAACTTCTACAAGGTTATCAGCCGGATCAAAGCCATTTAAGTTAGATAACAAGAACCTAGCTGTATTACGAATGCGGCGGTAGGCGTCAGCAGTGCGATTAAGAATTTCATCAGACACTGCCATTTCTGCACTGAAGTCTGAAGAAGCCACCCAAAGGCGGATGATATCCGCACCTAAAGTGTTACACACTTTTTGGGGTGACATCACGTTGCCAATAGATTTAGACATCTTTCGGCCTTGACCATCTACGGTAAACCCGTGGGTCAGTACGCCTTTATATGGTGCTACACCATGCATTGCAATCGAGGTTTTCAAAGACGATTGAAACCAACCACGATGTTGATCTGAACCTTCCAGATAAAGGTCAGCTGGGAAACGCAGCTCTGGACGCTGCTCTAGTACAGAATAATGTGTGGTGCCAGAATCAAACCATACATCCATTGTGTCTGTGACTTTTTGATACTCTGAGGCATCTTCACCTAGCAGCTCTGCAGCATCCAACTCAAACCAAGCATCGATACCGTGCTGCGCTACTCTTTGAGCCACTTCTTCAAACAGCTGCGCTGTACGAGGATGCAGTTCTTGGGTTTGTCGATTAACAAACAATGTAATGGGTACACCCCAAGTGCGTTGACGAGAAACACACCAGTCTGGGCTAGAGGACAACATCCCAGAGATACGTGCGGCGCCCCACTCTGGGTGCCAGGTTACATTTTCTACCGCATCAAGGGCCTTTTCTAGTAACCCGTTTTCCGACATAGAAATAAACCACTGTGGTGTAGCACGATAGATCAAAGGTGTTTTGGTGCGCCAACAATGAGCATAACTGTGGGTGATCTTTGCTTGATGCACTAGAGTGCCATGAGCTTCTAAAGCAGCAACAACTTGGCCGTCTACTTTATAAACATGAGCTCCAGAAAACTCACCAGCCGCATCAACAAAGACACCATTATCATCAACAAGGTTAAGTGTGCCGATGCCATAGGCACGGCCCACATTGAAGTCGTCTACTCCGTGATCTGGAGAAGTATGAACACTACCTGTCCCTGCTTCTGTCGTGACATGATCACCCAATATTACTGGCACTTGACGCTCATCAAAGAATGGATGCTGCACTAGTAGGTTTTCTAGCGCTTGCCCCTTGGATTCACCTAATACTTTAAAGTCATCAATGCCGTAACGCTCCATGGCACTGGCGACTAAGTCTTTAGCAAACACCTGGCATTCTTCTTTGACTTGCACTAAAACATAATCAAATTCAGCGTGCATGCTTACCGCCTGACTTGAGGGTAAAGTCCAAGGTGTGGTTGTCCAAATGACTACAGAGGTCGGTAGGTCAGTGACTACACCAAAAGCCTGATTCCAGGCCTGTTGATCTAAAACACCATAACGCACATCAATGGACAAAGACACTTTGTCTTGGTATTCAACTTCGGCTTCAGCCAGAGCGGATGCGCCAACTACACTCCAATAAACTGGCTTATAGCCCTTTACCAAGTGACCATTTTCAACAATTTTTCCCAATGAGCGGATAATGTTAGCTTCGGTCTCAAAGCGCATAGTTTTATACGGGTTTTCCCAGTCTCCTATAATACCCAAACGAACAAAGTCTGCCATTTGTCCAGCTACTTGCTTTTCGGCATATAAGCGACACTTTTCACGGAACACAGCATGAGTGACCTTGTTTCCTGCTTTACCAATTTTTTGCTCTACTTTGTGTTCAATGGGTAAGCCATGGCAATCCCAACCCGGCACGTAAGGTGCATCAAAACCACTTAGCGTCTTAGACTTTACGATAATGTCTTTTAGTATTTTATTGACTGCGTGGCCAATGTGGATATCGCCATTGGCATACGGAGGACCATCATGCAAAATAAACTGTTCTTTACCTTTACCTGCTTCACGCAGTTTATTGTAGAGATCCATTTGCTGCCACTTTTTGAGTATTTTAGGCTCACGCTGGGCTAAATTACCACGCATTGGAAAGGCTGTTTGGGGTAAGTTTAAAGTGGATTTATGGTCGCTCATACTTTTGTTCGCTTCTTAAATAATAATCAATTAAATCTATTGGGATACAACAGCAAAAAAATCTTTGGCCGTGCGCATATCTTGCTTTATTTGTGCTTGCAGCTGAGCAAGCCCATCAAATTTTTGTTCACTACGAATAAACTGGCAAATTTCTACACTAATTGTCTTGCCATAAAAGTCACCACTGTAATCAAACAAGTGCACTTCTAACTGAGGCTGAACGCCAGCAAGTGTAGGCCGATAACCAATATTGGCCACACTAGCAATAGGCAGCTCTAGCAGCCCATGCACAAGCGTTGCATACACGCCTTGTAGGGCTGGTCGCGGTTTTTGTAAACGGATATTGGCAGTGGGCACACCTAATTTTCGGCCCAATTGTTGCCCATAGGCTACTTTACCCGTCACTATAAACGCTCGGCCGATAAACCGCCTGACCGCCTCTAAATCATGCACTTCTAGGGCGTTGCGAATACGCGTACTTGAAACACGCTCACCATCTAACTCACAGGTTTCAGTATTTTCCACATCAAACCCATGGGTCATCCCCTCAGATTGGAGTAGCCCATAGTTACCCATACGACCCTTGCCAAACCGAAAATCATCTCCCACCACAAAATGGTTTACCGCTAAACCACTGACTAATAATTGTTGAATAAAATCATGAGCGCTTAGGCTGAGTAATTTTGCATCAAAACGCAGGCATAAAACACGATCAATACCATGTTGTTCAAGTAAAAGTAGTTTTTCCCGCAACCGAGTTATCCGACGTGGCGCTTGATCCTTTGCAAAGTACTCTAGGGGCTGCGGTTCAAATAACACAACCACCGCAGGTAGACCCTGCATAATCGCCTTTAGTTTGACTTGGCGCAACACACGCTGGTGGCCAAGGTGGACGCCGTCGAAATTTCCAATGGTCGCCACACAGCCACGATGCTCAGGCTTGAGGTTATAAAGACCACGAATAAATTCCATAAGCACTCATCAAATTCGAGGCCATTGGCCTCAGCAAAAGTAAGCCTGCATTATATACTAGACAAGACGTATTTTGCGACTTAGAACGAGCTTATTAGCAATTGATATGAAGGACTATTTTGGGCCTTGTAGGTGGTGCCATCGAAGACCTGTCAAAACAAGGCATGCACTGTAGGCGAAAGCACCCAAAACAACCACCATCGCTAACTGCCCTACTCGCTGCCACATACCCCAGGCAAGCCATGTTTGTGCAGTCTCAAAGGTGACATAAATCACACTGATTAAAGCTAAACTTGACAACAGTACACGCAATGAGAAAACAAGCCACCCACCAAGAGGCAGCCATATTTTTTTGCGGTACAATCCGACACCCAACAGCACTGCGTTAAGCAAGGCTGACAAAGATGTAGCCATGGCCAGACCCACATGTGCAAACTGCCAAACCAATAATAAATTTAACAACATATTACTAGCCATGGCCCAAATACCAATACGCACAGGGGTTTTCATATCCAGCCGTGCAAAATAACCAGGCGCTAACACTTTGATTAACATAAAAAACAGCAAACCAAACGAATAGGCCCGCAAACTAGCTGCGCTAAACAGCACGTCTGCGTCTCCCATAGCCCCGTAGTGAAATAACGTAGCTATAAGAGGCTCTGCCAACAACCCCAAAGCAATCGCTGCTGGCACTCCTACTAGCAAGACCATTCGTAACGCCCAGTCTAGAGTATCACTGAAAGCTTGAGGTGATTTAGTCGCATGCCGCTGGGATAGCCCTGGCAATATAACTGTGGCAATGGCAATACCAAACACTCCTAACGGCAATTCCATCAATCTATCAGAATAATATAACCAAGAGACACTGCCACTTTGCAACAACGAAGCTAAAACTGTGTCTAGTAGCAGGTTGATTTGTGCCACTGATACTCCAAACATAGCAGGTAGCATCAATCTCATCACCTGCCTTACCCTAGCGTCACTAAATCCCACACTAGGGCGCACCAATAGCCCCAGCTGAGCCACAAAGGGGAGCTGCAAGGCTAGCTGTAAAATACCCGCCGCTAACACACCCCATGCCAAAGCCATTACTGGAACCGCCATTTGTGGGGCTAGCCAAAGGGCCGCTGTTATCAAGCTAATATTGAGCAACACAGGAGTCAGTGCTGGAATAACAAATCGTTTAGAGTAATTTAACAAACTACCCAAAAAACCAGTCATGGATATCAGTAACAAATAAGGAAAGGTAATGCGCAACATATCGGCAGTTAAACCTAACTTATCACCGTCTCCAGAAAAACCAGGAGCGAAGACCAGGGCCAATACTGGCGCAGCCACTACAGCGATTATAGTAATAACACTTAATACCAACAACAGACTTCCAGCTACCTTACTAATCATGGCCTTAAGTAGATGATCACTGTCCTGCTCACTCATTTGCGCTAACACGGGCACAAATGCCTGGTTAAAGGCACCTTCTGCAAATAGCCTGCGTAAAAAATTGGGGATTTTAAATGCTACAAAAAAGGCATCTGCTTGAGAACCCGCACCAAACAAAGTGGCGATAACCACGTCCCGCACTAAACCCAGAATTCGTGACAACATTGTCATACTAGCAACAATAATGCTGGAGCCCAGCAATCCTTTTATACCCTTGGAGGGTTTAGGCGAAGACTGTTTGAGTGACGAAGAAGAACTCATAGAACCCTACAAAAAATTAATAACGTGACAAAAAAACATTATTTCTGCCTCCTTTCGGACGATTTATCCCATGTTAACGCAAAAACATTAAAATGAACTGATATTTATAACAAAAAGACGTAATCTAAGTTGACAAAAGACGCCCAAACGGGAATAATTTCGCACCTCATAAACACCCTGCTATAAATATTGTGTTTAACACTTTATTTAAGCTTTTTAATTATATTTATATAGGAGCCAGATCGTGGCCAATTCCGCTGGATCAAAGAAACGCGCTCGCCAGGCAGAAAAACGTCGCAGTCATAACGCAAGCCTGCGCTCCATGGCACGCACATACTTAAAGAAAGTTATCGCTGCTATCGAAGCTGGTGACAAAGAAGCTGCCCAAGCTGCGTACACAACTGCCGTATCAATCATGGACAAAAGTGTCTCTAAAGGCATTTTCACCATGAACAAAGCTGCTCGCCATAAGAGCCGTTTAAGTGCAAAAATCAAAGCCCTATAATTTATTATAGCGCTTATAAAAACCGGCTTAGGCCGGTTTTTTTGTGCCTGCCTTTTAATAACAGCTAGTCACAGCGCTTTGATAGAAAGCTCTTAATCATCTGCACCATTCAAGGTTGCGATGTTGGTTTCAAACCCATCTAAACTCAATCGGTTCTTTGCTAGCCAATATTTTTCTATGCCTTGCGCACCCTTCTTATCTACCCAAGCATTCATTTCTGTCCGACCTTGCACATAATCAAACAAGGGAACTACAGTGCCACAAGAGCTCAATACCAGCTCAATATCCAACAAATACAATTGCCTTGCAGATATGTTTGACACAAACAAGTTTATATAACTATCCCATAAAGGGTCAGTTTTGTGTATTACCTTAGCCACACCATATACGCGAAGGATCAAAGGCGCACCATCATAGCTACAAAACATCAACGTCATACGAGGTGACATTTGCACATGGGCTGACGTTTCATTACCACTGCCTGTCACATTAAGCCAAACTACCTGGGAAGGGCTAAGAACCATTAGAGAATCTCCACCTTTAGGGGAAATATTCACCTTACCTGTAGTTGCAGCTGTGCCCACAAAGAATATTTTTTGTTGCTCTATAAAGTTTATATATCTAGCAGAGAGCTGTTCATATTGCTTACCCACAATAACCTCCTGTCATTTTAACTCAACATTGCTTTAACCTAACATTAAGTAAATATAGACCACAACTAAGACTCTGGCTGATATTTAAGCCAGATTAAATGGTATTGAATGGATTTAACGACTAGAGAAGAACGAGGTTGTCGCGATGAATCAACTCAGGTTCTGCGACATAGCCTAAAGTAGATTCGATTGAACTACTGGCTAAGCCAACAATTTTTAAGGCCTCGATGGATGAGTAATTCACTAAACCTCGACCGATAGTGTGCCCGCACTCATCAAGGATCAACACCATGTCACCACGAGTAAATTGCCCCTTCACAAGGCTTACGCCCACTGACAAAAGGCTCTTACCTTGCTGCGTAAGCACCATCACTGCTCCTGCGTCTAAATGCAGCTCACCCTTGGCCTTCAAATGCCCTGCAAGCCACTGCTTACGAGCTAGCAGAGGCTCTTGGTCAGGTAAAAATAAGGTACCTAACTCTTCGCCTTGGCGTAATCGTCTCAACACACCCTGTGTGCGCCCATTAGCGACGATAGTGTTGGCGCCTGAACGAGCAGCAAGTTTTGCAGCCTGTATTTTGGTCAACATTCCACCACTGCCCAAACTGCCAGCAGACCCACTAGCCATAGGTATAAGAGACGGATCCCCAGCGTGTACTTGTGACAACAATTTCGCATCGTTATGGTGACGGGGGTCTTTGTCACACAAACCGTCTTGATCAGTGAGAATGACCAAAAGGTCTGCTTCTACCAAGTTGGCAACCAAAGCACCTAGTGTGTCATTATCACCAAATCGAATCTCATCCGTAACCACCGTATCATTTTCATTCACCACAGGAATAACGTTGTGACTTACCAAAGCACGCAAAGTGCCACGGGCGTTAAGGTAGCGCTCTCGGTGAGTAAGGTCATCATGAGTAAGAAGGATTTGTGCAGTGCGCATGCCATGTCGTGAAAAACTCTCTTCATAGCGCTGCACCAACCCCATTTGGCCTACAGCTGCAGCAGCTTGAAGGTTATGGATTTCTTTTGGGCGCTGAGTCCAGCTTAGGCGAACCATTCCTTCAGCAATAGAGCCTGAAGAAACCAATACAATTTCGACACCTTGCTGGCGCAGCTTTGCCAACTGATCTACCCAGCCGTCAATGGCCTGCTTATCAAGCCCCTTTCCATTATTAGTTAGCAAAGCACTACCGATTTTCACCACCCAGCGCTGGCCACTTACAGCAGCCTGGTGGCTAGTCATAGGTGTACTCAACTTCCACATCATAGTCGTCGTCATCGTAATCATCATCTAGATCGTCATTGCCTTTAGCAGCTAGACGTTGCTGATGACGAGCCAACTTGAACTGCTGTACACGCTCGCGGGCTTCCTGCTCTAAACGTAGCTTCAACTCTTCTTCTTGAGCTGCGTATTCTGGATCTGCAAGGGCTCGCTCATTACGATCCTCTATGAAGTCCATAATGTCACCAGCTAGTTTAAGAGTACCTAGCTTATTGATGGCAGCTATCTCGTATACAGGACCTTTCCAGTCTAGGGCATCAACAACAGACTGACAACGTTCTTTGCGCTCGTCTTCTGGCACTAAATCCAGTTTATTAAGCACCAGCCAGCGCTCACGATCTGCTAGAGCTGGACTAAACTTTTCTAATTCACGGACTATGATTTTAGCTGACTCAGCAGGTGTAACATCATCCCAAGGCGCCATGTCGACCAAGTGGAGTAACACACTAGTACGTGACAAGTGCTTCAAAAATTGAATGCCTAATCCAGCACCTTCAGCAGCACCTTCAATAAGGCCTGGAATATCTGCAATAACAAAACTACGATGGCGCTGCATACTCACCACACCCAGGTTAGGTGTAAGAGTTGTAAACGGATAATTAGCTACCTTAGGCTTTGCTGCAGACACAGCCCGAATAAAGGTGGATTTTCCCGCGTTAGGTAAGCCTAACAAACCAACATCTGCCAATACTTTCAGTTCAAAACGCAGGTTACGCTTTTCACCAGGGGAACCATTAGAGGTTTGCCTAGGAGCGCGGTTAACACTAGATTTAAAACGAGTGTTACCTAACCCGTGGAAACCACCTTGAGCTACTTTTACCACCTGTCCCGCTTCAGCTAAATCTGCCAACAGCTCGTCCGTATCACGATCGACAATAGTAGTGCCCACAGGAACCGTTAAGGTCATGTCTTCGCCAGACCCTCCAGTACAATCAGCTCCCTTGCCAGATTCGCCAGATTGAGCTTGATAGCGAGGTTGAAAACGGTAGTCAACTAAGGTGTTTAAAGTTTCATCTGCTTCTACAAAGATGCTGCCACCATCACCACCATCACCACCATCAGGGCCACCACGAGGAATGTACTTCTCACGCCGAAAGCTCAAGCAACCATTACCGCCTTTACCCGCTTCAACAATGACGTTACTTTCGTCAACAAATTTCATACATTCTCCGTGCAGCCAAAGCTGCAAGATAAAGGCTCAGCGCCTTGATCAGTAATATTTAAATCGCCACATCACTAACTTTTGAGTTAGTGATGTACCGTTCGTAGTAAACACAAAAAAGCCCCGCTAGGCGGGGCTTTTTTTAAAGACCCCTAAGGCCTTTTTAGGTTCTTAGCCTTAAGCCGGTACGATAGTAACGAACTTACGGTTTTTAGGGCCTTTAACAACGAACTTAACAGTACCAGTTACTGTAGCAAACAAAGTGTGGTCTTTTCCACAACCTACGTTTGTGCCTGCATGGAAGTGTGTTCCGCGCTGACGAACTAGAATGTTACCCGCTGCAACGGCCTGACCACCAAAGCGCTTCACGCCTAAGCGTTTAGACTCTGAATCGCGACCGTTATTAGTACTACCACCTGCTTTCTTATGAGCCATGGGTTATCTCCTTACGATTAGGCACTAATGCCAGTAATCTTAACTTCGGTAAACCACTGAC
>Ga0209815_1000747_pt1 | contig 23216 bp, 42 predicted proteins | sample CoawatmetaG00DNA_FD_187507 | JGI IMG/M metagenome (GOLD analysis project Ga0209815, IMG submission 187507) | Marine microbial communities from the West Antarctic Peninsula - Coastal water metaG002-DNA (SPAdes) (version 2) | ecosystem: Environmental > Aquatic > Marine > Coastal ...
AGCAGATTCATGATGGTCATCTTGGCATCCAAGCTGATATGCTGGTTGAAGAAGCTCGCAGTTTTTGGCATAAGGTCATTAAAGACGGAGCGGTGACATGTTGGTAGGTGATATCATAACGTTGAACGGCGTAACAGGACACGGTAAGAACCGTGTCCGTGAGCATGGCGACCAGTGGTTTGTAATGAACGATACCACAGATATTGGCATTGTATCACGTAATAGTGCATCTGTTTTTCCGCCTATCCGTAGTCTACAAACCGGCGAGTGGCGTTGGTTGGATAATGTTAATTTTGAGGTAGTATTATGAATACAGTAATTACCCTGGTTGCCATAGCTTTTCTTGGACAAGGAGAGCCTCTAAAGACTTACCCTGGTGCACCTGGTGCATATGGGCAGTGCAAAACTGAAGCCGCTAGATTAAGAGTTACACAGGCTAGAGTTCCCTCAGAGAAGATGATCACTTATCGTTGCAACATTAAATGGGTAGACAAGTCCAAGAACGGTTGACTATCTGTTAGTTTATGCTACTATGGTTATAGTTAGAAAACACAGACAAGGATCAAAAATGAACAAGAAATACGAGCCACGTTACTTTAAGATCCCTGAGGTTAAATCCAAAGATCATTTTATGGTTGGATTTGAATGGAACGTCACAGGCAGTACTGGCAACAGTTATGTCGTAGGCTTTAATGACGGCGGACTAGATTGCAGTTGCCCAGGGTTTGGTTGGCAGGGAAAATGCAAGCACGTTAAGGGCATTGCAAGCAGATTAATTTCAGAGGCTTATCCTAAGTATGCACATTTTTCAGGTTGAAGGCAAGGGCTTTGGTCCAGAAGTAGCAGACAGTAAGAAGTCTAACTGGGATCAACAGTGCATGGACGTTATCGAAAACCCTAATATGATGGTGCCCTGGTATCTTATGGCAAGTTACGCATACTACGTTGAAGATGATCCTATTTTAAGTGACGGATTATTTGACGGACTAGCACATAGTATGTTAGAATCATGGGACACTATTGAACATTGGCACAAAGAGTTAATTACTGAGGAAGACTTGAAGGCGGGCACGTTGCTTATTAGGGAATTTCCAAATCGGGTCATTAATGCAGTGAATTCTTTAAGGACGGTTAAATAGGTAAAACAATTAAACCCTACAGGAGCTACTCAATTCCATGGCCGACTCATTTGATTACGTTTTTTTCTCAGGTTCCAAACAATTATTAGACGAAGTAATATATGATCAAGCAAAGATTTATCCTACCCACTGGCACAAAGATGATATATCAACTAACAGGAAGATAGTTGAAGAATACCTACAATGCAGGTATGACACTGCACATAAGAAAGTTAACGCAGGTTGACGTTTAGCCTGTTCTATGTTATAATACTTTTATTAACCACAACAGGAAGATGCTACTATTATGATCAATAGAAAAGAAATTGAAGAGCAAGAACGCAAACTAGCTATGGAAGCATACCTTGCTAAAGGTGGCGTAATTACTAAACTGGGTTCAGAAGAACGAAGCGAAGAAGCAGACTTTAACCCTTGGAAGCGGCGCAAGCCTAAAGCTAAGACAGAGGGTTAATATGTACCCAGTTAAGTGCATTAAATATTTAAACCTCCCGGCTATTCCCCAAACAGTAATAAACTCTATTGAGTTTGATGATAATGATCTGACACTAGCTAAATCTAGTGTCGGATACAAGTCATCAATTGTCTCAACCGAGCTGTTAAATGAGTGGGGGAGAAAGAATATATCTGAAGATATATTTTTAAATTATCAGTTAATGACTGATAATGTTCTCCTACATCGGGACAAGTCAACAAAAAGCAAACTGCTATATATAATCGACACCGGGGGCGATGAAGTGTTAACGAGTTTTTATACAGATCCAGAAGGCACTGATTTACTATTTAAAGCCGTTATTAAGCCTGGCAGATGGTGTATATTTGAAGCTGATGTATGCCACAAGGTTTCAAATATGGATCCAGGGAAACTTAGATTTGCTATTACCGGTCAGATTTTTAGATCAGGAGAGTTAGATATCAGGGAAGCCTATAGTACTAATTAACATAGATAAATAAACTTGCAGGGCCTTTCCAGACCCGGGGATAAAAATGACGCTTGGTGGAACCTACCACTTTTAATGTGTATTGCACATAACGCCGCCCCTAATTGAGTTTATTTCTCTAAGCATTAACAAGCATTAATTTATATGTTATATAATGTGACTGGAGAAACTAAATTGAGCGACCACTTTAAAAAAATTATCATACCACTGCATATACTATCCTTGTTGTGTATACCTTATTTTTCAACAAATTACATCATACCATTCCTAGTAGGATGGGTGTTAATATCTGGATTTGGTATTGCTATAGGTCAACACAGATACTTTTGTCATAATTCATTCAAGACATATAAAGTTTTCCATATTTTACTTGGTTGGCTCGCTTGTCTAGGATCACAAGGATCAACTATATTTTGGAACGCCGCACATGCTAACCATCACGGAGAGGCTGATACAAAAAATGACGTACACTCGCCGTTACATGGAACATGGAATGCATATTGGGGATGGATACTAAATCTTGACCCAAAGAACGTTCCAATGAAATACAGCAAGCGATTAATTAAAGATTCCTATCAAAAATGGTTACATCAAAACTATTACAAAGTGGTGTGGGGTAGTGTAACAATATTTGCAGTACTTAATTTCCTTGCTGTGGGCGATATGTATCTAACCTTGTATGGCATGATATTACCAATGACTTGGTCAACACACCAAGAGCCAATAATAAACATCCTTGGTCACATTAATAATTTTGGATATAGAAACTATAATACGCGAGATAACAGCACAAATAGCAGGTTACTTGCAATGCTAACTTTTGGACAATGTTACCATAATAATCATCACGCCAACCCACACCGATATAACTTCGGATCAAAATGGACAGAGTTTGATCCAGCAGCCCCATTGGTCATGTTAATTAAGAAGTATTCATGAAGCATAATATCCATATCTTTTCGCCACCGTACCTAAACAACTTAGCTATGCTCCCTGCTAGTTTTTTGTTTATTAAAGCATATTACGAAAAAAACGGTAGTAATATCGAAAAGTTAAATTGGGTAGTTCCCCAGATACATTGGACTGAAGAATCCTTATGGGAGCAGTTGCTAGAAAATCCTCCGTCCGTCTGGGGATTTGGAGGTTATATCTGGAACATTAACTTATGCTATCGTATGGCTAAGAAGATCAAAGAAACTTTTCCTGAATGCATAATAGTTGCAGGAGGTCCGCAGCCTGAGTATAAGCATGATACTGAATACTTTGCAAAACATCCCTACATTGACATTGTTGTTCCTGCAGATGGTGAAATTCCGTTTACTGATATTGTTGATGAATATATTGCTGGGCAAGATTATAGCAAGTGCAGAGAAATAGTATTGCCAACGCCATCGTTAGACGGCTGGTATAAAACTGAGCCTACATACCATATTGTAAAAGATTGGGAATGGCCACCTAACTTTGTTGAATCTCAATCTCATTTAATTACCGAGATGATGAGCGAATTCCAGGCAGATTTTAAAGAAAAAGAAATATACTTCCTATACGAGTCAATGAAAGGGTGTCCTTACAAGTGTGTGTTTTGTGACTGGGGCGGTGGCATACATACCAAGGTTAGAATAAAAGACATTGATACTGTTAAACAAGAATTAACGGCAGTGTCAGATCTTAAAATACATCAATTAGGATTTTCAGATGCTAATTTTGGTATACTAGAACGAGACGTTGAAGTTGCTGAGCATATCGCTAAACTCAACAGGGAGACTGGGTATCCATCAACTGTATTTTTTCATCCAGCTAAGAATAATAAAGAGCGGGTTAACACGATTAATAAGATATTTTTTGATGCTGGACTTTTACGAGCACACCACGTTGACCTTCAGGACTTTAATCCTCAAATTTTAAAAAACATACAAAGAATTGAAATACCCTGGGAAAAGCATATTAAGCTAATATATGATTTTACACAAGCAACTGGTACCAAAACTGTATACGTTAATACCTTGCTAGGACTGCCTGGGCAGACCATGGATACGCTAATTAGTGATGTTGATAACTTCTGTAAGCATAACATACGGTATAGCCGGTACAATAAATGGCTAATGCTGCCAAATAGTCCAGCTGCTGATCCAAAATACATAGACGAATTTAAAGTTAAAACTAAAAAAACTTATATGGCGCCTTTTCCAGCTGGAAAAAAAGCAGACGCAAGTAGATTTTTTGGTGAAGCACAAGTTGCACCTAAGACAGATCAACAAGATTCGCATACAGACATAATTGTATCAACTAGCTCATTTACCGAGAAAGAGTATGTTGAAATGTGTATGTTTACAGGGCTAGTTTATGGTTGTGAAACACTTGGATTATTATCATCTATAACACACGGGATGTATCACTTAAAAGGTATTCCATACAGTAATTTTTATCGAAGAATGTATTATGAGTTTATGCCATTAATGACAGGAACATTGCAACGAACATTTACACATTTACGTGATCAGTTAAACAGGAATATAACTGACGAAGAGTTTTTGCTTGGGATTGAAAACCCAGAGTTTGGCGATGAGTTTCCGTTTTATATGTTGCCTGAGATATACGCTATGTCAGCTGTTGCATATAATTCACCAGATTTGTATGACCAGCTATACAATTGGTTAGAACCAGAGCTTGATGAACAAATGAAGGACTTATTTAAATATAACCGAAACATATTTTTATCCCCTGATTACAGCCCTGCTGACGGACGCACCTGGGAAAACGATTATGATTGGGAAGAATGGTTTAGTTCTAATATCTCTGGAATAGTGCTAGAGAAAGTAACTGTATTGCCATTAAAACAAAAGACAAGGTATACAGCAACTGATACCACTACTAGTTATGATCAAACAGTATCTACCTTACCCATTGAATGGCACCTGCAAGACTCACCTCTTGAGCATTTAATGGATTACTTCTATAAAGTGTGCTACGGAACAAAAAATGCAAAAGTATTGGAGAAGATAGAAAAATGTCCGATGTAGTTAAGACAGTATCAGAATATGTTGATAACGTATTAATTCCAAATGAGAATAAAATCCCTACAGATTACCTTGATGAATTTATTAGGATGGGATTTTTTAGGATTGGCCACAGTGAGCAATACGGTGGATTAGGGCTGTCGTTAAGAGATCAGATACTCCTTCAAATGCAATTTGGCCGCACGAAATTAGGGTTCCGTAATCAGTTTAGTACAACTACAACACTTGCATCTGGGTTGCTTGATCAATTTGGCGAAGCAGAATTGTTAGAGCAAGTTAATAACGGTACTGTTATTTCAATGGCATATACTGAACCTGAAAAGACATCGTCAACAACATATGAACGTGTCGACGACAATAGCTGGAAGATCAATGGATCAAAACTCTACATTAGTAACTCTCCCCTTGCTACATGGTTTATCGTGTTTGCAAGCGGCACCTTTTTTCTTGTTCATAAAGACCAAGTTGAGATTGGCAATCCACATGTTAAAATGGGACAGGAAGAAAATCCGGTAGCTGATGTATATTTTAACAATTCAATTTCGACTAAAATGTTAGGACAGGAAGGCCGCGCATTGCCCCTTGCTGAAGGTGCATTTACCCGTGGTAGGTTAATTGTTACTGCCGTATCGGTTGGAATGTGCATGCGAATGTGTGACGAAATGGTAGCATATGCTAAAGCAAGAAATGTGTTTCAGCATCAGTTAGTGCAAGGACTTATTGCTGATAGTGTTGCTAAAACTTATGCGGCCAAGGCAACGGTAATCGAAGCGGCAACTAACTTCTCTCCCCTGTCCTCGAGTGCTGCTAAGTTATTTTGTACTAATGCTGCTTGCCAAGTAGCAGACAATGCAGTGCAGGTTCTGGGTGGATACGGTATTATGAGAGGTCATATAATTGAGCAATTTTATCGTGACGTTAGAGTCATGCGGTTGTATGAAGGAACAGATGAGATACAAAAATTAAACATTGCAAAGCATTTTAAAGAGGGAATCCTAAATGAGTAATATTCCAGACGGTTTTGAACCAATTACGTCAAGCCATCCTTTTGGAGCAATGGTTGGGCCGCTATATAATAAAAAAACCGGCGACGGCCTAGATGATTGGATCAGAGGATTTTTAGTAGAGAAGAAACATTGTAACCGTATTGGTTTTTGTCATGCAGGAATGCTTAGTTTTTTTGGAGACGTTATCCTTGGACAAAGTTTTTGGAATCACGGTCACGGACCATGTGTAACGATGCGTATTGACAACGAGCATATTTGGCCAGTTAAACACGGTGATTGGATTCAAGGAAATAGCAAAATTATTAAGTTAGAAGGTGACGTGGAAAATCATAAAGGAATCGTGCATATTGAAGCACAATCGTTTGTAGGGCATCATAAAGTTATGATAAATCACGGAGTCCACCGACAAATTAATAGGAGAAGTGGTGCATGGGACGATTTCCCAAAATGATAGATAAAAAAATTGAAAGTTTGTCAAGATTTGAAGTACATAAAAAACTTAAAAAGTGGCATTTTAACCTAGATAGCACAAAGCAGGATTACTACATTGTTAAACATATAGATCGACCTCCAGAGTTCTGGCAGTCTGGCATTGATGAACTCCTAACAGTGGATCCATTAAAACTAGACAATGGGTGGTTTGCTAAACCAACACAAGATGACACAGTTGAGAAAGATAGTAAGTACCACGCTATACAATCTCTTCACAATGATGTTAGGCTTGCAGGTGCTCCTAAAGGAGACAATTGGTTTGATCGACGAGCACTGTCGCAAGATAACATCCTATCGGAATTATTAGACGAAATCGATTTAAATGATATTGATATACGTTTTGGCACACAAAATTCCATGGACATGACGTACAGACATATCGATCATGAACACTCACAGGTTGCTCCAAAAACTCGCCTAACTGAAGATAATCCCCAGAGTCTAGAAGAAGTATTTACAAGCAGAGGCGATTGGGTAAAGTATATTATCCTCTTACATGATTTGTTTCCTGGTCAGGTAATGTACTGGGGAAATAGTGTAATCGAAGCCAAACAGGGCGATGTAATTGCGTGGGATTATGGTGTGCCGCATTGGACTGTAAACTTTAGTAACTACCCACGGCACGTAGGACTTATTACAGGAAAAAAACGATCATGAAATTAACTATATCAGTAGGAGACATTGCTTCAGATATCGTTGCCGGCGTTAAAGAAAGCGAACAATACAAACTTATTTTTCACAGTGATTGGTATTGGGGACATAGTGTGCTGGTAAACAACGAGCCAGTAAAATGGAATGCTAACACAGTATTTAATTTTTCTGTAAAACCTCAAATTAATGTTGCTAACCTTGGAGACAGGGATCACGATATAGAAATAGAATTTTTAAGGATAGACTAGGGATGTTAATTAACCAAACAGACGATATGTATTGGACTGTAGGAAGTAAAATTTTTTACAACAAACTATTAGCTGCTGATGAGTCAAAAACAACTGGACTTCCTCTTGAATTTTATTTTTACAATAAAACGCTGGATAAATTTAGTTTTAGTCAGCCAATTAATTGGACCTGGGACGAGTTACTAAAACAACGAGCTTTAGAGATTAGAGAAAAACATGAAAAACTCAGGCTATGGTTCTCTGGGGGCCGCGACTCATATCTTATCTTAGACAGTTTTACCAAACATAATATTGTTATAGACGAGGTTATAACAATCGACAATAACTACAAAAAATCAGAGTATTCTTTTATATTTGATTACTTAACAAAGAATAAACATTTACATCCCAACGTAAAGAAATTTACACAGATTAAGTATGATGATAAGATGTGTAAACAGTATTTTATAAAAAACTGGAGAGATAACTATTTTGCTGGTCACCAAACTCTAACTCCGTCAGTGGGTTGGATAGCACAATATCTCGACGAGCCTAATACTGGAAACATTACTGGATGTGAAAAATCTAAAACATACACAGATGCAGGCAAGATATATTCATATATGTATGATGCCACTGTTGAGTATACACTTGGCACTCCTAGTCATGAACCGTTTTTTATAAGCGGTACTGTGCCGATATTTCAGTTTCAAGTCCAGCACATAGCTAATTATATTAAAGATCACTTAACAGACTGGTCAGAAAGTGACTTAAATGGTAAACTATTTTCTACTCTGCCACAGGATGGCAAAACAATATGGGATCCTACTCATCCATATTATATCGGTTGCATAGCATCGTTACGTACATCTGCTGCAAAGTATGAACTTGGTGTTCCCTGGGCTAAATTTAACAGTTTACATGGAACTAACGCAAACTCATTTCAGTATGATGATATTGAAAATGAATTAAAAACTCACTACCCGGATTTGCATAAGAATTTTATTAACGGGGCATTATTAAGTACAGGCGCCGGTATAGACGAATATTTTCAGGATAACGATGCACTGAGGAGATTTAAACCAACATCATCAGAGAGATACTTTGTATCTGACAGATAAATGGTTGACTTTTTAGCTACCTTATAGTATTATTACAGAATAATAAATAACATTGTTACAGAAACTCTCTGTAACTAACGTCACTTAGATCGAGGATACATGATACAATGAAAAAGGTTTTACTAGCAGTAACAATTATGTCGGCAATGCTTACAAGCGCATGTGGGTTTACCCCGATTTATAAGCCAGGCGAGCCTGCTTTTGATTTCGTAGGTTGCCATACAGTCAAAATTAATCCATCACCAACTGGTGAACGGGCGTTTATCGCGATGTTTGATTTAAATGTCGGAGATAATCTCTACTTTAAACAAGTTAGCCCTGATGGAAAGACTGTTGGTCCTGTAACTACTGGAGAACCTTGCAAGTAATAGTCGGGAGACAGACAATGCAAGTTACTGGTAAATTGGACGAGTTAATGGAAGACGACGATTGGGCACTTATCTTTGGTGCTGACGGAAGACTCAAGGGTATTTTTATTCCCCCTGGAAAAGATGAAGAACAAGTTCCAGCGTGTCTTTTAGGGGTGTTACAAGCAGCAGGAATCGACATTCATGCTGATGGTGATGTTAATTCAAGGATGTTACATTAATTTATACTGCCGTTCTGGTTGACTATACGTATGATTATGCTATTATAGTGTATAATTTAGTTTAATGCTGTTGAATGAGGTACATAAAATGAAGTTGTTTAAAATTATCTTTGCTGTTGTAGTATTTGTGGTATTTTTAACACAAACAGCTTTTACCGTCAAATATGCTCACGGATTTGAGGTTCAAGGTTCTCTAAGGGTACCAATTCAAGTACCTAGAGACCTTAACCTTAGAGACGCTCAGCCCGTTAGGGTGCGTATTGTTGCTGTTGAGCAAGCCTATGAGGAAAGACAGGAAACCTTTGCGGATAGGGACAAGTGCTATTACGAAAAAATAGCTGTTGAAACTATCGATAATCGTGGGTTCGTCGCTAAACTAATAAACCCATCCACAGGCGGCACAGTATACGAAAATCAATACAACTGTTATACTAATCCAAAGACGGTTACTATGAAAGTTTGGTCAGGTTACGTTGTGACCTACCAACAACGTGGCCGCTATTACCAAAAATTTATGCAAAAGCGACCACGCGGAAAATATATTACTATTATGTCAAACCAAGGTTGACATCTATGTTAACTGTGTTATCATAGTTTATATTAAGAAGCAGTTATTGGGCGATCTGTAAAAAATTGCCTGTCATTTAAAAATGAGGTTAGTTATGGATACCAAAGAAATTAAATACGCTGCTAACGAAGCAGTTTTTGGATTACAACTAGAACAAAAGCAGGCAATTAAGTTTATTGTTCGCAATGCTAAAACTGATGCTCACACTGCCAAGCAAGTCCTTGCTGAGACGTTAACGTCATATAAACAGTCACTTGGTGGGGTATAAATAAATGAGGCAGGGCCAGAGTAGTAACGAGATTATGAGTGGGTCAAACATAAATGAAACTGTAGTTGATGCACGGGTAAACTTTAAAGCCCGTGCATTAATTGCTACCATGGAAAACGAGATTCTTACGCCCGAGGATTTGGAAAGATATGATGTATACTGTGAATGGTTTGACGATGACGCTGATAATATCCAAATATGGTTACGTGATCGAACAGATGACTCTCGCACTGGGCCTCTTGACCTTGGGATGTTTCGCACACTAAACTAACGTCTAAGGATAGGACAGGTGACTGAGAGGCCGAAAGTACTCGATTGCTAATTGAGCGAACCCTTTATCGGGTTCCGTGGGTTCGAATCCCACCCTGTCCGCCAAATTATATAAAAAAACATATCGACCCACATTATACTTTATAGTATAATACTTAGATAGTTAACAATGGTTGTTAATTATTCAATTACAATAAGGAAAATTCAATGAAAACTATTATTCCAACTGGGCAAGACAAAGTTCTTGCCGTACTTAAGACAGGCGTTGCACTTACTGCAAAGCAAATCGAAGCTCGTTTTGGCGTAGGCAATGCACGTTCAACTGTGTCAGCTCTACGTATGAAAGGCTTTGCTATCTACTGTAACGAATCTGTAGATACAAAAGGCCGCGTAAAGAACAAGTATCGTCTTGGCGCACCAAGCCGTGCAGTAGTAGCCGCTGGTTACCGCGCTCTAGCTAACGCCTAGCACTAAGTTTTAAAAAGTATAGGGGGGTAGAAATTACTCCCCTATCTTTACATGGTGGTTGCATCATGGACTTGGGCCAACATTGGAACTTATAATTTAAGATTAGTACATATAAGATTAGCGCATCCGATGCATAAATCAGTATTAATCAGGGTCAACAAGTTTCAATAACTTTAAATAAATACAGTAATGCCAAAAGAAGAATTATTAGAAATAGAAGGCGTAGTAAACAAGATTATTCCAGGCGGAAAGTATCTTGTCGAAATAGCTAATGGGGCGGAAATTGAAGCCCATCCAAGCGGTAAGATGCGTAGGAACAAGATTAATGTTCTAGTAAATGATCGTGTAACTATGCAAATGACACCCTATGATTTAACCAAGGGTAGGATAACATTTAGGCATAAGTAGAGATGAAGCAAACATCGCCTTTTAAGTGCAAAAAAACAGGTGCCCTTCGTGGCTTTGAAACATGCACATCAGACGTAGATGAAAAATGGGTTCCAGAATGTAACTGTACTGATAGTTGCCAAATCCATACAACACAGGATAAGAAGAAAGAGTTAATTACAGCAGAGGCCGCATAAATGATAACCATTACTGAAAAAGCAAAAACTTATTTAGAAAGTATAAAGTCTGATACGTATATTACGTTATCAGTTAAAGGCGGTGGGTGTAGCGGGTTTCAATATGTCTGGGGCATGATGAAAGACTTGCCACAGTACACATGGTCAGATCCTATTGACGATGTGTTAGTTCTTGATCCGCTTGCTGAAATGTATGTGCTTGGAAGTGAAGTTGATTATAAAACCGAGCTTGGCGGCAGTTTCCTAACAGTGCAAAATCCTACCTCAACAAGCTCTTGTGGCTGTGGCGAGAGTTTCGGGGTTTAACCCGCATCCCATATATCAATAAACCGATAAATACCGTAAATGTTTACTTTAAGGAGCATTCATGGCCGCACCAGTTTGGCAGACACCCCCTGGATCGCTTGGTACTATCGTTGAAGACGAGTTCTACCAGATACAATTAAGCGCAAGCAATACACTCACTTACGAATATTTAAGTGGCGTACTTCCTGATGGAATACGTATTACTTCAAATGGATTAACTGAGGGCTTTCCTAAAAGTGTAGACTTTATAGCAGGTGTTCCACAAGAAGTTGGATCAGATGTTACTAGCGAGTTCGCAGTTCGAGCAATTAGCGAAGATGGCTTAGTAGCAGATAGAGTGTTCTCAATGACTATTACTGGTCCTGACGATCCAATAATTGACGCACTTCCGTCCAGCGATCTTGGCAGTTATTTTGACGGCCAATTAGTTAACATATCACTAACAGCAACAGATCCTGATCCATTAGACACTCAAACATGGAGAGTTATTGGAGGAGAATTGCCTGGTGGTGTTACACTGAGCACCAGTGGATTGTTATTCGGGCACCTGATACCGGTACCATCAGAAATCGGAACACCAGGATATGATGTTAATAATTTTGATGTCGGAACGTATGATTTTACTACACAGAGCATAAGCAAGAGCTACGAGTTTACTGTTGAAGTTGTAGATAGCACTAATAGAACATCTACCAAGGATTATAGTGTCTTTGTAGCTAGTCGCAATATACTAACTACTGATAATACAGATCTTACAACAGACGGCTATGCTCCAACTGTTAATAGTTTACTCATTGGCAGTAAAATTACAGTAGATCTAAATGATAAGCGTAGTCCTCATATGATCACAGCACCTGCAGACTTAGGCACGATATTACATGATAACTTTTTTAACTACCAGTTTGAAGGCAGAGATCTTGATGGGGACATATTAGAGTTTTCACTTACCACGGGGTTTGCATTAGGCTTTGATGCTGATGGATCAGGTTTTGATCAGGATATACTTGATCGCGGAACCTTTACCTTGCCACCAGGACTTACTGTAGATTCCACAAGTGGTTGGATGTCAGGATACATTCCTGCGCAGACAGCAACTAAAACAGACTTTCAGTTTGCAGTAAAATGTTTTAAAAAAGATTACCCTGAATATCAGAGTGAATTAGTATACTTTACTATGACTATTATAGGCAACATTGCAGGGGTAGTTACTTGGCCAGCATACGATTTGGGCACCATAGACACAGGGGCGGTATCAGAGATAGATGTCCGCGCTAGTATTAGCAACAGCAAACCAGTTCTATATGAACTTAAAACTACCAAGGCTAACAAACTTCCACAAGGGCTACGTTTAGAAACTAATGGACTTATTACTGGGCGTGTTAGTTTTGAAATTATGATGTTTGATACAGGAACCACTACCTTCGACAATACAAGCAATAAGTTGGTAGCAGAAACTACATTTGAACGTGAAGAAACTAATAAATTTTCAGTTAGAGCATATTCAAATGACTTAACTATCGACACATTTGAAGAGTTTACTATCAGCGTAAAGCCAAGTTCGTTTAAACCTTACGAAAGTTTATATATTAAAGCATTGCCAGTTATTGAGCAACGTGACATTTATTCACAATTAATTAATAACGCTGACGATATTGATCCGGTCGACATCTACAGAAATGGTGATGTAAACTTTGGTGTGCAAGATAATATTAGAGCACTTGTTGCCAGTGGATTAAATCCTGTTCCTGAAACAGACTATATTGAAGCAATGGCACAAAATCATTTTAACAATACTCTAAGATTTGGTGGCCTAAAGGTAGCACATGCATACAATGCAGACGGCACTGGAAAATATGACATTGTTTATGTTGACCTAGTAGATAAAAGCACGGGAATAGATCCAACTACGTTATTACCAGCGCCTGCTAGTCAGAAGATTGACTTGCAAAAACAACAGAGCATTACTACAATGAGCGGGTTTACTAAAGAGATACGTATTAATGATGGGTGGCCAAAAGTAGATAGTGGGAATTTAGCTGCTGATCAGGGAAACTATCGATACGCATATCCTAATGCTATTGAAAATATGCGCAGTAGAATGCGTACCGCAGTTGGCCAAGCAGTGCTAGAAAGATTAACTCTCCCAGAATGGATGCAGGATAAACAAATTAATGATGATGGCAACGTACTGGGATGGACACTTGCTGCGCCTATCGTTTATTGTCAACCCGGCCAGGGAGACAAGATAGCATTTCTATTGGCACAGAGAACCACTATCGATCTTAAAAAGATTAGCTTTGAAGTTGATAGATACATTCTTGACAATAATCTTAGTAAACACTATAATAAGACAACAAACAAATGGCTAAGTACTGCTGAAACTACATTTGATGTAGTAAATAGCCAGACTAATCCAAGCTTTAGTGCGGCGATGACAATAGATGGCAACCAAACAAGATTTTATGCGAGTGTAGACAAGTACGCAGAACCGGACGATGGAGACATATATCTTAAGTTTCCACAACGGTCAGTGTTTAGATAAATAATATTAATATATTACGGAGTTTTTAGATGGCTAGTTCGATCAATTCAAACAACATAGATGGTACCTTTCCTATTGCAGGCCAGGATAATGACAGCCAAGGCTTCAGGGATAACTTTACTAACGTAAAGACCAATTTTACTAACGCAAAAGCTGAGATTGAAGATCTTCAGAGTAAAGTAATTCTTAAAAGTGCATTGTCTGGAACAACACTGGCTAACAGTGGTGGCGGCGCTATAATTAGCGACTTCCAAACTAAAGATATGAGTGAGACACGTCTTGCAAAAGGAACAACCAACGGCACAGTTACAATAAACTATGCTGAAGGCCCGTATCAAACAGTAACAACCAGCGGCAATATCACTCTTGCTTTCAGTAACTTCAGTGCAAGCGGCACATTAAGCAAAGTACGTGTTGAAATAACTATTGCAACCGCAACCCACACTGTTACACTTCCAACCAGTGTTACACTTGGTGCTAATACACTACAAGGTATGGTAAACGCTACCAAAGTTATTACTTTTGACGCAACTGGTACTTATATTTTAGAATTCAGTACAGACGATGCTGGTACTACTGTTGCAGTTAATGATTTATCTCGCACACGCACAAAACAAGATATACGTAGTGTATCAACATCCACTGATCACGGCCAAGCTGGCGATGTTGCAGGTATGTTGGTACTTGATAGCACAAACATTTATGTATGTACAGGAACCTTTGATGGATCAACCGTTATATGGAAAAAAGTAGCATTGGCGGCTATTAACTAGATCGTAGAGAGAATATTATGAATACAACACAATTTAAAGACTTGCAGGCTAAATTAGAAAGCATTTGGAATGAAGATTCACTAATTAGTGCTGATCCGCAGCCAGTAGAAGAAGAGGCTGTTGATGAAGCAGTAAAAGGTCCTGGAGTAGATGCAATAAATGATCTATTAGACATGGGCGTTAGCAAAGAAGACTTATTTGATCAAATGATGCGTGATCACAGTGATGACGAGCTTATGTCATTTGCAGAAGATTACCGTCGTATGAATGACTTCCCTGGAATGGAAGATATGGGCTCTGATATTGATCCAGATGACGATAACTCCAATGTTTTTCAGCAGAGTAACTATTAGGAACTAAGATGAACACCCCATATACTAAAGAACAATTTTTATCTCTAAGAGAAAAGATGGATGCCATCACAGTTGATGAAGATACCATCACAGTTGATGAAGATGCCATCACAGAAGACGATGCTGATGACGCAAAGTTTAATATCTTAAATGAGATTATCCCAAATGTAGAAACGGTTATTGAACTAGTAGACGAGTTAGAAAAACTTGATAGTGAAGACGGTGCATCTGGCCAAATGGATTTAATGGACCAAATAACTACGATGCGTAAATCATTGGCATCAATGTTAGCAGTTGTTCAAAGGTCAATGCATATAGTTCCTCCCAAAGGCGGATTAAAGTATTAATGTCAACTAGAGGGATAATTATATTTTGGATTTGTCTAGTATTATTAATAGCAGTTCCTTTTGCTTGCACTATGAACTAGGTATAGACTATAGAATTTAATAAAAACATATTGATTTAAATGACTCTTGTTAGTATAATATAAACATACTAACAGGAGTTTTTTATGACTAAATTAAAAGAAATTAGACTATTCTTTGAGCCAAAGTCTGGCACAAACGTTAACCACAACGAAATGTTTAAACACTACGCGAGCACCTGGTTAGATGGCTTTGATGCAGAATGGGGCGGTGTAATTAGCATGAATGAACTTGATAAAGTTGGTGGCATACTGGAACCAGTGTACCAATTTATTTTAAGAGAACCCTCGTCAGCATGTAAGGATTATTTGGAAGAGTATATTGACAGAAACACACTTCACGGTTATCATGTACATATGTATATTCAACACCACGACCAAAATCTAGCACATCACAAGGTATTCGGATGACACACATTGATCTAAACAAATATAAAGAATTCGTAGACGCTGTAACTAGTAAAGAAAGCAAGGATAACGGTTCATTTACATATCGATGGACAACCTTAGTTAACCAACGTGATGTTGACATGCCTCGGCTACTTACTGCCTCCATGGGATTAGGTGCTGAGAGCGGCGAGTTTACTGAAGTTATTAAAAAGATCATGTTCCAGGGAAAGCCACTAGATGCAGACAATATATTTCACATGCAACGTGAGCTTGGAGATATTATGTGGTACTGGATGCAAGGATGCATGGCTTTAAATATTGACCCAAATGAAGTAATTCAAATGAACATTGATAAACTTAAAGCACGTTACCCAGGCGGAGACTTTGATGCTCACTACAGCGAGAATAGACAAGAAGGCGACGTATGAAGATTTTAATTATGGGATTACCAGGTGCTGGAAAGACTTGGTTAGCCGAAAGGTTAGTAAAAGAAATCCCAAATTGTGCATGGTTTAATGCAGATGTAATTCGTAATGCTGCTAACGACTGGGACTTCTCTCCTGAAGGTAGAGTACGACAAGCACAGAGAATGAAGACATTTGCTGACTTTGAAGTTGCCCAAAGCCGCGCGGTTATTTGTGACTTCGTTGCTCCTACCCAGGCAGCAAGAGCAGAGTTTGGCGCGGACAAGGTTATATGGATTGACACAATTCAGGAAGGCCGTTTTGAAGATACTAATAAGATGTTTCAACCACCAAATAACGTCGACCTTCGTATAACTGAACATGTTTTAGAAAGCGATGTTGCGGCTATTGCACACGACATCTCAGCAACGGCGATTCGTAAACAAATGAGAGATCAAGGAAAACTGTAATGCATCCATTAACTCCTAATTTGCACGAAATGAGCGACACTGAGTTACAGGAAAAGATCAAGTCACTAAACACTCGGTTAGTCCAAGCATATCGAGCCTCTCCGGGGGTTGTTAATCAGATACAAATGGTGATAGAAGACTTTACAGAAGAACAACAACGTAGAGACAAAAAGTCTTTAGATAAACTAATGGACGACTCATCAAATAAACAAGACGGATGGGATGATATTATTGATATTGGATAACATAAATGATTACAATTAAACATAAATTTTTAGCCAGCGTGATTATAAACGGGAGCCTAATACCAAACAGTTGGGATCTAACTGTTCACTTATCTGCAAATGTTTCAGAAACTAATCACGATATTGCAGTTGCAACAGAAAGATTAAGTGTATGGATTGAAGCAATTTTAGATAACTCTATGTTAGTTGGCCCTGACGACATGGAGCTAATTAAAGACTTCGAATCAATGCCATTCTCAGCTGGTGTTCATCCGTTAATTGATGAACCTTATGATCATATTTTAGCTGTTTGCATCTATACAAAGATATCTTCTATTCTAGATAAGAAGTTATTTGTTGACAGCCTTACTTTAGAAAGTTACCAAGGCGGAAACATTAGTCATACCCACAATGCTGAAGAAGGCGATGTTGACATACTTAGAGAAGTTGCTCGTCCAGGACAGGAAGAATACGCCGAGTACTGGTATCGTAAGGACCCAGTGTTTTTTAGGATAGATGATAAAGGCGTAAAACTAATTGAGCAAACATGGAAAGAATTAGAACTTGGATTTGATGAAGACAACGGCGGAGAAACTCGTAATATGGGAGAAAATGTTGTACCATTAAAGAAGTTTAAACCCAGAATTATTCCAGGGGACAAGGATGACAGTGCTTAACTTAGACCGATACTCTAGACAAATTTACTCAGAATCTGATGCAGTAAGAGCACTATATTTTAACCCTGGGTTAGATGTTTCTAAGTTAGATATTGCAGAAGTTGATGAGTTTAACCAAGCAAGCAAGCTATTGTTTTCTGGAATTACTCTTAAGAAAACAGTTGAATTAGATTGCAGTGTGGAAGATTACCATAAGCAAAACCAGAATAGTTGGCACATGCCCAGAGAGTATGCTGATTTTGATATATCAGAATGGTGTCTTATGCAATGTAATGATAACCAGGATCAACTACAGCGTGTAGGAAAAGAATTAATAATGTATCAAGAGAGAAATATGCTACCTTTGCTAAACTTTCTTAGATACTTCGTTGCAGTAATGCGAGAAAAAGACATAGTCTGGGGTGTAGGCCGTGGTAGCAGTGTAGCAAGTTACGTGCTATACTTAATTGGCGTACACAAGATTGATTCATTATTCTTTGATCTAGACATTGAAGATTTTTTAAGATAAATATAATATACGCATATATTAGGAGACTGAAATGGCTAAAAAAACGTATAGAACCGCTCAAGGCAAGATGGTTGATTTTGGTGCATTGTTAAGCCAAAATGAAAACGTGCCTGCACTGGGCAACATGAATGTTAACGCACGGGGCGACGAGATTGCACCAGACGGAAACATCGTAAAGACTCGTGAGGAAGTCATGCGTGATTATCATGCTATGAATACCATGATTCCACAGGATGGATCGATTCCTGAAAGTGCCGAATCCATTGTTGAAGACGACGTGGACCTTAACCCAACTAAAAATACTGGAGTATAAACCTTAAAATGCCTATATCATATACAAATATATCAGGAACATTTAAACCACTACGTGACGGAGTTTTAGTACGTAGTATGAAATTTGAAGAAGTAGTAACCAAAAGTGGAATTATTCTCCTAGACGATAATGCCACTACCCGTGGTATCCATCCGCGCTGGGCAGAAGTTATTGCAGTAGGTAATGAACAAGAAGATATCCAAGTTGGGCAATGGGTTCTCGTAGCACACGGCAGATGGAGTCGAGGATTTACTCTTAATGATGTAGATTCTCGCACCGTAGATCCTAACGACATCCTTGGGATAAGTGACACAGTACCAGAGGAAGAGATTTACGCACCAACAATGGGACACCAAACACATGCCTAACGATATGAACTTTAATCTAGCCGAAGCATTAAACAGCCAGGTAGACGAAAAAAAGATTCTTAGAGAGAACGTTAAGGACTTGCAGAGGCAACTAAATGCTGCACAAATTCGTATAAAAGAACTCACGGAGTTGGTTGACAAAAATAACATCTTGTAGTATTATTATACAATGACAATACATGGTATGATAGACCTAGAAACCCTAGGCACTGCACAGGATACTGTGGTGCTTAGTCTCGGTGCAGTTAAGTTTGATCCTTTTAATAATCTGGATCCAACTCATGCACTCTATATTAAACCTGACGTAGACGAGCAAACTGCTACACATAACAGAACAGTTGATGACGACACACTTAGGTGGTGGAACGATCAACCAGCAAGCATTAGAGACGAAGCACTGTCTGAAGATGATAGGATTAGTTGCTCGGAGTTTATTAAGCAGCTTAATCGTTGGTGTGTTGGTGTTGACATCTTGTGGTGTCAAGGCCCGTTGTTTGACTATGCAATCCTTGAACACTTCTACAGAGATATGGAACAACCAATTCCTTGGCACTTCTGGCAAATTAGAGATTCAAGAACATTGTTTGCTTTAATGCCTAAAGATCCTAGAAAAGACATACAACAAGAACTGCACAATGCATTAGCAGATTCTTACTTCCAAGCACAGTGTGTTCAGAAAACCTACAAACATCTTGGAGTGGCTCCATGAGATATTATAAACAGGTCCCAACTCGATTTGGCGAGATGTGTTTATTTTTAGATGACCCGTCTATAGGAAAAAGTTTAGATCTATATGGCGAGTATTGCTATCCAGAAATAGAACTAATATTAAACATGGTTAATTCGGATAGTATAGTATTGGATGTTGGAGCAAATATCGGCAGTCATTGTCTTGCACTGGCGCCTCATGTTAATAACATTGTAGCATTTGAAGCAGACAAAGAAAATGCTGATCTATTAGAAATAAACTGCGGATTGCAATCAGCAGATAACATTAGCGTTAAGCATCTAGCCCTAGGAAATCGCGTAGGACTAACAGGCACTAAGTTTGATTTTGGAAAAACTTGTCTTGCTACAGTAACCGATCCAGATGTAGAGATAACGACGTTAGACACATGGATGACGTTACATGAATTAATGTTATTGCCCAAGGTAGACTTTATTAAAATTGACGTTGAAGGCATGGAATTAGCTGTTCTTAAAGGTGGCAAGGATCTTATTACAACAGTTAAACCTAGCATGTTAATTGAGATGCAAGACGAGTTAAAGAATCCGGCTGTCTACGATTTCCTTATTGATGCAGGATACAAAGTATGGTGGTATCCAGTGGCAACGTTTAATGCTGACAATTATAATAACAATCAATTTGATGTATTTGGTAGGCAGCACGGCGTAATTAATTGGTTTGCTAGCCATCACAGTCTTCCTATTACACAAGAGTTAATGCCTGTGGTAGACCGATTTGATACAATAGAACGAGCAGAGCACACAAGAAGAAGTTGACTGTACGGTACAGTTACGTTATCATGTATTATTAGAAACTTAGGGAACTAGACAACAATGAATAGTATGACTAAAGAAGATGCTACTGTATGGGCACTAGATCAAATGCACAAATATGGCATTAGGCATCCTAGTGATCATATAGAGTTAAAGCATTTGAACGATGCGTCTGATTTGTTTATATCTAATTTGCTTAACGAAAACAGCGCAGAGAGAGACAATACATGAAAGAATTGTGGACTGAGAAGTATAGGCCAGATACATTAGACGGTTACGTATTCCGTGATGAGGCACAAAAGAATCAAGTAGCAGGCTGGGTTGCCAGTGGTATGATTCCGCACTTGCTGTTTAGTGGGTCGCCAGGAGTAGGTAAGACTACACTGGCTAAGATACTAATTAATCAACTTGAACTCAATGAGTATGATGTGCTTGAGATTAATGCTAGTCGTGAGAATAGTGTTGATGCAGTTAGGGAAAAGATCACTAACTTTGTGGCAACTATGCCGTTTGGTGAGTTTAAGATTGTGCTACTAGATGAGGCTGATTACATTAGTCCAAACGGTCAAGCAGCATTGCGTGGCGTAATGGAAACGTATGCTAGTTCAGCAAGATTTATTTTAACTTGTAATTATCCTAACAAGGTTATCCCAGCATTGCATAGCAGGTGCCAGGGCTTCCACATTGACAAGATTGATACAACAGAGTTTACTGCACGTATTGCTACAGTATTGGTTACTGAAGGTGTTGAGGTTGACCTTGACACACTAGACAGTTATGTAAAGGCTACGTATCCAGATTTGCGCAAGTGCATTAACTTGGTGCAGATGAACACTGTTGATGGTAAACTTGTTAAGCCACAAGAGAGTGATAACTCTACAGCAGACTACAGGCTAGCAGTTGTTGACTTGTTTAAGCAGGGCAAGATACTAGAAGCACGTAAACTATTATGCACTCAAGTACGCCCAGAAGAGATGGATGAAGTGTTTCGTTGGATGTATGATAACCTAGAACTATGGGGTACTACACAAGAGCAACATGATGCGGCAGTGTTAGTTATTGCTAAAGGGTTACGCAACATTCCCATGGTTGCAGATCAAGAGATCAACTTAGCGGCTACGTTGGTAGAATTAAGTCAGATATAACTACCTTAAGACATATACCTAGCCATAACACTCTGTCTTAGATTACAGTCTATAATATCGCAACTATGCCAACTACTATCATCGTTGCGCATAAGCCAGCTTGAGTTAGGTATGAATGGAAATCTTTTTATCTCATTTCCATGTTCATTATTTAAACTGGTTCCCCACTTTTCACCGCCATCACAATACATGTAGACATGCCAAGCCATATTCATAGTATACCCGTCTACGTGATTACTAACTCCATACCCTGAATAATCTTCCCACAAGCTACTATTAATACCACGATCTTGGTCATACTCTAACCCTTCAAGAGTGTATATAGTTTGCTGTATATCAGTATGTGCTAGTATATTTTCAAAAAACTCATTCCAGAATACCCTATCCCCCTGCTCGGGTATGTACATAAGACGATTTTGGTTAAAGTTTACTGGATTTTTACTCATAGACTCAACAGACATATCAGGCCAATTATCATAACATAATTGCAACAATTCAGGATGATAGGTATCTTTTAATATTGCATGCCAATACGGTTCCCAACATACTTGGGCGTTCCTTATTTGATTTATGGTAAAATTGCGGTATTCTTGCCACCTCATGGGTAAAAACTCTCCATAAAAGTACTTATCTTTACGGAAACGGTTGACTATATGCTAGTACGTGTTAATATAGTTATAGTTAGAAAACACAAACAAAGGACCAAATGATATGAAAAACTTAAACGAAGTAGTAATTGGAACACAATTAACTGGTAACTGGGGTGCAATGATCCCTTTTTCTTATGGTACAGTTACTGGCATCATCAAATCAGTAGGCGGCGTGTCGGTTCCTCCAGTTGCTGTCGTGCAATGGGATGATATGGGTGAGGCAAAGTATACTATGTCAGACCTTAAATCTGCATTAGATAACGACGGAATTGGTGTTTATATCGGCGAACGATAGTTTGCAGGAATGGTTGACGTTTAGCAGATACATGCTATTATAGTTATAGTTAGAAAACACAAACACAAAGGACCAAACAATATGACAAACGAATTAAAAGAAGCAATTTCCCTAATCCGTAACATGGACGCTGCTGAAATAGCAATGATCTCCGAAGTTGTTACTGATCAGAAAACTTTCTTAGGCAAGCAAACTCTTCGTTCGCTAATAACAGGTGACTTAGTAGAATTTAGAGGCCGCACAGGCGGAATGATTACTGGCACTGTTATAAAAGTTAGCCGTAAGAATGTTGTAGTAGAATCAGCATTAGGTGGAGAGAAGTGGCGTGTTCCAGCTACTATGTTAACCAAATTAGCTGCTTAATTTAACTCGTAAAGGACCAACGGACATGACACGCACAGATTTCAATGCTACCCACCCTCTACAAGACGTTATGGCACTGGCTGTAATGGCTCAGCGCATTAACAACGATTACCTAACACACGACGAATCAGTCGCTGGTGTTTATGGAGACTTAACAGAACCTCATGGCACG
>Ga0209815_1000750_pt1 | contig 23137 bp, 51 predicted proteins | sample CoawatmetaG00DNA_FD_187507 | JGI IMG/M metagenome (GOLD analysis project Ga0209815, IMG submission 187507) | Marine microbial communities from the West Antarctic Peninsula - Coastal water metaG002-DNA (SPAdes) (version 2) | ecosystem: Environmental > Aquatic > Marine > Coastal ...
CATATAACCAGTGCCAAGCTTCAATAGCTCCTGGCATAGGCTCAAGGTCTCTATAGAATCCTGGGATTCCATGACAATTATTATATCTATCTTTTAAATACTGAGGGGTTGAAGCAGCTTTCTTGTCGTAGTCACAAAGAACGCCGTCCATATCGATAAAAATTCTTTTTTTAGTCATTTTAATTTAATTTTATTAATTTTCTGATGAGATCTATATGAAACTGGATTGGATATTCATTCATATCCTCTTTCAGCCAGAATGATTTGCCATATACACCACCAATAGAATATATATTTGAAGTATTTACTATAAACCTTTTCATATTATCTGAATAGCATGTCATTCTATAGACCTCTTCATAAGATCTGAATAATACCTTATCTTTTATATCCATTTTTAGCTTTCTATTAGCTAAAACAGATGCAAATATATTACTAGGTATAAAATTCTTATCTATGTTTGGAAATTCACCATTAAATAAGCTATCATCGAATGATTCATTGTCAATATATTCAGAAATTATATCTTTAACTAGTTTAGAAGGTAATTTAACCCCTATCAGTTCCAATATTTTAGCATTAATAGCCATTTCAGATCTATATATATTTTTTGTTAACGCTTTTACTTCTATAGAACCCATTTCAGGAGTCATAGAATCTATGATTATGCGAATTTCTTCGCTAGTCCAATAATTTATTGACATATTAGTTGTTGTTTAGGGAATTAAATCCAATAGGAGAGACTCCAGAGATAAGAAATTCTCTATCGTCGGCACTTAAATGTACTAAAGGAGTATTTTGAATAGAAATAGATCCGGCATTCCAGGTATTAAATGCAGATAATGTAAATTCCGAAGTTTCATATGAAGTGTTAGTGATGACACATACACCAACTGCTTTAACTAAATTAGTTTTTGCTGTTGAAACGATTTTGTAGTTGGGTTCAAACATGATTTTTTAATTGTTATTAGTTACACTACTAATATAAGACTTTTTAGGCAATTACAACGATATTCAACGTTAAATTTACGTTAATATTTATATGGCCAAAGCGATAATATAGACGATGGCCATCAGTACAATATATAGTACTGATGAAATTTCCTTTTTAGGTTTACTAGTTTCCATTTCCTTTATATTCATAACGCTTATAAATATCTAAAAATTATGGATATACTCATCCTGATTGGATTTTAAATAGGCTTTGACCTTAGACCAATACATCTTAGTTGATGTTTTATTATAACCTTTAGGTCCACCATTCCAACATCTAGCTTGATATTCTGGAGACGATAAATTATAATGTGCACAATAGATATCGAACATTTCTATAGACTTAGATCTTACCCACCTATCCTTATACTTAAACCTGATAGGTGAACCATTTCTTTTAAGGATTCTATTTACATCCCTAACCATTGTCCTTCGTATTTGTAAGCATCCGACTGCATCTTCACTAGCACAATAAGCTTTATCATTACCACTACTCTCAACCATAATTAAAGCTTTCACCATAGTACTATCATAACTAGCTATAGGTACTTCTGTTAAAACTTTCTGATCTAAGCTAATCGGGAATATCGTCTTTTGATGAATTCCAGTATAACTACAAATAAAGACAGTGGAAATAAATGCTAATTTTTTCATAGACCTAATTTACGCATTGTGTTATTATAAGCCTTATTGATTTTTGTTTCCAAAACATCAGAAGCATCATTGGTAGAATTGAGAGAATCTTGAATATAAACATCTACATGATGATGAGAAGGTCTATACCAGATAGTGAAATCGTCATTGTCAAAAGTAATATGGTCACCTTGGTCATCAGAATCAAAGTCCATTTTTTCTAAATAGCTTATTAATGAATGCTTAAGAGCACGAACTTTAGTTGTTTTATTTGAAGCAATAAGTTCCGGAGATAGTTTAGTTAGTTCCATTAGGCAGCAGATTTAATTTTGGCATTGATAATTTGAAATTGGTTGTAAGCATCGTTAGGGTTAACCTCGATAGCTTTAATAAGACGACCGTCTTGTTTGATAGTAACCAATGAGCCAGATAATTCTGTTTCGTAGTTACCAATTGAGAGTTTTGTAGTTTTTGACATAAGTGATCTATTTTTTAATTGTTATTAGTTACACTACTAATATAAGACTTTTTAGGCAATTACTATGTTGTTCAACGTTATTAAATCGTTAGTCTTACGTTAGCAAATCGTTAGCAATTACGTTGTCCGTCGTAGATATGTTTGATGACTGGAAATCGTAAAGACCATTCACCATTCTGGTTCTGAGTCTCCTCAAAGTATTGACATGTAATAAGTTTGCCAATTATAAGACTAGGATCATTATGAAATTTGATTCGTTGTTCTTGAGAGAATCCAGAACCAACAGCAACCTTATAACCTTTATGTTCAATATATACCTGAGATAACATCTCTATCTTTACTTCTTTACCATTACGGATTACTCTATGCTCTCGGGAGTCACACCCATTTACAACATACTCTGCATCATGGAAGGTCTTAACCTTAAGAAGATTATTAGAACGCTTACCCTCATAAGAGACATCTTTACGAATCATAAAGCCTTCCCACTTACCAAAGGAAGCCATATCTTGCCACTTAGCAAAATGGTCTTCGTCATGTATTAGGTGTTGGTCTACATATTCAAGACATTCAATACTAGATGCACATTCCATAAGAGTAGAAAGACTGAGAAGTCTATCGTATAATTTAGCTCCACCAGATTTAGTATTGAATACATTTAAAGAAATCTTATCAAAAATCTTAAAGACTGGTTTAGCTATGGTATGGTCCTTACGACGGATCTCTTTCATAATAGCTTGGAAATCTTCGTCTCCATGTTTATCACATATACAAATCTCACCATCTAATACCGTATCAACTAAATAAAGACTATCTATAGCATCTTTAATAACTTGAAGAGTTTCAAATGATTGACCTTGTCTAGATCTGAGATCCACATTACCATCCTCATCAATAATAGCAAGACAGCGAACGCCATCTAACTTTCTAGAAGCATACCAGCGTTCATTATTAGTAAGGTCTACCAATTTAGGATTATACACATTAGCAAGTGCAGGTTTAAAAGTAGGTATCAGATCTGGTATAACAGAATTGAATACACTATCACTAGCACGCACTTCTAAATTCCTATCCAGGATGCTATGTATAATATGTGCATACTCTGGATGATTAGAAACAAAACCATTAGTATAAGCAATAGCCTCATGACCAGTCCAAATCCTTTGTTCGAGATTATGTAATAACATCTTCAGATCGCCGAGATAGTTTCCATGGCATAGTTCTGGATGCTTCTTAAGTTGCTTAGACGTAACATGATAAACCTTAAAGGGATTATATGTAGCCTCGACCATATCCAATATGAATTGGTTGTCTTTATATTTTTCAATAATAGCTTTCTTAGCTAGAACTTTGGATGTACCTTTCATTTCAGTAACGAAGGCATCTAGATTTTTTAGTAATTCTTTTTCCATATTTTAATTCTTTATATTTTAGTAAACGAATTCCGTTCCCGGCCCCCGATATCTTATATGATGGTAGCGACAGCGCAACCCCTAAAAATTATACTGCCTAACCATGTTTTCTTTACGTTTAAGAGCCTAATGGAAGATCCATAGACATACATAAGTAAGGCTCATTAGTACAATACACATACCAAGCCCAACGACGCAATATACGATTTCTTTAGTATTATTATTCATAGGTTTTGAGTTTAGCATTTATCATACCAGTTAAAGATGCCAGCTTCTAATGCTTCCATCTTGGATTGTTTAGCTTGTCCGGATACCCATATGGCATCGGAATGTAAATCAGTGACATACTCTTTACATGTTACCCAAGTGTCTAGAGCAGTAGCCCAAACCATTCCTTCTTGAATAGTAAGGTCGGGATAGAAGTCAGTTAGGAATTCCTCATAAGAGTAAAGGGCTAGACCATTATAGCATTCTATATGTTCGTCTAATAATACGGAGTTTTTTAAAATAGCAGCTGCCATAGTTTTATAGTTTAGAGATTAATGAAGGTTGAAAATTAATATAGTGGTAGTGAGAGGTAGTAGGTACCTTGTAGTGGTAACGGTCACTACAGTCATCGTCTTCGATAATATCCTCGATGATAGCCTCAGGAGAACATCCTAATGCGTTGGCTAGATGAGTTACAGGAACTTGTAACCAATATCCAAATCGGAAAGTAATGTATTCGGTAACGAGCATACGTTGTTCGCCGGTTGAATCACAAAGGTAATCCTTATCAGGAGTAGTACTAATGTCAGTACCAATTTGAACTGTTTCGTTTGAGAGATGACCGCCAGAATTGGCGATAAAAGAATTGAGGTTGGCTAGATCGTAGCGAGATTGAGTTTTAATAGGCATAAGCTTAATTTTTAATTGTTATTAGTTACACTACTAATATACAGCTTTTTTAGCAAATACTACGATAAATGATATGACAATTTGTCGGTTTGGGGATGACAATGTGTCGGAGTGACACTATCTGTCACTAGCAATATAGTTGGCATATTGTTTCATACATTCGATTAAGGCTTCTTCGTCTATGTAGACCGTGTCGCCATCTTGTGATATGTAGTCGCACTCCGCTAGGAAGTCTTCTGCTGTTAAAGTCTTTGCCATTATAGGAGTCCTCTTATTTCTAGTATACGTTCTTCAGCCCAATCATAACACTTGTAAGGGTGGTCGAATGTTTTGGTATGTTCGGTTACCCAATTACCTGTTTTCTTACCTTGTTTGTATACGGCACATACCCACCCTGTATTGTGTGCCAGTGGGCTAACTTGTACCCATACTCCTAGGCTTAAGTGAAAATCTATTTGTCTGACATCCATGTTATTGCTTATTTATATTACGTTCATTACCTAGCATCCATTTAAGTGTTGCAGTTGGTATACCTACATTGAGGTATGGCTCCAACTTAGCCAATGCTTGTGTAACATCAATTGCAAAGATAGGAATAGTCTTCTCTATGGAATTGTCTATTAAATGAACCTCATAGATATAATGATCGACGATCTTACTAACACCTTTTAGGTTTATAGATAACACTGCTGTAGTCTTACCCTTACTAATTAGATCTTGTATTAGATCTGGTTCATCTTGGATGTACTTTGATCTTACCATAGGTACTTGTACTGTTTCATATCCATACGTCTTAACTTGTCTGTACTCATCTATTGTTCTTTTCTTACTCATCTTCTATAACTGTTCGTTTAAGTTCTTTAATCTTACCTAACTGTCTTTGGTAACCTTCTTCTAAGTCCACTGCAGAATCACCGCATTTGCAGTAGTCCATGTGATGTGTTCTTATACTATCAGAGAGTTGTACGTCTCCACATAGTTCACATTGCCATTCTAATATTATTCTCATCTTACTCTTGTTTTAGTTTAGTTGGATAATCCCACACATCAAACCTATCGCTAGACTTGTTTGCAGTTGCTGATATACCAATCTCTCTACCTTTATAATTGTACACAGATAGATAGCAATAAGATTTACCATCATTACTCTCACGACCATTTTGTATTACATCAGACACTAAGTCTAAAGCTTTAGCGTCTGAAATAAGTTTACTTCTGTTGTTTACTATTATCTTCATCTCAGCTTTGTTTTAGTTCTAATTCCTTGACGTAAGCCTTCCAATGGGATAACTCTTTGCACAATCTGTTATTGCGTTCCACGCCGATCAGCCAGCCCAACACAAATGCGAAGGCGGCAAGCAGCATACTAATGATTAATTCGGTTAATTCCATAGGCTATTTTTTGTCTTTTCTTTTTTGTTCCTGTTCCATTAGTATGAGAATCATATTGATGTTCTCTACGAAGTCAGGATCTTTAGCGGCAGACGGATCTATCTTATATAGAATCTTCTTTATCGTCTTGGTTTCTATTCTTATATTATCCATGGGTTATCCTCGATCAATGGATATATAATTTTCTGCCCATTTCATTTCCCATTTCATTTCCCATGTACTAGGCTTTTCTTCGAATGGTATTCTAAACCATGTCTGACCTGATGCGATAAATGGTACCCCTGACATATCGGGATTGAATCGTTTCCATTCCTCGTTCCATTGGTCATAAGGTCCTTTGATTATTCTTCTGAGGAGACTTATCCATCCGTCATCTGTATAGCCCTGCCATTCTTGTAGGGTGGCCATACTTTTTTTGAATTTCAAATACTCATCCCTGTCTATGAATGGGCCATCGTCATTAGCATATTTTTGCATCCTCCCAAGGAGGTCTGCAAGTTTGCTTTTCAAATCCAATGCTTTTCCAAGCTCTTTTATTCCTGTCATCATATCTTACCGGTATAGGTTAATCGGATGTGTTTCTCCTGTGGATCATAGGAAGTTAGTTTTGAGTTTAACTTGTGCCATAATTTACGGGGAATAGCTTTTAGCTTTTGTATTTTATTTTTCATCTTTCTAATGTTACGTAGTTACCGAATGCTTTGTCGAATTCCTGGATTAGGTTTTCATAGTCACCGCTCATCATATTGGCCTGGAGTTCCTTGGTATCTATACCTAGTTGCTTGCCTAATTTGTTGGCTAGACCTAATAAGTTGAAGGCGTTTCCTTGAGGACCTGTTAGGTCGATAATGGTTTCTTGGGAAGGCTGTTTGGCTCTAATCATAGTTAAGTGTTTAATAGGTTATTGTTATTTACATATACAATATAGACATTCTTTTTTGAATAGCAACGATGTTTTTGAAAAAGTTATTAACAATCGGGAAAGTATTTTTTCTCCATATTTTTTAAGGGACCCCTTATCTTTTATGACCGGGGGGTCTATAGCGAAAAAACCTCCACCGATATGAGAGCGGATAAGGCCCCGATAATTTAAACTTTTTTGGGCTTCGGTCACGAGGAAGGGCCCAAGGGGTAACTACTCCTCTTGAACCACATTCACTCAACCTACTAAAACTAAATTGTCTAATCATATGTTATTCTTGTACACCATCCGTATTGAATAGATCCTCTTCGGTTCCATCCGAGATGTACTTTTGTATTATTTGTTTAACGAATGTACGTTCCGAATCCACTCCACCTGCACTGTCATACTGAGGGTAGATAATAACTCCAGCAGCCTCTTCGACTGTAAAGCCATCATAGACTAGTGACGCTAGCTCTACTGATGCTCTAGTACTAATAGCAGTACTTATACGTGGTGATTCAGTTGCCATTTCTTTTCTAGTGTCACCGACTATATCACCGATAATACTTATTGACTCCTTATCCAAATTAGGATAAAGCATTATGAGTAGGTCCTTCTCTTGGTCCCCACCTAGCATCTCCATCTCGATGATAGTAAATCTGTCGAGCATTGCTCTATCGATTACACGAGTCGATGTATATTCGTTACCTATATTGGCAGTAGCTATGAAGCATACGCCCTTTGCTACTTTAACGATTGGTGAGCCATCTGCTTCATCCAATCTTAGATATCGCTGACCTTGATCTAACACTGTCATTAATATGTTCCAAGCCTCTGGATGTGCTCTTGATAATTCATCTAATAGTATCACGGCATTCTCCGTTTGGATTGCACGAACGAATTCACTCTCTGTGAAGTATGTTCCGTCTTCTTTACTGAAGTGTGTGTTACCTATTAGTGTTGACCTAGGGTCTTGAGTAGCTCCTAAATTGAAATAGAATTCCGGACGATCTAATGCGTTAACTAGTGACTTAGCCGCCATAGTCTTCCCGCATCCAGCAGGTCCTGTCATCATAATGTTCTTACCACGCATAGCTGAACGAACCAAATATTTCCAAGATAGGTTACCCATCATTAGTAGATCTGGTTTAAGGTCTTTGGCCTCTGCATGTACAAAGTTAATTAGTTCGGCTTGTTCTGTCGGTACATCTACCGGAGCAGCAACATAATCTACAGCCAATTCCATTAGTTCTTCGAATGGTTTACCTGATGTTGGTTCGGCCTTAGTGGCACCAAACACAACTGAACCATTGTCCATTTTGGCCTTGACGTTCTGCTTGAACGATACGGCTTGTTTAATCTTTCTGATCGAGTCATCGTCCTTAGGCATATTGAAATTGATGCCTGACTTGGATTCGATAACGATTGCCTTGTCCGTGTTGCGGTAGGCTTTAAGGATAAATTCTTGCATTGAATAGTAGTTTAAGTTAGTAGGTTAGTTACATAGTAAATATAATCAATCTTTACCAGATACCAACGATGATATAGGTGATATTTTAAGAAAGTTATTAACAATTTAATCATTGTATAGACCCATTTCTTTAGCGAAAGACTTAGCAAACGCTGGGTAAGACTGAGGATGTATATTGTTCTTGAAGGCCAGTTTTTGCATAGCCTCTGAAGCATTGATGTACTCAGCACGATTGATAAAGAATCCAGTGAATAGATCTTCACATCCAGGACCAATAGCTTCCATCTTAGTCATAGACCAACCAGCACTCATGTACGTTCCAGTTAGTTCGTTCTTACCTGTATCAGGATTCTTATCCAATGTGACCTTTACCATTCCTGGCATAGTAGCATCGATAGTCTTTTGAGCATTTTCTTTGATAGTGAATAAATTCATAGTTGAGTTTTTAGTGAGTCTTAATTAGTTACACTACAATATAATCAATCTAGTGCAATTACAACGATAAAGTCCAAGACAATTTGTCGAAATGGAGGTGACAATTTGTCGCCTCTGTTACTTGAGCTTATTGACAATTAGATCTAATAGAAACTACGTAAAGCAGCTTCCATACCACTAGGAGTACTAAGTCTGACCGAAGAAACAATGGTATGTTCACCATCGTGTTCGGCTTTAGCAAATGTAAGAGCGTCTTCGTCGTTGGTTGCATATATAGTATTCCAACCTCCGCCTTCGAAGCTGACCATATATTCCTTGGTAACATCCAGGTCGTTTAACTTCTCTGTATATTCAGCTAGCATGATCCCAAGTACTAGTACATGATCTGGCTGATAATTAGTTATAGAGTCAGTAAGACTCACGATTGAATCATTAAGAGCGTTGATTCTCTTAGTGTAGTTATGTGCTCTGAGAGCGATTTGTTCTTTAGTCATAGTTTGTATTTTAGGCACCCATTCTTAGTTCAGCAGCGTTCTCTTCGTCGATCTCTCCACTCTCAAGACGCTCATTAATATAGTCACTACGATCAGCGTTACACTGGTCTCGGTAGCTCATTCCTTGATTTTCTCTCTGGTCTTCTCTTTGATCTTCGCTCATAATGGTAGTTTTAGTCTTGTTTTATAGTCTCGAATCTATATCTGAAATAGAAGTTTATCTTTCCGGTATCGTCTATGAGCTGATAGACATCTTCATCCGATGCCATTACACTATACTCTTTACCTTTAGTTAAGTGACGGTCCCATATTCCTGCTTTGTTGCATTTTACTGTGATCAAGTTGCTCATAATGGTAGTTTTAGTGTTAATCCTAATTAGTTACACTACAATATACAGCTTTTTTGGCTATTACTACGATAAAACCCAAGACAATTTGTCCACTTACCAAGACAATTTGTCCATGTATCAACAACTGTGCCACGTTTTACCGGGCTTTCCTATCAATAACTGTGCCAAAGGGCTACTTTTGGGGGCTTAGCCAACGGAACCTATATGCTAGAACGGGGGGCTTGCCAGAATATTTCAGAAATGGATGGGGACGGGCCAAGACGGAATTTGTTATACCTTGCATTCCCCTCCACTTCTATCCACATTTTACCACTTACCAGGCTTACCACACCACATCATCAGGGGTATATTACCACTATTCCAAGGGGATACCCAGATTACAGAGTAAGCCTACCAGTAACTAGCAGGGGAGATCATTGTCTTCGTCCATACCTGCACCTAATAGATCAATCATACGTTGTATCTCTGCTTCTTCGTCTGCATTCATACTAGTACCATATATAGCTTTACCATTAGCATTAGGTTTACCATGTCCTGTTCCATGTTGTTGTGGATCTATATTTGATGCTGATGTAGTATCTGTTGTATTATTCCATGTTGTATCATTGGGATATGCATCTGTTTTAGTCTCTACCATACCTGATCGCATTGACCAATACCTATCCATATTCTGCTGTTTGTGAGTTGGCCTTAGTTCGTATTCTGTTCTACGATCGCTATTCTCATTTAGTATTTGCACCATACTCATAGCTTCATTTACGTCACTATAATCTAGTATCTCTGATAATCCATCTGTTAATAAGATGTGTTGTTTCTGGCCATGTGTATCATACATGGTCTTCATAATGTTAAAACTCATATTGCTTCCTTTATTATTACGTACTTACTACTCTTAATCCACTTATATTCTTTTACTAAATTGGTTGGTGCTCCTACCGAACTACCATGATATATTAATACATCATAAGGCATTTTACCTAGTTCAAATTTGTAATCCACCCAACTGTCAAATGTCTTGATATCCATTACATCTCCTTATAGTATACATCTACTATCGAACCATTTTCATAGTCTGTAGATTCTTTTATTCTATCTATATACTTTATCGGATATTGTACATGGTCATAGATCTTAGTGGGCTTGTCTTTATATACCACAAATACCTGATGTCCATCTCCTACTTTATGTAGTGGATTTATCCTGTGTTCCGGTGTTACTTTATATCCCTTCATGTACACACTCACTTAGTCGTTTTCTTGTTTTTGGCAACTGATAATGACTGAAGTAATTCTCTTCGATTCGGTTCCAAAAGTATTCATAAATTATAATCCTATCTTCCCGTAAGGTCGAATTCATTATCTCTACACCAACATCATCATGACCATAACCAAATGCACAATGACCTAATTCATGATACATTATTAACTTTAATAGAAATGTATCTGTAGAGCTAATACTATTCGAACTGATTATGATCTTGTTTCCAAAGCATTTTCCCCAATATCCTAGGTATAAGCTATCATACAATATGGAATCTATTCTTGATACTTCTCTCTTCCATGGTATCTTTTTGGTCTTACAAGCATCAATCCATTCCTCGTATGCTGGCTCTAATTCCGGTGAAACATAAGGTCCCTTAATAGGCGTACACATTATTACTGTACTAGTTATTACTAGCATTATTGACATTAGATAATTCATTCTTCTTCTCCTAAACAACTTAAGTATCTTTCACCTCTATCACACAATATAGTTATTGCTGATTTCTTATTATTATCTCTTAGCCATTGGAATGATGCCATTACATTAGCTCCTGCACTTATACCTACGAATAGACCATACCTAAGTGCTAGGTGTCGTGCTACTGCTTTTGCACATTTTGTGGGTACTGTTACTACGTCATCGATCTCCGACATGTCTACTAGAAATTTGCTGCCGTCGCCTATTCCTTGTATCCCGTGGGCGCCCGGCTCGCCGCCGCTCATTACTGCGGACTCGGCGGGTTCTACTGCCACTATCTTTAGATCTGGCATATGTTCTTTAAGGTATTTACTAGTACCCATGATCGTGCCGCCTGTTCCTGTACCACATATCAACGCATCAATTGCATGATTACTCTGATTTACTCTTAAGTATTGGATTGGCTTTGGCATCTGACTTAGTAGTTCAGGGCCAGTTGTTTTATAATGGGCTTCAATATTCAATGGATTATGAAATTGATTACAATTAAAATAACCTAATTTATCAGCTAACATATCTCTAAATTCGATTGCTCCATCAAAATCTCCGGCTTCTACTTGCATTAATTCGGCTCCATAAAACTCTAGCATTTGCTTTCGCTCTAGAGACATATTGGATGGCATAACAATCTTTACCTTATAACCTCTTTCTGCTGCTAACATTGCAAATGCAATACCAGTATTACCTGAGGTTGCTTCTATTAGAGTATCACCCTTCTTAATCAATCCATTGGCTTCTGCATCATTTAAAATATATGTTGCCATCCGGTCTTTTACACTACCACCTGGATTCATAAATTCGCATTTGCACCATACTGTATAACCACCCATTCTAATTGGTATTAGTGGTGTGTTACCTACATAGTCTGATAACCTATCCATTAGATTTCCTAATAATTTTTAATTTTAATATTTTTATAGCGTATAGTATATGATATATAGATATGATTATGGTTTGGAAAAATTCGAACCAGAAAAGACCTTGTTGAGGTATTAGTAGCAGAGGGTAAATTAACAAACTGTAATAACCAAGACGACTAATTCTCTCATCAGTGAATATGATATAAGATGAACTTAAGAAGAATAGAAAAGCACTTATATTGTGGGTCATCGGATAGCTTACATCAAATATACCTACGCATACCAATGCTATAGCTGGTACAGTCCATCTGTCATTTTTATGCAACCATAAGCCAATACCTAATATAGCTAACGATACTTTCAGAAGTAATGGATTGTGTAAATGATACATACTATAGCTATCTTCTATACCATAAAGAAATGGCATTAAGAATGTAAATAGTAATCCATAAGAGGATATTGTTAATCTACTAAATATATTCTTATAGCTCGGTAGCATCTTGTATATCCTGTACTAAAAATAATAAACCATCTTTTTTAAATATCCTATCAGCCTTATATAGAGACTTTAGTATATCTTCCCAACCATCAATCTTTTTGATATGATCTTCCTTTAAACGTCGTATGCATAGATATAGATTATCACCTGTTTCTATTACAAACTTGTTTAACAATTTATACTCACCATGTAACCAATTAAGGTTAATATAGCTAATAGACCTGCAACCATCGCAAATTTTTCTGAATCGATGATTTGATTTTTTCTTCTACCTTGATCTTCCATATTAATATAATAACCCCGATAAATAATTCTTACTTATCTCAACAGCATTTGAAGAACCATAATCTTCACTAAGAGACTTTTTTGTTATATGGTCTAGAGTTTCGAAGCCAATATTATCTCGGACATATTCCGCGATTCGAGTATGGCACTCCTTAGTATCCTCACCAGTTAATACTGCGTGGTTTAGATTCCCTTCAGAATCTCTTATGAATAGTTTATAAGTCCAGTTTGGTAGACTTGATATATATCTAGTTGTCATACGCATATCCAAAATAGTATTTATGACCATTCAATAAATGAGAGCCAATGAAATTAATACTTAACGATGGGTCTTGTTTCATTACCCAAGAATTCTTTTGAGATTTAGGAACCAAAACGTAATTATCTACATCATACGATTCTTCAAAATCATTTCTATTACCAATAACATCTTTGACCATGAGCCTAAGATATTCTCTATCGTACCAAGGAGTTTTCTCCCAAGTAAATCCAAATGTTATATCTCTACAAAAACTTTCTAGAGAATTTCGTCTTTCTTCTACTGCCATAATTACTTCTCCAATCTAATTTCATGTTTAATTATTTCAATATCCCTTGTATTAACTCTATTGAGTAAACTTTGAATATCACGCTTGGCTACATTCCTATACGACAAAGTATTGTATATTTTTGTCCTTGGAGGAATGACTTTTTGAATCTTATTGCCATTTGCATCTTTAACTGTAACTTTAGATTCTGGCTCTTTGATTTTAATGACGCCAGGTCCTTTAATATAAACTTTCAAATTGTACATAAGTTGTTCTTTTGTTTAATGTAATATAATAAATCTTTTCGAGATAGCAATGATAATTTCCTATAAACTTCTTAAATGTTCATACATATCATCATCTATCTGATCTTCTATTTCTTTTTTCTTAAGTTCTTTATTATTGACTCTATATGTAATAGATCCAACATATAGATAGTAACAGTTATAGCAGTAAACTTTTAGATTGTCTAAACTATAATTTGATCTATCACCATCCTCTTGATGTAAGAGCAAAGGGGCAGTATAATCTGTCACCCTTTTCTCATTTGCTCCACATTCTTCACACTCTTCAGCTTTTAGACAATCTCTAAAGAGCCTTGGTTTAAGTTTACTTAATGGATATCTAGGAGCTTTACCAGCAACAATATCCTGAGTAGTGAACCTTTCACCTTTAGAATATGTAACAGACCATTTGCAATCCTTTCCAGTTGGATTTTTATGCTTCTCATATAAACTAATGCCATCTGCATCCAGGTATTGTAGTGCGTACTTCTTATAAGTCTTCTTAGACACGCTTAAAAAGCGAGCTGCTGCTGCATTACTGAGTGTATGCTCCATTGCTCTGCGAACATCGGATTCCAATAGTTTTAAAGCTGGTCTGCCATTCAATTTAGTCATCTTAGATAGCTGCTACAATTTTGGTAGCTTTAACTTCTTTGACTTCGAAATCGGAAACACCTTGTCCGAATTCTGCTACTGTTGCAGCTTCTGCATCTGTAACTGAAACTGCGTCTACTAAATATAATTCAGTATGTTTCTTAACTTTACCATTGGTATCTGATGACCATTGGGCTTTTACAATAAAATTTGCCATAACTAGTTTTCCTCGTCTATTATATTGGTATTCTGTACATGATATTCATAGGGCTCACGTGTTACCCCTTTAGGTGCATTCTGCACTGTATTGTTTTCTACATCGGCTCTAAAGCCTCTTGTATTTCGTTTTTCTATGTTATCCCAGTGAACAACAGTATCTAAGGTTTTCCATGCAGTATAAACATCACTGGAGAATGCTAGATCTGGATACTTCTGACCCATTAGATTACGGCCAGTATCTGATTGCACATAAAACCCACCACTCTTATTAAAAGCTGTTGTGGCTCCGGGATATTTCCTAGTCAGCCTTCTTTTTATTTCTCGGAATTTAAACCGTCTTATTTCTCTTTCTAAACTCATAACTTATATAAACATTTTATTTAATTCTTTAGCTAATGGAAGTAGTTGATCTACGTTAATAGCTTTAGCGGATTTACCATACATTCTTTGGAATTTATCCATATCGTATTTAGAACCATCGATGAAGAAGCTTAAGGTTTGTATCCCTCTATTCTGCATGCTTCTGATTTGCTTGGCAGTATGTACACAAGCAAAGTCGCCAGCATAATAGAAACCTCTTGTTTGAAAGTAAGGTTGACCATCACTAAAGTTGATAAAGTAACTATCTAAGTTATTGTTAGAAGCCAAAATGTGATCTTGAATAGCTTCGAAGCATAAACCTTCTGGAGTAGTCCCACCAGGATAAACATACTGTAATAAAGAACTTAGTTTCTTAACGGTATCTTTTCTAGAATCATAAGCTATTAAAACTAATGGTTGAGAATGGTGAGTAGATCTGTAAGATATTTGAACATCAAAGTTGTTAGTCATTGAAGCCGCTTTAGCAATAGCAACAGCAGCTGTTTGTGATTTGTTGAATCTATCACCAGACATAGAACCTGAAGCATCTATTGATAAATGAACAATAGCATCTTTATATTTCTGATTGTCTAATACCGAAAAGACGTTTTCTGCACCATAACCTAAGGCAGAAATCATTCGCTTATCAATTCGCCCTTTAGGAAGTCTAGTAGTTTTAAGAGTACGTTCTTCGTTTCTTATTTGAAGTTTACGTCCTAACATAGTACCAAGTCTGATACCTTTTAGGATGGCTTCCTGTCTTTCGGTATGAGAACTCCAACCGTAGTTATTCGCAGATAATATATCATTAAATTCACCAGCATCAACTAATGATTGATTAAGTTCTTTAATAAGCATACAATCAACGCCTTTTGTAGTGAACTTGTTGTAATGACCTGGCCATTCTCCAGCACCAACATTAACATTAGAACAACCAGATTCTTCTAAAGCATCCACAGTTTTTAAATCTTTTTTAGATAGTGAAGATTTAGTAATTACACCATCTAAGAAATCTTTTTGCTTTTCAATAGCAGTTTCTAATTGTTTTTGTTGTTTATCTGATAATTCTGAAGTAACACCAGAATCGTCTTGAGCAGATTCACCTTCTGAACCAGAACCGTCATCTGAATCATTTCCAGATTCACCTTCTGAACCAGACCCATCTTCTTGTTCTAATTTTTCTTGTTCTTCTTTAGCCTTTTGGCTTTTACCTTCACAAGTTTGATCTTTAGGTAAAATAGATTCGATGTATTTGAATATTTCGACAGATAAATCGTAAACCTCGTCAGTAGACTTTAGTCTTGAAATGTTTTTTAGGTCGATTAAGTCCCAAATGTGTTGTAGACCATCTAAAGTATCTAAGCTACGGTTTTTATTTTGGAAATTACAAATGTGAAATAAGTAATCACTCCAACTTTCTTTAGATTTTTCACCCAAATTTAAAGCTTTATCAATGATAGGAGCATTAAAGTATTTGTTGTACATAGCGTGATAATAACCCTTATAACCAGGAGCCGATTTGAATATGAAGTAATCTATTCTACGGTCTTCGATAATATTAACTAAAGATTTAAGATTTTTAGCAGCTTCATTACGAGCAATTTGCTCAGAAGGAGTCCATTCTTTAGCAAACTCCTGAATCTTGGTAAGAGATTTAAAGTCTGTTAATTTAATGTGTGAGCCTTCGTGTAAAGCCAAACCAACAGCAACGTCGAAGTTACCATCTTTAAGGTTAGAACCAATAACAACTGATTTGCCATCGGTATAACTGTCTTTGCCTTTGAAAGTAACTGGTATATTTTGACCAGTAACGATATTAACAAAGTTAGAAATAGCACGCTTAGTAGCAGCTAATTTAATAAGGTCTTTACCAGGCTTTAGCTTTTCACCAGTTAAGACGTCGACGTTAAAGTCATCGTCCATCCAGAAGCTCGAATTTAAACTGTATTTTGACATAGTTATTGTTTTAGAGTTAATCCTAATTAGTTACACTACAATATAATCAATCTTAGGCTATTACAACGAAGTTATTCGTTAACTTTACGTTAAGTTTTCGTTAGGTCATAATAGAAAGAACTTAGGTGCAATCCCAAAAAGGTTACACATAAATATAATCAATCTTATCCAATCTACTATGATGTATTCGCCAAAGTTATTAACAATTTCTAACTACTTATTAACAATTTCCGTATCTTATCATCTACACCACTTGGATTGGTATAGTATTGATCTATTATCTGATCTGCAAATGTATCCTCAGATAAAAGTGCATCAGCTTTACCAAGCCACTTTTCAACCTGACCAGGACCTTGATTCCATGTATCCCATATACTTTGTTTCGAAACTATTCTTTTTGTAAATCCCATATCAATAACTATGCCAAGTTTTTAAATTTAATTCGTTTATTTAACCATTTCTGTAGATATTGAGATTCCGACGGATCGTTGGAAATATTGTTGAACAGGTCCAACATACGTTGGGCTACCTCAAAATGTTTAATAGTCTCACAAGACCATATAACCTTTCTTACTTTGTAAAATGTATCACTCATATCTTATTTTGTTTTATACAATATAACAAATCTTTTCGACATAAAAAAATTATTAGAGGGGTTTTTTAAAATTTTAAAATAACTATAAAGCTACCCATAGATCCACCTACTAAATTAGCAGCCATGTCATCCCAGTTAGAGTCTCCATGTTTTATATCATAGATTTCTTTGAAACCACCAATAGCTATAGAAGCCCCTAGACCATAGAAAAATGCTTTTTTTCGATCGTGAGTTGAATTATAAACTATGGATGAAGTAATTGAACTTATTACATAAGTAGCACCTAAGTGTAGCATCTTGTCTTGTTGTTTGAGTGATTGGCTTTGAACTTTAGAAATGAATAGAAATGAAATAATAAATAGTAATCTTTTCATATAAAGTCTCCAGTTTTAGTGCTATTTTTTTATATAACTTTTCCAATAACCTTCTGGACATGACTCTGATGCCCATACTATTTTTTGACTTGTCGGACAGCCACATTTTGAACAAACACTTTCTTTTCGATCATAATGTTTACAGCCATAACATATAACCTTTCTTAGCATCTCTACATCTTCTGGTACGTTATTGCCACCAGTGATGAGCCTTTTGAATAATGCTAATAGATAATTATAAACTTTTCTTTTAAAACTTATTTTATTGCATGTTTTGCAACTCATTTTGGATTTCCTACTATAACTTTTTTGTGAGTTTTACCACCAATACTTCTATTATAATAACCCTTACCAAGCCATTCTATATCTTTACCTTTAAGAATCTTCCTTACTCTAGCTTCATCATCAACTGGTTTAAAGCCAAACTTATCTACTAATTCTTTACTAACTTCGGCATACCAACCTTTCTTTTTAAGGTATTTTAGCAATTGGCTAACTACTGCTCTTTTTGCGGCTTTTGAACCATCTTGACCCATGACCACCATCTTGTTACCAGAAGGTCTTTTCTTATATCCTATAGTAGCATCTGCATCTGGATCGTCATCTACATCAATTGCCTGCCATATCTGAATCTTACCAGGTATATCACTGGCTGATTTAACTGCTGGATGTCCACCTATTTTGGCATAAGCATTCTTAACTATAGATACAAGATCTTTCTTGAATTGTTCTATTTCAGAACTATCAAGATCTTCCCACTTATTCTTTTCCAATTCAGTTAGTAATATGTCTTTTAATTTAATCATTATCCAAACAAATTTTTGTGCATTTCTTTTAGGTTTTTATATGATTCGAATACTCCACTACTTAGAAAGTCTTCGACTTTGTTGTTATATTTTTGAGCCGCTTCTTCAAATGCTTCTGACTGAGGCTTCCCCTTAAATGAATCTACAGTTTTAACCAAAGCTTTTGATGAATTGGTTATTGCTATCATAGCTTTCATATTTCGCTCTAATGTCTTTTTAAGTTTTGCACCATCACCTACACTCCAGTTTTTTGGAGATTCATTTAGGACATCTTTTAATTTCATAATACCATTCCTCTACGATTGTACTTCGTTCTTTGATCTACATCCACATACTCAACTGCATCATATTTACCACAATGAGGACATCTTAATTTATCTAATTTAGATGCTTCATTGATTTTCCACTCTTCATTACACGCTGAGTCACTACATTTATAAATGTATGTATGTCGGATGAATACTTTGTGCGGCATATTACCTCTTTAGTTTTTGTTGTATAGATTCTGAGTCTAGTTCTATTGAATATCCTGCTGCTGGTGATGTTGTAGGTTCGAATTTCAATTTAGTCTTTTTCGTAGCATATACTGCCAAGAATTTACTAATAGACGATTCACCGAATTGATCTAAGAAGTCCAAGTCATCTCCAGATGGTATGAATTGTACTACATTAGCTCTCCCAGTTATATTGAAGGATACGTCTCTATTTTTTATCTTTATCTTGGTCATCATACTATCTTCAATAGATCTTTAAGACTATTTTTGGTTTGCTGAATGGTCTTCTGTACATTACCTATACTATAGACTATACTACCATTAACTGAGGACTTAAAGTTTTCCCAATGTTGTTCAGCCTCAGTTGTGTAGTTGCTATTGTGACGCTTCACATCAGAATTATGATCTCTTTTATAATTGAAAAAAGAGTTCATCTCCTTATCCATTAATTTCCTAGCTGGAGGAAGCATATCACTGAACATATTCTTTGCTTTGATAAGTTCTGCTTCTGCTTTTTCAATTTGCTTCAGAACTTTATTAACGTCTGACTTCTTTGTTATAATAGGTACACCTACACTATTATTCTTCTCGTTAAGTAAATCTTTTAATTTCATAGGAACCTCGCTAAGTCTGACACTGCTTGTCTAGCACTATCTATTTTTAATCCGTAATATTTTACTAGGTATGTTAGTAGTTTACTAGCTCTACCCATTGTTTTTTTATCAAGCTCATTCACGACAACTTTTTTTGTTACCTTTGAGGATGATTCATTAATTATTAAATCTTTCAATTTTACCATGTGTTAATACCTTTTATATAAATATAAGAAATCTTTTTAACATACTAAAATGCTTCCATGATTATTTCATCTAAAGAGCCTTGAACATCCTTCCTAGTAGCTTCCATCGTCATCATGATGTTTGCTTGGAAGCGTTTGACTTCTTCACCATTATTAAAAATAACTAACGTAGGTACTACTACTATCTTATACTCAGCTGACCATCTAGAGTCAGCAGCAATATCTACTCTTTCAGTTTCACAGTCGGTTAGCTTTGGAAGCCATACCACTTCATTTGCTTTATTAAAACTGGCGTTAAACTCTACAACAACTAGGCCATCAGAGAAATCTTGCCCGACAACTATGATGTGCATCAGTAGCATTACTATAAATATTACATTCTTCATACACTCTCCTATCTTAACTCATCAATTTTATCTTCAATACTCTTTAAGTCTGCTTTAATCTCTTTAACATCATCTTGAGTTGTCATGATAGTTTGACGTATAAGTTGATCTTTCATATCATACTCCATTCGAGTGATTTCAGGATCCTTAGGTAAAGGTAATTCTTTAGCTTCTTCAATATCTGCTTGCAATGCAAACCACATACCAACTACAGTTGCTACTCCAACTGCTATGCCTGCTAGTGTTTTTATACTAACTTGAAAACTTGTGTCTTCGTTTAATTCTTTAGACATGTCTTTTCCTTTATTTTCTTATCAATATTACGTTTCAACTTCATTAACCAATTCTTAAGGTTACAGGCTCCATGCATTATGAAGTACACTATAGTTCCCCCTATTATTGCTCCGAATAAACATTTTAACTCCATATTTAACTCCAAAATAGTAGTTTAATTATTATACCAATCACTGCAGAATAAATCAACCATAATCCTCGTTCAACGCCTTTTTTCCAAGTCAATACACTTTTGAAGTCGTCAATAATATTATTATACCTTGGCATGGATTTATCATGGGAATCTCTAAACTCAGTATTTTTATTTGTTTGGACTATCAATCCATTGTCGGGATTAAATAACCTCTTTTGGATTACCCGTACATCATCTTTTATAGCCGATTGACTTGATTCTATATCTTTCAGAGATTTTTGAATAACCTTCAACTCACCATTAGGCATCTTAGTTTTCATATTTTCAATCTCTATAATGAGTTGCTCAATTAACTGCTTCTGTGTAGCCATACTTTCCTTAAAATATTACGTAATTTAATCCAATACTAAAGTTATGCCATTTCCTGTTCCAGTATTTACTATATTTACCCTCAGCAAACACTCCTAGACTCTTGTTTAACCTATACCCAAATATAAGGCCTCCTGAATAATCCATCCATTGACCATTATTTAGCTTATGATATGAGTATTTGTTATCTGTATCTAAATGATAAGGCATTAAATTACCCCAACTATGGAACCAAAAATCTTTAGTGAAGTGGTAGTAATCTAAACCAATAACTGCTGAGAACTCCATTATATTGGATAATGCATTTCTTTGGTTCGTAGCATAATCATCTATTACTTGAGGTATAACAACCTCTTCCCATACCTCTTGACTATTGGCAACTAGATTACCACTAGGGTCGAAGTATTCACCATCCATAGTAATAGAATATCCTTCTTGCAATGCTAAGTAAGTATAATGTATTGTGCCACTTTCTAAGACCCAATTAGCTAAAGGATCGAATCCATATGGTTCTGCCAGTCTTTGCACTGCTCCAATATTTAAGGAGAGTTTACCAGGGCTACCTATTTGTTGCCTATATCTCTGGGAAGCCTCAAAATATTCTATATCTGCAAAGCCATCCTGTAAGTAAGCTACCTTAGCTATCCACTTATCTGCAACATATCTTACAAAGTGATTTTGATTAGTGTAGTTAACACCCAATCTTCTTACAAAGTCTGCTTCAAATAGGTACTCAAAACCATCTAGTCGACCTAATGTTGCTGCATCTGAATAAGAATTCTCTGTACCATTATAGAACGTGTTTGCTCTATTTTCATAGCCGAATCTTTTAATTTTTCTAATACCAACAGATAAAGAGAAATCAAAAGGTGTTTCAACAATATCTTCTTCTAATTGGCCAGAAGTTATAGACCATATTTGATCGTCAGATAGTGATGTCCCACCATTTACTGCTGCATAAAATGTAGAGTATTTGAATATTTTATTAAGTCCTTGGGCATTACTTAAAAATGGCATGCACAGTAGTATTATTAGTAACTTTCTCATTGCTTAACCACCTTCTTATTGATTGATTTACCATCATACATTATAATAAAATTATATATGCCTGGAGCGAGATGAGATATGTCTAATTGATTAACTCTTGCTCTTAGTTGTGCTGGCTTAATCATTATAACCAAATTACCTATTACATCATATACTTGTATAGATATATCTACATCACTCACTATATTCAGAATAGTTGTACTAGGATTTGGGTATATAATAATAGAATTATCTTCTAATAAGTCATCTATACCTAATGGACTATCATATTGGCAATACCAATATTGAGATTGACACATATCATCCCATTCCTTCTCACAACAGTAAGGATCTATAGTGATTACCCATGCATAACATGTATCATTTAACCAATAAGGATCTCCAGGATCTCCTATACATCCTGCATCATATAAACAACTTTCATCATCTGTATTAGCAAGTGGGTCATAGTTGTCTCCGGAAGTATCTGTACAACCTAGAATAACTGGCATGCAATTATTATTTGTGTTAGCTAAAGGATTATAGTTAAATGCAGTTGGGTCTGTACAACCGTACACTATAGGAATACATGAAAAATCTTCTGTATTGGCTCCTGGGTTATAGTTAAACGCTACAGGATCGGTACAACCAAATGTAACCGGTATGCAAGTACCATTATCAGTATTGGTTAATGGATCAAAATTAAATGCTATAGTATCAGTACACCCAAATATAAAAGGTATACAATTATCACTTGGAATATTTGCAGCTGCATCGTAATTCCACATTGTAGGATCCATACATCCATATACAAAAGGAATACAATTACCGTCATTTACATTCGCATCTACATTAAAATTAAATGCATCTGGGTCTGTACAACCTAATACTGGGTAAATACAAGCGCCATTATCTACATTTGCATTTTCATCATAATTTAAAGCTTCTATGTCAGTACATCCAAAATATAGACAAGAATTATCTTCTATATTAGCTAAGAAATTATAATTCCAAGCTACATCATCCATACAACCATATATAATTGGTTCACAATTTCCATTATCTATATTGGCTAATT
>Ga0209815_1000753_pt1 | contig 23031 bp, 18 predicted proteins | sample CoawatmetaG00DNA_FD_187507 | JGI IMG/M metagenome (GOLD analysis project Ga0209815, IMG submission 187507) | Marine microbial communities from the West Antarctic Peninsula - Coastal water metaG002-DNA (SPAdes) (version 2) | ecosystem: Environmental > Aquatic > Marine > Coastal ...
AATATTATTTTCGAAGCCTCTGGCATTTTGTTATTAGCTATTGCAGCTTATATTATGAGTGCGAAAGAAAGGTTGAGCTTGGATAAACTTAAAGAGAAGAAAGCAGCGGGTAAGGTATAAGGGTCACACAAGGAAAAGTTAAGTTCGGTTAGAAAAATTAACAAAAACCTATAAGACAAACGTATTCTCGAACAGGATTACAAAGAAGAGTCATCCTTGCTTAGGGTCTGTTTGTTTTTAGTGAATGGGTCTTGGTCCGTGATAAAGGCTATTATCGGGCGCTAGACATTTCTTATGGGAACAAGCCTTTAGTGGGTTTTTCGGACTGTTTTGGTCAAAAAGCGTGATAATTTTTAGCTCATGGTAAGAGCCCTTATCGTTTGTTAGAAAGGGCGGTACCTTTGGTGCTTTTTCGGAGTGCTTTGGACAAAAGAAGAATTGCGTCATCATGAGCAAGGTAACAGATCTTTCAGATTTATTTTTTAGGTAAGCATAATGATACAAAAAGTCAGAAAAGCCGTTATCCCTGTCGCTGGATTGGGCACCAGAATGCTGCCAGCAACAAAGGCAATACCAAAAGAATTGCTGCCAGTTTATGACAGGCCTATTATTGAACACGTCGTTAAAGAGGCTATTGCCGCAGGCATTACTGAAATTATCTTTGTTACACGTAGTGGTAAAGAAGCAATTGAAAATCACTTTGATGCGCATTACGAACTTGAACATAGGTTGGAGAAAAAGGGCAAGGAAGTCATTTTAGGGACGGTGAAGAACATTATCCCTAAGGGAGTGAAGGTCACTTCTATTCGACAAAATGACGCCTTAGGTCTTGGCCATGCAGTTCTCTGTGCCAAACACTTGTTAAATAATGAGCCCTTTGCTGTTCTACTTCCGGATGTTCTAGTGCTCGATCAGATTTCCCGCGGCATGAACCATAGTTTCTTATCGCTACTCAAAGCCTGGAATGCAACAGGGATCGGGCAGATAATGGTCGAGCGCGTAGCTGAAAATGCTGTTGAAAATTACGGAGTTGTTGATATAGGTGGGCATGTTGCTACACCTTTTTCGAGTATGAAAATTAATAGGCTAGTTGAAAAGCCGTCATGCAAAGATGCTCCTTCAAATTTAGCTGTTCTTGGACGGTATATCCTTCCGCCGACTGTTTTGGGCTTGCTCGAAAACACACAAGTAGGGGTTGGGGGCGAAATTCAGTTAACAGATGCGTTGGACGCATTGTTGGAAATAGACAGTTTGAGCGCGTTTTTAACTGATGCTTCAACCTTTGACTGTGGCAACAAGCAAGGATTTCTGGGCGCCAACCTGGCTTTAGGTATGCGTGATGAACAAACGAAGAATTATTTGATGGAATTGTTTCATAAGAACGATTGGTCTATATCTCTTTAATTGGAGTGGTTTTGGTACTTTGTCGTACTTTTCGATAAAAATGCAATCAGGTTTATCACGTGCAAAATAAGTGGCATCTTTGTTGCGAAAGCTGGTTTTTAAAGTTGTCCACATTCAAAGATTCGAGTGGTTTTACAACGAAAGTTGCTGTACCTCACAAACTCTCTATTTTAACTGACATACTAGATTATTATTATGAGAAATGTTGTTTTTTGGTGCTGCTTTTTTCATATACGTTGCATCAACCCTCAGGCGGTCAAAAAATTAATTATAAAGGAGTAATGCTATGAGAGTCTCACTATCCATAAATACATTTGAGGGGCTGGTGGATGAAAAAGTTCGTCAAGCTTCAGTTATATCTAAATCTTCTGTACATATAGATTATAGCGGTGATTACGATTTGAAAGATTTTATGACTAGCGTCGTGAAAGTGTTTAAGATTTCAGATCTTCACGTAGTTAAATCATCTCCTTATGCAGAGCTCGAAGAATTAGAATTAGCAGGTTTATTGCCTGACGTTGTCTTTTTACAACTTGAGAATTTAGAACATGTAGACTCTAGCTTTTTTAAAAACACGAATATTTTTCCAGCGATTTGTGTTGGATCAGACATAGATTGTTACCGTGATATGATCTTGTCTTCAGAGCGAATTTTAGTCATGACTACCGTTCCTGGAGTTTCGGGTGGCGTTTTTAATGAAGGAACCTATGAGTTTGTTGAGAAAATAAAAATATTAAATCCAATGGTTAATGTATATGTTGATGGTGGTGTAAATTCAGATAATTTCAATAAACTTGAAATTTTAGGAGTCCACACTGTGATTATTGGATCCTATTTAGCTAAAAGTTCTAATTGGAAAAGAAATTATGCATATCTAAGTAACAAGGTTAGGTCTGATGTAACCTTGGGTTCGCTGGCGGAATCATTGTTTGAGTTACCGACTTGCAAAACAACACAACTTACAGACGTACTCAAGGTTATGAGTGAGTTTCGAACCAATTTTGTACTTATTACCAATCAATCGAATGAAATCATAAATGTAATTACAGATGGAGATGTTAAAAGAGCAGTTCTGTCTGGTTTGGCAATCGGTAGTATCGATTCTTTGACTGTGGGCTCAGGCAATAATTTTATATATGCAGAGGAAAATGAGTGTGTAGAGGATCTTTTAAGTAAAGTTGAAATAAAACCGTCTATGGGGGTTATTCCTCTGATGGACCGGTTTGGAAAATTTAAAAAAGCTATAAGAATCGCAACAATATTATAGGTGAATCATGTTATTAATTCGTAGTGATAAAGTCCCAGCCAGTACATATGATAAGTCAATCGGAACTGTTGGTATGTGGGTTTGTTTTTCAGATGATCAGGCTGATGATTTAAATGGTTTAGATTACAAGTTTGCTCCAGATGACATCAAATATCCATTAGCCTATAAATGCTCTGGCGAGGATAATCGTCCTGGTTGGCTAGATAAATTTGAGGTGATCGCAGGCCCTTGTTCCGCAGAGAGCGAGGAGCAAGTGTATGAGACAGCCAAGTTTTTATCTTCATTAGGGGTTACTCATTTTAGGGCTGGATGTTTTAAGCCGCGAACGAATGCATATTCCTTCCAAGGCCTAGGCGTTGAAGGATTGCGCCTGTGCCGGAAGGTATGTGACGAATTTAATATGAAATTCGTCAGTGAAGTAAAGGATGTGACCAACGTTGAATTAGTTGCGGAATATGCCGATGTGATTCAAGTAGGCTCAAAGTGCATGTATGACGTTGGAGTTTTGACCTTGCTCGGGAAATCTAGTAAAGATGTTCTCTTGAAACGCCATTTTGGTGCTACGTTAAAAGAATTTGTACAAGCTGCTGATTTTATAATGTGTCAGGGAAATGAGTCGATAATGCTCTGTGAGAGGGGAATCAGGACATTTGAATCCAGCACTAGATTTACTCTAGACTCATGTGGGATTGAGTGGCTGAAAAGAAATGTGAACGTGAAGATAATTGGAGATCCATCTCATGCCATGGGATATGCCTATGGGGTTGGTTCTTTGGGATATTCAATGATTGCTCAAAGAGTTGACGGTCTAATTATAGAGGTCCATCCAGACCCACCTTCAGCAAAGTCAGATGCTAGCCAACAGTTAACATATGATCAATTTAAGGACGTGTACATTAATGCACACGCCTTGAATAGCTTTATGAAAAGTCAGTTTCAAGAGAGGGTGTAAATGTCGAATGTAAAAGCGGTTGTGCATGCAAAAGGATCGTCCAACAGGGTTTTCCGGAAAAATTTCAGGTTGATAAATGGAGTTCCGCTGTATTTAATACAGGCTATTAACCTAGCAAATATTTTGCCGAGAAACAATATTTACATCGATAGCGATGACATTGAGATTTTACACGCTGCTCGGATGAATGGATTTTCGGTTATAAAGCGCTCCGCAGAATATGCGAATAATGGAACAGGTGGCGTTCAACTGTTGAGTATGTTCCTTGATAAGATCCAGTGCGACATAGTTATTCAGGCCTTTCCTCCTGCTCCGTACTTTGGTGCCGGAATGTTGAAATCAATGCTTGATAATGTGGCTTCGGGTAAATATCTAAGTAGTATGTTGATAAAAACTGAGAATATGTACTTATGGCAAGGTGACTCTCCACTATATGGTTTTTCGGAAGTTAACGAGATTCCCAACAGTGTTGATCTGGACCCAACAACCTCAGAATTGCCTACCCTTTATATCGTAAATTCTGAAGAGTTTAAGGCTAAAAAAATACGAACCCCCGCTCCTTGTTATCAACATGAAGCAGGGAATTTGGCCTGTATTGATATCGACTATGAAGATGATGCTTGGTTTGCTAAAGCGGTAGGGAACAGCTCTCTAGTGAAAAGAGAATTTTGTTGGCGTGAACGGTGCCGTACGATGGCTCCACCGATATTATTTTTGGATGTTGATGGCACATTGAGTGATGGGTTTTATAACTCGTCTGTGGACTCTGAATTATTTAAGTCATTCTCTACATTGGATGGCACCGCCATTAAAGAAATCGCTAACTTTGGTGTGAGAGTTTGCATGGTCACTGCCTCTGGTAGCGAGGCTATATTAGAACAGCGAGCATCTATTATTGGAGTTGACCTTATATCCAACGTGCACGATAAGGTAAGCGCATGTGAATCTTATGCGCAAAAACTAGGTTATAGCCTTGGTGAGTCTGCTTTTATAGGGAATGATGTCAATGATTTATTAGTGTTAGAAGCTTGCGGAATGCCACTTTGTCCAAGCGACTCAGTGCTAGAAGTTAAAAATCAGTCTAGTGTCTTAAACGTTAAGGGCGGGTACGGAGTATGTCGCTCGTTTATCGAAATGTTAAAAACCGAAAAATATGAAAATAGGAATTTTATATGAGCAATACTTCAACAATTTCTAGGTTGGGGTCGACTGGCGTCCTCACTGACTATTTTGATACTGAACGAATTCAGTACTTGTGTCTAAATGACTTTTTCCTAAATAGGCCTGATTCTTTTGTTATTGGGCCTGTTAGAACAGTAAACTGTGAGGATGGGGCATATGATGATGAAAACATTAGCCTTGGGTTAGGATATCTTGATGAAATAGATGCTGGTGATATTCTTGTCATAAATGGGAGCGAAAAGTGGGCCTATTTTGGTGAGTTAATGAGCACTATAGCTGTTCAAAGAAACTTGAAATCCGCAATTGTTTTAGGAAAGACTCGAGATAGTCGCTTTACTCGCAATATATTTCCTGTCTGGTCCAGTGGTTATACCCCGGTTGACATTAAAGGTCGCGGGCGTGTGCATTCAGTAGGAAGTCCTCTAAAGTTCGATGGTCATACAATCTCTGAAGGGATGATGTGCGCGGCAGACAACGATGGAATTATTTTTTTTGAATCTCTACCAGAGATTCACTTTAAAAATTTAGAAAAAGTATTAATACATGAGCAGAAGATCATGGATTTGATAAGTCAAGATAACTCTGTACAAGATATCTTAAAGTTTACAACTAGCTTTTAATATCTGTGGTTTAAATAAATCAGATATGAAATAATTGAAACATTACACTAGTTCTGTATGTTAAAAACAATTTTCCTGAAATCAAAGTTTATTGAAATGTTTTCACTTGGGTATATTTTTTACTTTTTCTTGGATATATTTATATAAATTAAAATATCCTAACACCATTAATTATAAAGTAGGTGTATTTCTATATATTTAGAATATATAGAAAGGTACTCTAGTTTAAAATAAATACAGGCAGTACATTAACTTTAAAAGGTTGGTTATTAAAAAGTGTAACCAAAAAATAGGAATTAAATGAAAATATTTAACGATAAAATTATATTTATAACAGGATCCTGTGGAACAATTGGTTCGGAACTGGTCGCGCAATTATTGAGCAACAAAAATTATAATCCAAAGGAAGTGATAGGAATAGATAATAATGAAAGCTCACTTTTCTTTCAAGACCAATTATATTTAAATGACTCCAGAGCAAGCTTTTTTGTAACCGATATCAGAGATAAGAATGAATTGTATAATAAAATGCGTGGCGTTGATATTGTCATTCATGCAGCAGCGTTGAAACATGTTATTTTGTGTGAAAGATCGCCAGAACAAGCCGTAAAGACAAATATTAATGGAGTTCAAAATATTATTGATTCAGCAAATTATAACAATGTAGATGTTGTGATTTTTACAAGCTCAGATAAGGCCGTAAACCCAACTAATGTCATGGGAACAACAAAGTTAATGGGCGAGAGGCTAATGACTGCAGCAAATAGCAGTAAGCGGGAAAATGGTCCAATATTTTCTTCAACTAGATTTGGTAACGTACTAGGTTCCAACGGTTCAGTTGTTCCTATTTTTCGGAACCAAATATTAGAAGGAGGACCTGTAACTCTTACAGATAAAAACATGACACGTTTCATCATGAGTGTTGAAGAAGCTGCAGAGTTGGTTTTAAACTCAATTTTAGAAGCAAAAGGTGGCGAAGTCTTTGTTACCAAGATGCCAGTAATAAGAATTGAGCATTTAGCTTTATCAATGATCGATCAACTTTCTTCAGAAGATATTAAAATAGTTGAAATAGGTAGCAAACCTGGCGAAAAACTATACGAAGAGTTGATGAGTGAGGAAGAAACTAAGAGAGCGATTGAGCTGGATAAGTTTTTTAGTGTGCTACCCGCATTCAGGGCTGTATATAGTGATATAAAATACGATTATTCAGAAATAGTATCTAAAAGTGTTGAAGATCCTTATGTATCGGAACAGCAAACATTATTAACTATTAAAGAAATTAAAAATTTTATGGTTAACAATGAACTTTTGACAGATTTAAACGATAAAATAAATGACGGGGCTACTTCGTCTATCGATAAGGGAAATAAATCATGAGTCATGTATTAATTCTTGGTGGTGATGGTTATCTGGGTTGGCCAACAGCAATGTATTTTTCAGCAAGAGGTTATAAAGTTACTGTAGTGGATAACTATTTCAGAAGGCATGTCTGCGATGAGCTTGATGTTGGTATGCTTTATTCTCTTCCCACGTTGGTCGAGAGAGCTAAAATTTGGTATGAGAAAACTGGCCATGAAATAAAGGTGGTCATTGGAGACTTGACAGATCCAGAATTAATGAGGTCGTTATTTACAGGGGATAAATTGAGATATCAGTGGTCAATAGGTGAAAGATTTAGTGGATCTCCTGAAACGGTGATTCATTATGCAGAGCAACCTTCGGCACCTTATTCATTAATGAATTATAAAACCGCAAACTTCACTCTTAGTAATAATTTAATAGTTACTAATAATCTAATGTTTGCAGTTAAAGATTTATCTCGCGACACCCATATTATTAAGCTTGGAACAATGGGTGAATATGGTACGCCAAATATTGATATTGAAGAGGGTTGGATTGATATTAAACACAAAGGAAGGGAAGATAAGTTTTTATTTCCTAGACAATCTGGCTCTATTTATCATACAAGTAAGATTATGGATACGGATCTATTGTGGTTTGGATGCAGAGTCTGGAATTTAAAAGTTACAGATTTGATGCAAGGTCCTGTATACGGAGTAGAAACGGAGGAGTCTAAGATAGATAGTAGATTAAAAACTATTTTTAACTATGATGAATTATTTGGAACTATTGTAAACAGATTTATTGCTCAGGCTGTAATTGGTTATCCGCTTACTGTATATGGAAAAGGTGGTCAAACAAGAGGTTATCTTAATATTAAAGATACATTGCAGTGTGTTCATCTGGCGGAAAAAAATCCGGCTAAGCCAAAGGAATTAAAGATTTACAATCAAATTATGGAGACATTCACGGTAAATGAGTTGGCTAAACTTACTGAGCAGGCAGGGCAAGATCTTGGATACAATGTAACGATTAAAAATATCGAAAACCCCCGAGTTGAACTAGAAGAACATTACTACAACCCAAGTTATAAAGGGATGCAAGAACTAGGGGTAAAACCACACTATTTAACCAAAGACAGTATGATTGAAATGTTTAAGCTGGTTATAGAGCATAAGCATCAGATAAAAGAAGAAGCAATATTTAGAGGCATTAAGTGGTAAGCTCTAAAATCCCAAACTAAAAGTATATTATTCAGTTCTGACAATTTAATACATGTGTGCCTCATATGAAAGAATCTATAGCAATCGTAGGCTTTAATTTTAATTCCACGCGTATCATTTATGACTCATTGTTATTTCTTGGTCACAGTCTTGGCAAAGAATATGATTTTTTTATATTTGATAATGGAAGCAAGGATGTTCCTTCTGAAAATGATTTTAACGATATAAAAATAAATTTAATATCAAAACCTGTAAATGAAGGATATTCGAAAGGTATGGAATATCTTTTTGATTATTTTATTGAAAATAATAGATATAAAGCCGTATTTGTATTTACTGCTTCGGTTCGGTTTTTGTTAGATGTTAATTATAAGAATGAACTTCAGTTAATTAATCAAGAGCTTTATAAAAGTACTAACGCTCCGGGGTATGTTTCAAGCTCAATGATGGGTCTGCACGCTCTAAATTCTAAAAATAGGCAGTCATATAGCTCTGATTCTAAAATTAAAAGCGTATGGAATAATCAAGCGTTGGCGACAGTTTTTGATTTAAATTTCATTAGGCATTGTAAGGATTTACATCTGGCGTATTACAATCAAGGCTTAAGTTATGGTTGGGGCGTTGAGCTGGATTTGTATTTTTTGGCAAAATCGCATGGATATATCCATGGCTACTTCACGAGTATGCCAGTCTATTGGATTAGAAATTTCACTAGTGTTCGAGATGGATCTCAATCTACTTATCACAAGAATGCAGGAATAGAAGTCTTAAGATACCTTTCTTCAAGCAGTGTTAGAAGGAGATTTTTTTTACGCTATTCTAGATTCATTCCTCAATTCATATTGAAACAATAATTATTTAGACAGAGTTGTATTTTATTATTTAAATGCAGCTCGGATCAATCGCATTTTTAAGATTTGAAATTTTTTTATTCTTCCATTTTCTCGTAATTAAATTTAATACTCCTTCCTAAATTGGAATAAGTAAAATTATAATTTGAATCGACCTTTAGAGTGTATATAACAATCGATTTATTATCGAAAAGTTGTATAGGTTTTTAAATAGGTCAAATATTTATTTCAAATTTATATATAATATAAATTTGAAATAAATTAGAAATGAAAGGTGATTGTAAAATATAATAAGGCTTTGATAATGCAACATTTAGTTTTATAACTTAAAATAGGTTCTTTGGTGATAAAAATACTATCGACTATTCGCACTGATTATTCAATGTTATATAAGATATCTAGTATGCTATTACAGCTTGCTATCTCTTTGTCAGTTGTTTTTAAGGGTGATATTAGCATTAATGTTATGTTCGAATTGTCCTTAATATTTGCATTGCTAGGCCCTGGGATAGAAGTTTTTAGTTATATAAATTTGAAAGACATTTATTTTGACAAGATACAAAGGTATATATTTGCCGATCAACTTGTGAGCTTGTTGTTGTTAGTTGTTGGCATTTTTACTTATGCAATAAGTCATGACTTTAATCCTATTGAATGGATGTTTTCTATGTCACTTATTGTGGTCAAATTGAGTGATAACTTATACTATTCATCTCACTTGTGCCACAAACCTATTTTAACTAATAAATTGTTACTTGGATTAGCATTGCAGGCTTTGATACTATCAAGTTTATGGTTAGAAAATACTTCAGAGATGGGAGTGTTGTTTTTTGGTGCATTAGCTTTATTTATGATCCCTCATTATAATGATGTTGATTTTGCTCCTTTATTAGTACGTAGAATTTTAAGATATTACATACTCTCCATTATTGGTTCTCTGCCTAGTATAGCGATGTTATCGATTGGCGCAGTGGTTGGCGACTCCAGTTTTGGTAAAGATTATTTTTCTGCCAGTAAGGGTTACTCTATATGTCAAAAAGGTATTCAATTGATTAAAGGTCGCTTGATTAATATTAATGATACACTTAATAAAGGGCATTTTTTTATTATTATTTTCATTCCAATGTTGGTTGTTCTTTGGCTCTCATCTTTGATCTTTTATTTTGTAGTAACGGGTAATTATATAGGGTCTTTGCCGGTCTACCTGTTCTTTAGTCTGCTTTTAATTGGTGCAATTCTTAACAACATAGACTTACGCTATTTAAAAGGACATCGGCTTAAGTATGTTTTGGATTTTTCAATTTTTTCGTTTGTAATTATTTTGTTTAGTGGGATTTTTTGGACATTTGATGTTGAAATAAATGTCAAATTTGAATATTTTTGTATTTTTTTACTATGCTCGCAAATGATACGAACGTCCGAATTTTACTACTCAGAATGGGCTATGACTCTGCAAAAATGGAGATAAAAAATAGAGTTGTTCCATAAAACTACGAAGGTAATTTTGAAAATAAAGATATATACATCATGAAAATATCGTAAGTAGCGTTTCTATATCAGACTTTTAAAAATTATGAAATAAGTACCATTAGAGTGACGTCCGCATGAGATCCCCAAACGTCTAAATACTATACTTCTGCGCTCACTTAACCCACAGGGGTACGAAATGAACCACAAAGAGCGGGGTAGTTGTTAGTAGAGTCCGCATCGCTCATGTTTAAGTGGAGCTCCATTAAGTAATCAAGGGTCAGCTTTTTGTTTTGAATAAGGTCGTTTGTTTAGATTGAACTATATGTTTTGTTCGCAAAGGATCTTACTTTGTTAGCTACCGAAGTTATAAAATGTTCGTAACTTGCTGACGAAGGTCTTAATATTACGCTACCTAATGAATGTGCCTTGTTGATTGTATACTAGCTCAACTATGAAATCGGGTCATCTTCCACCAATCGCCGATAGGTCCAGCTTATTTGATACCGTGACGCGGTAGACTTTAGGAATCGATAACATAATGGCTTTGCGGCAATGATGTTATTGGAGCTCTCCTCGAATGTGAGCATGGCCTACTAGCAAAAATTTAAAATTTATACAGCTAACGATACGGACTTGATCTTGTATAAAACGAGACAAGCCCGAAGCACTTAAAATTTCATCTGAGATTAACCAGGTCGGTTGATGGACTTTATGAGTAACTTTTTTGAAAACGCTCAATTAATGCGTTTGATGACAACAATCCTGAAGATTTAGCAATTGATGTCGGTATATCTTTGCCCACTCAATGGGCCATAGGATAATCATTGAGTGCTCGGGAAAGCCTTTAATCCTTCGCTGTGATAATGGGCCAGTATTTATTAGTCAAGAATATGTTGACTCGATCACACAATAGCAGCTTACCTTCCTCTATTTTCAACTAGGAAAGGTCACTAAAAAATGCCTATATTCAACTATTTGATCGAGCGGTAAGGTCTGACTTGCTTGAGTTAAACTTTTAGAGGATATCGAATATCGACAATAATTAGTCAAACAGTTGCAATGGGCCTACAATATTGTTCATCCGAGTCTGCGATCGGCGGGGTTCCAACGCGACAAAGTTTATAACGGAGAAGCTCTCTATTTTTAACTAATGTTGATATTTTTTTGGATTAACATTTCGGTCCCATCGAGGAATGGTCAATGGTAGGTCTATATGTAGTCCTAAGATATAATTTTGTTAAATGATGAAAGGTAATTGAGAACGTATTGAATGCCTTAATATGTTCAAAATTGTGCAACTAGATTGCTTTTAACTACAAAAATGAGCGTCGAAAATGTGACATTAAATGGTATCGCGCAATGAAGAAATTGGCAGTCGCTAACTTTTAACAACCTCGACTACCAATGTTGGGATTACTGGACAGCGTAATTTCAATGTAAATAATGTAAGGGAAAAAAATCATGACTGATAGTACTGTAAATATATGTATTGTTGGTGTCGGTAATATTGCGATACACCATATCAACGGAATCATTAGAAATAAAAATAAAAAAATTAAGCTTTTTTTAGTAGATAAAGATAACAAAAAAATGTTACTTTTAGAAAGTTTGATAAAAGATTATGTACATGATCTGATCATACTTGATGCTATAGACCCTTCTGTTTCATATGATTGCATTATCAATTGTTTGCCATATTACATTAGACAAAATCAATCTTCATGGGATGGAATAAATAATTCTAAAAGTAAAATGTTAATAGTTGAAAAGCCTTTAGGTTTGACTGATTTAAAAAATATTAAATTATCAAAAACTGTTTCACCATACATTAGAGCTATTGACTTTTATCGCTCATCTTGCGCAAATGATATTTTATATAACAAATTTAAGTTACCTAGTGAAATTGTCATTACTGAATATTCTTCAGTTGAGCCGACTACGGGTTTGTTAATTGATCTACATTCTCACTTGTTAAGTATAGCAATATTAATTTTGAATAAAACTGCATGTATTGATGGAATTGAAGATATAATTATTAGTGAAAATAAACAGATTAAGTATTTGTTAAAATCAGGCAGTATGGTTTGTCAAATAGTGATTAATTTTGAGTTTTCAAATTCGAATTCTATAACAAATATAAATATCGATGGGAAAGAATATAATTACCCTACATTGACGGAAATATTACCAGTTAGTAAGCTTGTTTTTTTAAAAGAATATTTTATATATAGAAGAAAATTACATATTTATGATAATTTTAAAATATTTTATAATAAACTAATAAATGAATCTTGGTTAGTTCCTCAAGAATTTCGGTGGATGAAAGTTTGTTTGTTATGTGATTCCGAAATAACTAATAAGATAATAGAAGCGATAGATAATGAGTGATATATTTGTTTTTGGATCCGGATCTCGACTATTTAATAGCATTTCTTCAAATTTAGACTTTAGTTATAAAAATATTTATAGACCTTATTTTAATAATTATAAAATAAATGATTCAATATATAGAAGCAATAGTGAAGCAGCTTTTGTTTTTAGTTTTGCCGCACCTACCTCGGAATCATTTCACTTTACGAAGTGTTATGATGGCGTAACTGATATTAATGAGTCGTTAGATTTAATTGCTAACAAGTATTCTCATGTTACAATAATTCATATAGCGAGTTTTGCTGAGTTTCAACAAGAGGTATCTGTTATTGATGGCCAACGTAAAATATTTAAAGCACTAAGAAAGGATTTAGATTTTTCTTTAATGATAGATAATCCTTATGCTTTTTGGAAAATATGGCAGCATAATGAAATTGTTAAATTAAGTAATAGGGGGAATGTTTCTGTTATTGAGTTTAATATACCATTCATTGATTTTTCTAATATTATTTTGAATGCGAATTATTATATTCCGAATGGAAGTCCTATTTTTTCTGATGTTGATGAGTTTGATGTTGTTAGATCAATTACGCTTGCCAAAGCTCTAAATTCAATCGTAAATAATTCTTCAAAACATAAACCGTATCAGGAGATTTTTTGTTCAGAAAGGAAAGCTTCAATTAATGAGCTGTGCGGAATTTCAGCAAGCAATAAAAGATTAAGACTTTCAAAATATATTGTGCCATTATTTATGTTTGTTATATCTAGTTTTATTAAAACCCCAAGATTTGGAAGGATTGTCGATAAATTTTTAGTTATGGGTGGGCTTAGTAAGGTTTTGTCTGAGTCTGTAGAGTTGATTGAAAGTCGCTATGATAATGAATAAAAACTGGTAGAAAATATGAATAGAAAAATAGTCATCCCTTCATTAGTAGATAGGTTAAATGATAAGTACAAGTCTTATATATGGTTTCAAGATAATTGTGAACTATTGCTCAATAATGGTATTTCTATTGAATATTACATTCAAGGTGATGTAGAAAATCTGCCAAATTTCAATAAAAGTGAAATAACGTACATCTATGCTCCATTAGCTGGCTCAGCCAAAATAGCACGACGAAATTATCTTAGGGAACATATTGATGATGCGGTTTATTTATTTGTAGATGATGATGTTACACCATATTCAGTGGAAGGTGTGATTTCTATTTTTGATGATGCAGAAAAAAACAAAGCGTTAGTTGGTGGTGTGTTGTTTGATAATAATGAAAATAGTACTGCTTATTATTTCTTTCGTTATTGTGTATCACTATTTGTCCAGATTGGTAAGTTCCGTGATGTTAGGCTAAAATCATTATTATTATTTAAGATTAAAAATAAACAGTTAATGCCATCTGACAGAGTGTGGGGTGGTATGTTTTGTTGTAATAGGAAAATAGCCGAACTTTATTCTTTAGGCGCTGATTACGACCAAATTGATTCTCCCAATTATGATATTAGATTTTCAATTCTTCTAAAAAGTCTAGGTATTGATACTTTTATTAATACAGCGGTTGGGTGTGTCCATCAGCATGTCTCTTATATTCCTCTAGGATATAAAGCTAGAATACAGCATCATAAGACGCTAAAGTGGTATTATGGGGGTTTTAGTTTTTATTGGTCTACTTTTATATATAAAATTTTGGATATTAAATAAGGGGGTTTTTATTGCTGTTCCATTCTTTTCTTATATTTATTGACACATATTTTTTAGTGACGATGCCCGGAGAGGCATCATACTTTGCAAAAATTTTTGATTTAGACTCAAAAATTGTTTTGATTGCTATTTCAGCATTTACTTTAATTATCTTTAAAAATAGTAAGGTGATAATACTTAAGAATTATGTCTGTTTATGGGCTTTATTTTATTTTTTATTGATAACTCCCTCAATTATTTCTGGTTATTTTCCTGTAGTATTTACTATGAAGTGGATTTCGATTTTTCTTGTATTTCATATTGGATTTAATGATTATTATTTAAAAAGTCATTTTTTAAAAATGGTTTTATTTTATTTTGTTTTTTCAGTTTTGTTTAAAAATATTATGCGTTTAGATTATCCATCACCACTCCATTTGTTTAATACAAATGAAGCTGTTTTAGCGTTGATAGTGTTATCGTCTATTTATGGTTCGAACTTTCTAGGGTTTGTTGGTATCGCCTTTTCTGGAAGCCGGAGCGGAATGCTTAGCCTTCTTGCTTCTCTTGCCTATTTTAATAAGAAGCTTATTTCTTTTTATGGTGTATTTGTATCGCTACTTTTACTGCTACTTATACTTATAGCCCTTTCGAATACGGACTTCCTTTCAGCAAATATACTCTCTAGATTTGTTCTGGTTCTTGATGATATTGGATGTTTGATTAATTCTTGCGTATCTCCGACCACCCGTGTTGTACTCTTGAAAGGAGGGCTGGAAAATATTGGATCATTATTCGGGTTGTCATTAGAGTATATGGATCATTATAAAGAAACGTGGAATGGTGTATATATATATGATCCACATTTTTCATTAATTACTTGGTTATGGGGTGCTGGTGTTTATGGGTTGACATGTTTTTTACTTTTTAATTATTTTGTTTATAAAAAATATGGTCTTATGAAAGAGTATAAAGTGGTCCTAGTAGCTAGCATTTCAATTTCAATGTTCAATGATCTTTCGTTATCTTTACTACCATGGTATTACTTAGGATACTTTGCAAAAAATAGAAATTAACGAAGATAATTCGATGGTATTTGTTAAAAGGAAAATGTATGAGTGTTGATTGTTCGATTTCGGTGTTGATGTCTGTTTATTATAGAGATGATCCTGATTATCTACATTTGGCGTTGAAAAGTATATGGACAGATCAAAAGCTAAAACCAATTCAAGTGGTTTTGGTTAAAGATGGAGTTGTTAGCGAAAGAATATGTGCCGTAATCGATCATTGGAATGAAGAGCTTGAAGGTGCACTTAAGGTCATTACTTTACCTCAAAATAAAGGACTGGCAAATGCATTAAATAAAGGGCTTTCTTTTTGTAAGGGTGAATATATTGCCAGGATGGATAGTGACGATATATCCCTTTCTAATCGTTTTTCTCTTCAATCACATTTTCTATCAGAAAATACGCAAGTTGACGTTGTTGGAACTTATATAAAGGAAATAAATGAACATGGTCTAGTAATAAAAGAAATCATTAAATATCCAACAGAACACCTAAAGATGTTAGATTTTTTTTCTAAACGTGATCCACTTGCCCATCCAACAGTTATGTTCAGGCGATCTTTTTTTGAGAAAGCTGGAGCCTATAGTGAGCAAGTTCATCTTGCAGAGGATACCTTATTGTGGTTCCAAGGTTTCGCACATGGCTGCATTTTTGCGAATATTAAATATGTTGGATTGAAGTACAGGCGTTCAAATCTTTTTTATAAAAGGAGAGGGGATTTAAGAAAGTCGATAATGCTACTTCGTTACAGGTTGTTGGTTATTAATAGAGAGTTAAATTACGGACTAATTGCTAATTTGTTTGCCTTTATGTATTTTGTGATGAGTTTTATGCCCTCTTCATTAAAAAAATATTTATATAATAGATTAAGGTGATTCTGAATATATTTTTATTAATTTGTATGTTTATTGCCATAGATTTGTATGATTTAGACATAGTTCATGTGGGCATCGAGTCCCGTTAGAATAGTTTTCTTGATAATATAAATTCGAGGATAGCGTTTTAAGTTTATTAAATAATTATTATGGTTTCGCGGGGCAGAAGGGTTTTCTACCCCAGTTTATTTTTCATTTAAAATATCGAAAAATTCAATGGCTAATTTTATTCCTTTCTCAACTCCCGAAATAGATTCCGATGAAATTGATGAGGTGGTAGACACCCTCCGTTCAGGCTGGATAACTACAGGTCCAAAAACAAAAATATTTGAATCAGATTTTCAAGATTTCATTGGACATAATGTAGAAGCAATTGCTGTAAATTCTGCCACTGCAGGTTTGCACTTAGCGTTAGAAGCGTTAGGAGTAACTGTAGGAGATGAGGTTATCATTCCTAGCTTAACCTTTACTGCAACGGCTGAAGTCGTTAGATATGTGGGTGCAGATGTTAAGTTGGTAGAAGTTAACCCTATTACCTTAAATATTTGCATTGACGCTATTAGGGAGGCAATCACATCAAAGACTAAAGTGATCATGCCCGTGCATTATTCTGGCCTAAGTTGCGATATGGATGAGATTTTTTTGCTAGCTAAAGAATTCGGACTGAAAGTAGTAGAGGATGCTGCGCATGCATTGCCAACTTCTTACAAGGGGGAAGTGGTAGGCTCTCTTAAATCTGATATTACGGTTTTTAGCTTCTATGCCAATAAAACTATGACTACTGGTGAGGGTGGTATGATAGTTACTCGACATGTAGATTTAGCAAAAAGAATGAGAGTTATGCGTCTTCATGGCATAGATAGGGATGCTTTTGACAGGTTTCAATCTAAAAAACCTGCCTGGTATTACGAAGTTGTTGCGCCAGGATTTAAATATAATATGACTGACATTGCCGCTGCAATGGGTATTCATCAATTAAAGAAATTACCTAAATTTGTAGATCGACGCAAATACTTGGCCAGGCGTTATTTTGATTCGTTGGTTAATTTGCCTCTAATATTACCAGCAGATGATACTGATGGTGGATCTCACTCATGGCATCTGTTTGTAATTCGTCTTCAAGATAATGCGCCTGTGGGTCGTGATCAATTGATTCAAATCTTAAGTAGCAAAGGTATTGGAACGAGCGTGCACTATGTTCCTTTACATCGCCAACCATATTGGCGTGATCGTTATCAATTAACTAATGATATGTTTCCAGAGACCGATAAGGCATACATGTCTATGGTGAGCATCCCCTTATATACTGCAATGTCTGAAGAACAACAAGATCGAGTTATTCAAGCTCTTCATGAAGCACTATTATGAGTAAACGAACGTTGGATGTTGTAGTTTCTTTTTTTGGCTTAAGTTTATTATCACTTCTGTTTTTGTTTATTGCATTATGGGTTAAGGTAGATTCAAAAGGTCCTGTATTATTTCGACAAAATAGAGTTGGATTGAATGGTAGGATTTTTAAAATTCATAAGTTTCGAACTATGATGCAGTCTTCTGAAAATAAGGGAAGATTAACCGTTGGTGATGACTATCGAATTACTAAAGCTGGAAAATTCTTACGAAATTTCAAGCTTGACGAATTACCTCAGCTAATAGATGTTTTTATTGGAAATATGAGTTTGGTAGGCCCTAGACCAGAAGTAGAAGAGTTTATACATCTATATCCAGCTGATGTAAAAAATAAAGTCCTTTCTGTAAAACCAGGTATTACAGACATGGCTTCTATTGAAATGATTAATGAAAATAAGATTTTGGGAGAATATAAAGATCCTAAGCAAGCATATATTGATATTATCTTGCCTGTAAAACAAGCTCACTATATCTATTATGTGGATAATCATAGTGTCTTTATTGATATTAAAATAATCATTTTGACATTGAAAAAAATAATATCACGATAAGTCTTTTGAAATATAAATACAGATAGTAACTGTTATAATAATTTTAAATCTATATTACATATATTACATATATTAATATTATTTTCACTATAATAAATTAGGTTCGTTTTTTTCAGATACCGATTTTATTCGGAAGGGTTTAAGTGTGGCTGTTTTAGCTAATCCTGTATTTTAGGCTTTCGTTTGTATCATGCCTTTGTTTGTATATCCTTTTAACGAATGATGCGCCGCGTTATAGGTAGTGTACTTATATTTTCTCATGCTGGAATTGCCGAATTTAATTTTCAAAAAAGGTCTAGTTAACTTGGCATGGTAATAGGTAACCTAATGCAATATATTTTTAAAGGGATTCTGATGTTCCCACGCTCAGTCAAGCGGAGCATTCTCATTATTGCTGATGCTGTGTTGCTCATAGGCGCCCTGTGGCTGTCGTTTTCACTACGCTTGGATAATTGGTACTGGCCTCGTGGAGGCGTGAATAACCCAATAGTAGTGTTGGTGTTGTTTTCTCCAGTGTTTGCCGTGCCTGTGTTTGCTCACTTTGGGCTTTATAGAGCTATTATTCGGTACTTGGGCATGAGGGCCGTATGGTCTATCGTGAAGGCCGTTATGGTGTATGCGGCGTTATGGGGTTTGATTGCTTTTTTAAGTGGTGTGCAAGGGGTGCCGCGGTCTGTTGTGCCCATTAATGCCATGGTGGCTGTGCTGGCTGTTGGTGGTTCTCGTATGTTTGCGCGTTGGTTACTGCGTAAAATTGAAGATGCGGTGCGTATAAAGAATGTGAGGGGTGGTGTTGGTGCTAACGCAGTGGAGTATCACCAATCGCGGGTAGTGATTTTTGGTGCAGGTGCTGCAGGCCGGCAATTGGCTGTCGGGTTGGGGCAAAGCCGTGAGTGCATCTTATTGGCTTTTGTGGATGATGGTATTGAGTTACACGGACGAGACTTAATGGGTGTGCCCATTATATCTCAAGAAAAATTACCAGCTTTTGTGGTTAGTGATGAGGTTGATGACATATTACTTGCCATGCCTTCCATTTCTCGCAAGCGACGTAGTGTAATTATAGAACACCTTCGGCCCCTAAATGTACGTATTCGTACTTTGCCAGGGTTGATTGCTATGGCCCAAGGAAAAGCTGACTATACAGATCTGCACGATTTGGATATCAATGATTTGCTAGCACGGGAGCCAGCAGAACCAGACGAAGTAATGCTACAGCAGCAAGTCTCTGGTAAAACCGTTATGGTTACTGGCGCAGGCGGTAGTATTGGTAGTGAGCTATGTCGGCAAATATTGCAGCGCAAACCAAAGGTGTTGTTATTATTTGAGTTAAGCGAATTTGCGCTTTATACCTTGCACAACGAACTGCTCGGTACTCTTTATTACCTTACCAATGAGCAGCTTGATAACGGTGCTGTTGGACTAGTGCCCACTATCGTGCCGTTGCTAGGCTCAGTGGCGGATGAAAGCCGTGTAAGCGACATTATATTAACGTGGAACCCACATATTATTTACCATGCCGCTGCGGTAAAGCATGTGCCTATTGTTGAACACAATATAGCTGAATGTGTAAAAAATAATGTGTTAGGCACGTTGGTAATGGCCAAGGTTGCTATAGAGCGGCAAGTAGAGCGTTTTATACTGGTTAGTACTGATAAAGCAGTTAACCCTACTAATGCTATGGGTGCTAGCAAACGTTGTTGTGAGCTGGTTTTACAAGCCTTGGCTGCGGAAAAAAATCCTTCATTCGAACCCATGTGGGATGGTAAACCCTCTGCACAAGTTACCTGTACTACCCAATTGGCCATGGTTCGTTTTGGCAATGTATTAGGTTCTTCTGGTTCTGTGGTGCCGTACTTCAGGCAACAAATTGCCCAGGGCGGCCCTATTACGTTAACTCACCAAGATATTATCCGTTATTTTATGACTATTCCCGAAGCAGCTCAGTTAGTGATGCAAACAGGTGCGATGGCTGGCGGCTCTATTAAAGGTATAGGTGGTAGGATTAATAGTCAAGCCGAAGTGTATGTGCTAGATATGGGTGAGCCGGTTAAAATAATAGATCTGGCACGACGAATGGTTGAACTTTCTGGCTTTAGAGTGAAAGATGAAAACTCACCAGAAGGCGACATTGCTATTGAAGTGGTTGGCTTGCGCCCAGGTGAAAAGCTGTATGAAGAACTGCTGATAGGTAATAACCCGCAAGCCACTCAACATCCACGCATTATGAAAGCGAATGAAAAGTTTTTGCCATGGAGTGAGTTGCAACCGATGATTACTACGTTGCGAATTTCAGCGGTGAATGGTGATGTGATGATGATACGCAGTATGTTGCAACTTCTGGTGCCTGAGTATCAACCTGATGAAAAGGTGGTGGATTGGGTGTATCGGGAGCAGGTAGCTCAGGCTGAGAAGCTGGAGGGTTGAAAAGCAGTCGTGCACTCTTATGTTGACCTCCGTTATTTATCGGGGGATTACCTTCTATTAATTATACCCATGTGGGTTACTTTGCTGCCAATGCCAAGAGTCCGTCAGCATGTCTTTTAGTGTCAACTGGGCTTGCCAACTGAGTTCTATCTTGGCTTTGTTTGCGTCAGCCCAGAATGCTGCAAGATCGCCTTCGCGGCGAGGTTTGGTTGCGTAGGGTATGCTAACGCCGGTGGCTTTCTCAAAGGCAGTAATTACCTCTAGCACCGAATAACCCTGGCCTGTGCCTAGGTTCCAAATTTTTTCACCCGTTCCTTGTTTGTGTTCTTGTCTGTTGTCTTCTACAGGTTGAATTTTATTCAACGCATTCAAATGGCCTTTGGCCAAATCTACCACATGTATGTAATCTCGTATGCAGGTACCGTCTGGTGTAGGGTAGTCTCCTCCAAAAACTGATAACTCGTTGAGTTTACCTATGGCCACTTGGGTAATATAGGGCAGTAGGTTATTCGGTATGCCTTTTGGATCTTCGCCAATTAATCCACTATTGTGCGCCCCTATTGGATTAAAGTAGCGCAGTTGCGCTACAGACCATTGGTTGTCTGCAATACATTGATCCGCAAGTATCTTTTCTATCATGGCTTTTGATGAGCCATAAGGGTTGGTTGTTTTTCCCATAGGCATAGATTCTTCATAAGGTACGGGTGCATCTTCTCCGTATACGGTTGCGGATGAGCTAAATACTATGGTTTTCACATTAGCTTTGTGCATAGCCTGTATAAGGCACAATGAGCCATACACATTGTTATCATAGTAGGTAATAGGGTTGGAGACGCTTTGGCCCACAGCCTTTAGGCCAGCGAAATGAATAACACCTGTAAACAAGTGGTCTTTGAATAATTGGTCAAGTTTGTTGGTGTCTCTAATGTCGCCTTCTATGAATGTGAGTTGGTCATTAGGTTGGGTAATCTTCAGAATACGTTCAATTACTTTTGGAGAGCTGTTGCAAAGGTTGTCTAAAATAACTACTTTGTAGCCGTTTTTTAAGAGTTCAACTACGGTATGGCTGCCTATGTAGCCAGTGCCGCCCGTAACAAGTATGGATTGCATATAAAGTTCCGTTTTATTGTTTGTTTTATGTTGGTGTTTTCGATTCAAATCATCGAATAGTTGTGCCTGATATTCTACACTTACGTTGGTTTAATGACACGTGATCACAGTAAATTATGATCAAATGAAAAACAGCTACCGCTCTTTTATGTGCGTTTCATGGGGATGAAAACGGCATATTTAATACGACGTAAGAGGCTTGTAAATGGTAATAACTAGCCCTGCGTAATCATTGGGAAGGAGATTTCCCCCGTCCACCACCCAAGATGCTGCACAACTAAACCCTCAGACCGTCCCCCAGTAGTCCCTTGGGGAGGGTGCACGGCTGGCAGTGTCTTTAGTAATTTCTTTACCCCAGGCCTCCTTTGAAATCCCTAGGGGTAGAATTTACAGTATTGATTACTACAATTAGGGCAGTGTAAAGCTCATAGAAAAACCTCGAAAAATAATAAAGTTGGATTCAGCAGGTCCAGCTCCTTAAATATTTCATCGCGGTCGCATCGCTCTGCCAGCCACCCCTTAACATAATTTTCTCCAGTGGTTCACCTTGCTCTAATAGATCAAGTGCAGCACCCACCCTAAATGAATGCCCACTGAGTAGTGGAATGTTTCTGTCGGGATAAATGGTAGCCTGAAGGGTTTTCAGTATCACGCTGACTGAAGAGGGAGATAGGCATTGCCCTATATGCCCATGCCGTTTGATAGATCTTAATACGTAACCGTTGTTGCCGACAATATCTTGCCATTGGTGAAGAAGAGTTAATAGTACTTCGCTAATGGGTATTATTTTGCCCGCACCAAATTGATCAGTTTTGGAAAAATTAAGCTTGATGACTGGTTTGCCATTAGGTGTTTGACAGATGTCTGTAAATTTAAAGGCGCATAATTCTGATCGCCTACGCATGGTTTCATATCCGAGCCGTAGCAACACCTGATTTCTGATTCCCATGATACTGTTATCGCAGTTGTCTAATAGTTGGTTAAGCAAGGTTTTGATGAGTGGCGTTGCTTGTTCTTGCGCTCTGCCTATTTTTCGGTGCATTCGTTTAAGAGCTAAAACGACCTCAGGTTCTTTGGTAGGATCGTGGTTTTTGGATAGCTGTAAAATGGTGCCTAGGCTATTAATTCGACGGCGTATGGTTGCACTCTTTGCTGATTGACTAAGATAGTCAACGTAACTGGCCAAGGTTTCGGCATTAGCTGGGATAGGGTGTAATTGGTTTTCTGTGCACCACT